>CXWK01007798.1_pt1 | contig 14951 bp, 11 predicted proteins | sample 590851 | NCBI WGS metagenome assembly CXWK01 (sample SAMEA3498364, study PRJEB10139) | wastewater metagenome | biome: wastewater treatment plant; material: activated sludge | place: Denmark | collected 2014-08-01 | reverse complement strand
ACGTGGTCTTTGCCGCGCGTGCCCTCCGGCATGATGGCCAGCAGGAATTGATCGCGCCGCCCGAACTCCTCGACCATCTGGGCCACGAAGTCACGTGTCTGGCCGCGGTCGAGCGGAATGCCACCGAACCAGCGCAGAAACCAGCCCACCGGCCCGACGAAGGGGGTGTGCTTCATGACAAAATGGACATCCACGCCCAGAGCGGCCATGGTGAAAGCGGTCATGAAAAAGTCGCCATTGGACGTGTGGGGCGCGCCGACAAAGACGAAGCGCGGCAGGTCGGGCGCTTGGCCCACGACCCGCCAGCCAAAGAGGCGCATCAGGAAGGTGAAGAACGCGCGCGTTAGCCGGTTGCCGCGGCGGGGGATGTTGCGACCCAGCTCCGGCAGTTCGGTTTGCTGAATGTCAGTGGAGGGGGACAGAGTCGGCTCCATACTATGCAAGCTCCTGCGGTGTCCATTGGACGCCGATCCGGTGGGATGTAGATTAACCACAACCGATCTAACCCCACCGCCACCCAAAAGTAACGGCCGCCACATTAGCCCATCCCGCCCACTTGCGGCATGATCACAGCAATGGGCGGATCGCTCCTCTTCACCCGCCAAGGAACAACCCATGAATATGACAGGTTTCGTCCCCGACTGGGCCAAAGGCATCGTCTGGTATCAGATCTTCCCCGAGCGCTTTCGCAACGGCGACCCAGGCAACGACCCGACCGCGGCCAGCCTGGAAGGGGCCTGGCCCCACCAGCACACCCTGCCCTGGCAGCCGCACCCGTGGACGGCCGACTGGTATCGCCTGCAACCCTATGAACAGCAGAACGGCCGCGACGTCTTCTTCAACCTGCAACGGCGGCGCTACGGCGGCGACTTGCAAGGCATCATCGAGAGCCTCGATTATCTGTGCGACCTGGGCATCGAGGCGCTCTACCTCAATCCCATCTTCGACGCCCCCTCGGCCCACAAGTACGACGGCGCGACCTACCACCACGTAGACGTTCACTTCGGCCCCGACCCCGACGGCGACCGCCGCCTCATCGCCGCCGAGACGCCCCACGAGCCGGACACCTGGCAGTGGACGGCCGCCGACCGGCTGGCGCTGCGCCTCATTGACGAGGCCCACCGCCGCGGCCTGCGCATCATCTTCGACGGCGTCTGGAACCACATGGGGCGGCGCAGTTGGGTCTTTCGCGACGTGGCCGCGCGCCAGCGCCAGTCGCCCTATCGCGATTGGCTCAGCGTCACCGCCTGGAATGATCCCGCCGCCGGCACGACCTTCGACTATCGCGGCTGGCTGGGCACGTGGGAGCTGCCGGAGTTGCGCCAGGACGACAACGGCATCGTCAGCGGTGGCGAGGCGACGGGCGGCTTCGGCCCGCGCGAATACATCTTCGCCGCCACGCGCCGCTGGATGGACCCCGACGGTGACGGCGACCCGCGCGACGGCATTGATGGCTGGCGGCTCGACGTGGCCTACTGCATCCGCCACCCGTTCTGGCAGGCGTGGCGGCGGCACGTGCGCGCCATTAACTCCCAGGCGTACCTGGTGGCCGAGATCGTGGGCACGCCGGAAGCGGAGCAGCCCTATCTGCGCGGCGACGAGTTCGACGCGACGATGAACTACAACTTTGCCTTCGCCGCGGTCGAGTTTCTGGTCGGCGGCGCGGGGGCGACCACAGCCACTGAGTTCGATGGAAGACTACGCGAATTGCGCGGGGCTTACCCGGCCGAGGTGGCCCACGTCATGCAAAATCTGCTCGACAGCCACGATTCGCCCCGCATCGCCTCCATCATCGTCAACCGCGACCTGTGGCCCTACCGCGATTGGGAGGAGTTTCACCGGCGCTCCAAGGTGCAAGCCACGCCGGCCTACGACACGCGCCGGCCGACGCCCACCGAGCGCCGCCGCCAGCAACTCCTGGTGCTTTTCCAGATGACCTACATCGGCGCGCCGATGATCTACTATGGTGACGAGGCCGGTATGTGGGGAGCCAACGACCCGTGCGACCGTAAGCCGATGGTCTGGCCGGAGATGGAATATGAGCCGGAGGCGATGCTGCCCGACGGCCGCCCCCGCCCCCTGGCCGACGAAGTGGCCTTCGACTACGACCTGTTCGACTTCTACCGACGGCTCATCGCCATCCGCCAGGCGTCGCCCGCCCTGCGGCGCGGCGACTACCGCACGCTGCTGGCCGATGACGACCGCCGCCTGTTCGCCTTCGCCCGACAGACGGACGATGACGCCGCCGTGGTCGCCCTCAACGCCGGCGATCTGATGGAAGTCGTGGAGTTGGACGTGCCCGCGGGCACGTGGACGGACGCGCTGAACGGCGAGCAGTACGTGGCCGCCAACGGCCGCCTCTCCCTGACCGTGCCCCCGCTCTGGGGCGTCATTCTCCGCCGCACCGCGGGATAAAAAAGAACCTCACGCAAAGATCGCCAAGAACGCAAAGAGCGCAAAAAGAATGATCTCTTCTTGGCGTTCTTTGTGTCCTTGGCAATCTTTGCGTGAGGTTCTGATTCTTCTCTACGTTAGTCGCGGTTTTGGGAGTAGATCAACCCGGAATAAGGCCCCAGGGAGACGCGCCCGCAGGCCGGCTGGTTGTCGTAGGGCGTCGGCTCGGCGGTCACGTCAATGCTCACCTGGCCCTCGTAGTCGGCGCTATAGGGCTTGGCATGGCTGTCGAAGCGCAGCGCCCAATGGCCGGCGGCCGGGAAGCCGATGGTGTAGTCGGTCACCGTCTGGTTGGTCATGTTCATGACGACGATGGTGCTGTCGCCCGGCCCGCCATCGTGCCAGCGGTGGAAGGCCATCACCTTGGCTGAGTTGTTGACGTGGTAGACGTCAATGTGCTGCCCGCTCAGCCCCTTGGTATTGTTGTGGTAGTTGCGCCGCAGTTGCATCAGGTCACGGTAGAGCGTGATGATGCTCTCCATCTCCTTGGCCATGTCCCAGTCGAGCGGGTCGGTATCGTCGAACCACTTATCTTCGAGAAACTCCTGCCCCTGGAAGATCATGGGGATGCCCGGCGCGGTGAAGACGAGGACGGCGCCCATCGTCGAGCGCTTCTTGGCGAACCAGTGATGGCTGTTGCCCGGCCAGATCTCTTCCGGCACGCGCGCCTTGCCGTTGGCCACTTCGTCGTGGGACTCGGTGTAGACCACGCGCTTGAAGGCATCGCCATCGTACTTGGCGTAGAGGGCGGTCTTCACCGACTCCAGATCGCGGAACTGGTCGTCATTGGTAATGATGGCCGTGCGCACCGGGTGGACGAAGGATGCGTCCCACTGCGCGCCGAAGCCCGCCCCACCCGCACCGGTGTCCTTGACCACCCATTCGTTGTTCTTCAGGTCTTCGGCAATGGTCAGATGGTTAGGGGCGAACTCGCGCACCTCTTCATTGATCCACTGCATGAAGCTCCAGCCGTCGGGGATGTCGCCGGCCGGGTCGCTGTCGTTGCCGTTGACGTTGCGGATGTAGGCCGTGGCGTCCCAGCGCAGACCATCAATGCGGTACTCGTGCAGCCACATCAGGGCGTTGTCGCGCAGGAACTGGCGCACTTCGGGCCGGCCATAGTCGGGCCGAGTGTGGCCCCAGGGCGTCAGCGAGCGATGGTCGTTGTAGAAGTAGATGCCGCCGCCGTCGCCTTCAGCCCAACCGTCGAAGCGCCACAGATCGAGGTCGCCCGGCCCCAGGTGGTTGTAGACCACGTCGAGGATGACGGCGATGCCGTTCTTGTGGGCGGCGCGGACGAACTCCTTGAACGCCTTCGGCCCGCCGTAATCGCTCTCCACGGCAAAGGGCAGCGACAGGTTATAGCCCCAGGAGCGGCCGCCGGGGAACTCCATCGGCGGCATGACCTGCACGGCGTTGACGCCCAACTCGCGCAGGTAGGGCAGCTTCTGGGCCGCGCGCTTGAACGTGCCCACGCGGTTCTCGTTCGTCGGATTGAACGTGCCAATGTGGACTTCGTAGATGATCAACTCATTCCACGGCGGGCTATGGAACTCGTCCGTGCCCTGCCAGTCGAAGTGAGGGTCGTGGATGACACTGTTGCCGACCGAGCTTGTGACCTGCCGCGCGTAGGGGTCAAGGCGGTAGAGCTTGTCCTCGCCGTTGACCAGCACAAACTTGTACTCGTCCCCCGGCTTGGCCCGCGCTACGTCGGTGGCCCAATAGCCGTCGCCCTCGTGGGTCAGCGGGCTGGCCGTGTCGTTCCAGTCGTTGAAGTCGCCGGTGACGAAGACCTTCTGCGCGTTGGGCGCCCAGACGCGGAAGGTCGTCCCCTTCTCATGCGAAATTGGGCCCATGCCCGGCTTCATCTTTGGTTTCGATGCTCTGTTGAGTGCTTTAAACACGTACTTCTCTCCTAGTGATAGCTGTATTGAGCGAGAGCTTAAGAGGGACGCGGAGAGACACAAAGATTACGGAGTTACGCTGAGAAAGAAGAGAATTGTCTTCCTCTTCTTCCCTCCGCGTCTCTCTGCGCTTCTCTGCGTCTCTCCGCGTTCCTCTTCGTCCTTGTTAATTCCTAGCCCTGCAGCAGCGAGCTGGCCCCGTCAATCCAGATCTCAGTCCCGGAGATATGGCTGGCAGCTTCGGAGGCCAGGAAGAGCACCAGGTCAGCCACCTGGTTCGCCTTACCCGGTTCACCGTCGGTCAGGGGGATAGCTCCCTCAGGGAACTCAACCGGCTCCTGAGCGGCCTCGATATTGCGCTTTTCGGTGCTGTCCTCAATGGCCGTTTCGATGGCCCCGGGGCAGATGACGTTGACGCGAATCTTGTGCTTGGCCAGTTCCAGCGCGGCCATCTTGGTGAAGGCTACCTGCCCCGCCTTGCTGGAGCTATAGGCCGACGCGCCGGCATTGCTGAAGATGCGCGTGCCGTTAATTGACGCGGTGATGATGACCGAGCCACCACGCTCCTTCAGCAGCGGGATGGCGTATTTGAGCGTCAGGAACGTGCCGGTCAGATTGACCGTCAGCGTCTTGTTCCACTCGTCGGCGGTCAACTCCTCGATGGGAGCCCACACGCCGTTGATGCCGGCGTTGGCCAGAACCACGTCCAGCCGCCCCCACTCATCGCCGATACGCTGCACGGCCGCTTCCATCGCCGCCGGGTCAGAGATGTCGGCTTCCAGGGCAATCGCCTGCCCGCCGGCAGCGGTGATCCGTTTGACCGTCTTCTCGGCGTTCTCCGCTGTATGATCCAGCGCGCCGATCTTGGCTCCGGCCTGGGCCAGCTTCAGCGCCGCCGCCTTGCCGATGCCCGACCCCGCGCCGGTGATCAATGCCACTTTGCCTTCCAGGTTCATAGTTACCTTCCCACACGAAACCGAGTTTCTCTATCTAATAGAAGAAGTAACCACAGATTTCACAGATTACACAGATTCATCAGAGCGTAATCTGTGTCATCTATGGTTGCTTTCTGCATAAGAAACTTGGCTTCTCAGTCGTAAATACTGCTGAACTTATCTGGATTATAAGCAATCCGGCAATCGGCGGGATATGCCGCGGATACATTTTCTCAGAGAAAGCCCCGCTCCTGACCGGCAATAGGCATTCCCACTACCCTCTTAATTCCTAATTCCTAATTTCTAATTCCTAATCCTCCGCCTCCCAGACGGCCGCGTCATAAGCCGGCAGTTCACAGCGCATCGGCCGCGTCTGCCGGTTGCCCAGCGCGTACTCAGCCTGCATCAGGGTGTGGATTTGCGACGTACCTTCGTAGATGACCGAGCTTTTGGTGTTGCGCAGATGGCGCTCGACGTTGTACTCGTCGGAGTAGCCATACGCGCCGTGGATCTGCACCGCGTCGTCGGCGGCGCGGCGGGCGGCCTCCGTGCAGAACCACTTGGCCATACTCGTCTCGCGCGTGTTGCGAGTGCCCTGGTTCTTCAGCCAGCCCGCCTTCCAGACCAGCAGCTCGCCGGCGTCAATGCTCTGCTGCATGTGGGCCAACATCTGCTGCACCAGTTGGTACTCGACAATGGGCTTGCCGAAGGTGCGGCGCTCGCGGCCATAGGCGATAGACTCGTCCAGGCAGGCCTTGATGATGCCCACAGCCCCGGCGGCCACGCCGTAGCGGGCGTTGTCCAGCGCGCTCATGGCGATCTTGAACCCCTCGCCCTCCTCACCCAGCCGGTGGCTGGCCGGCACACGCACGTCAGCCATGTTGATCCAGCCGGTGTTGCTGGCCCGCACGCCCATCTTGCCCTCGATGGTTCCCGTCGTCAGCCCCGGCCAGCCGCGCTCCAGGATGAAGGCGGTGATGCCGTTGGCCCCTCGCTCCGGGTCGGTCTTGGCGAAGACGAGGAAGCGGTCGGCCACATCGGATAGGGTGATCCACATCTTCTCGCCGTTCAGCACGTAGTCGCCGCCGTCGCGCCGGGCGCGGCTGTTCATGGCCGCCACGTCCGACCCCGCCCCCGGCTCAGTCAGGCCAAAGCAGGCCAGCTTCTCGCCGCTGGCCAGCGGCGGCAGAAAGGTGCGCTTCTGCTCCTCGGTGCCCCATTGGAAGATGGGCAGGGCGTGGAGGCCCAGGTGGACGGCGATCGTCTCGCGCACCGAGGAGTCGGCGTACTCCAGCCCCTCGGAGATGATACCCAGCGAAAGGTAGTCCAGCCCCGCGCCGCCATAGCGCACGGGCAGACAGATGCCCATGAAGCCCAGCGCGGCCATCTGCGGCAGTAGCTCATGGGGGAAGGTGTGGTTGCGGTCGTGTTCGCGGATAACGGGCGTGACCGTCTTGCGGGCGAAGTCGTAAACCGTCCGCTCGATCATCCTGTGGCTGTCGCTGAAAGTGAAGTCCATAGCTCTGAGTTCCTGTCAATCAGTTGGGGTCTACGACGGCGCTGCACGTGGTGAGGACGGCTTTGTTTAGGCGTCGTCGAATTGTCGCGTCATTATAGGATCGTTTTATGGAACGTCCAGACAGGCGGAACGGCGGGCAGGGCTTTTCCAAAGTCAGCCGATAGGGGAAGGACACGGAGCGCACGGAGAGCAGACACGGAGGGCACAGAGAGACAATCAGAACATCTCCGTGCTCTCCGTGCTCCTCCGTGACCTCCGTGTCCTTCTGGTCAGACTTTGGAAAAGCCCTGGACCGGCGGGGGGAATGGCCCAGGCGCACAATATTAGTCAGGAGAATATTGAGCGTGCTATTGCGCCGGTTGAGGCGATTGGGTATGGTTACCGCTCTTAACAACTGAGCGATTGCGGAGGAGGCAAACAATGAGGAAAACGTGGTCAACTGGGTTGCTCGTCGTGCTGTGCCTCAGCGCCCTCGTCCTCACCGCCTGCCAGGGCGGCGGCGAAGATACGGTGAAGATCGGTCTCAATCTGGAGCTTACCGGCAACATCCCCAAAGTGGGCGAACATTCGCGGGTGGCGGCCGAGATGTTCGCCGAGCAGATGAATGAAGCCGGCGGCATCGAGATAGGTGGCCAGACTTATACCATCGAACTGATGACCGAGGACAACAACGGCACAGCCGAAGGGGCGACGGGCGTGGCCAACAAGCTCGTCACACAGGACGAAGCGCTGGTGCTGGTCGGCCCGAATGCCAGCGTGGCCGCGGTTCCGGCCGGCGAAGTTGCCAACAACTTGGAGACGCCGATGATCAGCCCGTGGTCTACTAACCCCAACACCACGCTGAACCGGCCCTGGGTGTTCCGCGCGCCGTTCCTCGATCCATTTCAAGGCCCTGTCGTCGCCAACTTCGCTACCGAACAGTTCGCCGCCGAGCAAGCCTGCGTTCTCTTCGACATCGCCAGCGACTACCCCAAAGGGCTGGCCGACAACTTCAGAGCGGCCTGGGAAGAGCTTCACGGAGCGGGTTCGGTGGTGGCCTTTGAATCCTTCACCACGGGGGATCAGGACTTTAGCGCCCAACTGACCAAGATCGGAGCCACCGACTGCCAGGTACTTTTCACGCCGCAGTATTACAGCGAGGTGCCGCTGATCGTCAGCCAGGCGCAAGACCTTGGTCTCAACATCCCGATCGTCGGCAGCGACTCGTGGGGCGATCCGCAACTGCTGGAGTTGTGCGGCGACGCCTGCAACGGCTTCTTCTATAGCACACACTACGTAGCTTCCGGCGCAACGGGCGCGACGAAGGAGTTCATTGACCAATTTACCGCGCGCCACAACGAGATTCCGAGCGACGTGGGCGCGCTGACCTGGGATTCGATGCTCATCGTCGCCCAGGCGCTGCAGAACTGCGGCACACTGACAGGCGACCTGGCCACAGACCGCGCCTGCGTGCGCGACGGCATGGCGGCCATCCGCGATTTCGAGGGCATCACGGGGACAATGACCTTCGACGAGGAGGGCGACCCGATCAAGTGCGCCGTCATCGTACAGATTCAAGACGGAGCGGTGGGATTCTACGAATCAGTCTGCCCATAAATCAACCGGTACAACTGTGTTATGAATGGCGCGGCCGAGACCCTCGGCCGCGCCATTCGTAGCCCGGCCTCAACCATAGGCGCTGGCCCGTGACGCTCGACACCTTTCTGCAACATCTCTTGAATGCCATCCAGTGGGGCAGTTTTCTAGCCCTGATCGCCGTCGGCTATACGATGGTCTACGGCGTCCTGCTTCTGATCAACTTCGCCCACGGCGACATCTTCATGGTCGGCGCTTACCTGGGCTTCTTCATCGGCACATTTCTCCTGGGCGGGTTCGCGCTCAGACTGCCGCTGGCGTTGCCTGCCTGGCTAATTGCCCCGCTGACAATCCTGTTGGCAATGGCCCTGACCTCTCTGGTGGGCGTGACCATCGAACGCGTGGCCTATCGTCCACTGCGCAAACGCGGCGCGCAACGTCTTTATCTGGTCATCACGGCCTTGATGTTCGGTCTGCTGCTGGAATATGGCAATCTGGCGTTGTTAGGCGCGCGCGATCGTCAATTCCCGGAGTTGTTCCCCAAGGAAGTCTACAACTTCGGCGGCCTCAGCATCACCAACATCAAGCTACTCGTCATCCTGCTGTCCGTGCTGACGATGATTGCCCTCGCTTTCCTGGTGCAGCGCACCCGCTGGGGCATGGCCATGCGCGCCATCTCCTATGATCGGCTAGCCGTGCCGCTTATGGGCGTGTCAACCGACGCCATCATCGTCACAACCTTTATCGTCGGCTCATCGCTGGCAGCGCTGGCCGGCGTGATGTATGGCTCCGCCTTTCCCATTTTGAGCTACGACATGGGTCTACTGGTCGGTTGGCAGGCGTTCATCGCCGCGGTCGTGGGCGGCATCGGCTCGATTCGCGGCGCAATGGTCGGCGGCTACATCCTGGGTTTCACGCAGGTCTTTGTCGTGGCCTTCCTGCCCTCCACCTATCGCGATCTGATCGCCTTTACGTTGCTGTTGATCATCCTGGCGGTGCGACCGACGGGGATATTCGGCGTCGCCCGCCGTACCAAGGTGTGAGACCGTGAGACGATACGGATTGACTATCCTGGCGGTCATTATCTTCTTGCTGACGGTGGTTCCAGCCTGGCTGGGGTTATACTCCGGCTACATCCAGTTCCTGCTGACCGTCATCGGCATCAACATCATCCTGACCGTTAGCCTGAACCTCATTAACGGCTACATGGGCGAGTTCTCCGTCGGCCACGCCGCGTTCATGGGCGTGGGCGCCTACACCGCCTCGCTGCTGACGGTCTGGCTGTTCGGCGAGAACTCGGTGCTGGCCGCGCTAGATCTGCCCGCCCCGCTCTCTCTGGCGCTCTTTCCCGTGGCGCTCGTGGTCGGCGGCATCGCCGCGGCGTTATTCAGCCTGTTGGTAGCGGTGCCGTCTTTCCGCACGCGCGGCGACTACCTGGCGATCATCACCCTGGCCGTCAACTTCATCTTTAAGAGTCTCGTCGAGAACATGGATGCCATCGGCGGGCCGCGCGGCTTCATGGGCATGGGCAGCGCGCTGCGCGTCATGGCCGGCGTCGTAGACGCGCCGTGGCTCCTCATCTGGACCTTTGTGGCCACAGCCCTAACGATCCTCATCATTCGCAACTTCGTCACGTCCACGGTGGGCAAGGGAGTGGTCGCCATTCGTGACGACGAGATCGCCGCCGAAGTGATGACGGTCAACACGCGCCGCCTAAAGATGGCGGCATTCATGTTGGGCTGTGGGCTGGCCGGCGTGGCCGGGGGCCTTCACGCCCATCTGCTGGGTTTCATCAATCCGTCCAGCTATTTTCTGTTACAGTCAACGCTGATCCTAGTCATGGTCTATCTTGGCGGCATCGGCTCCATCAGCGGCTCGGTCATCAGCGCCGTGGGCTTTACACTGCTGCTGGAACTGCTGCGACCGCTAGACCTGTTCCGCTGGGTGCTGATGCCCCTGCTACTCATCCTCCTGATGCTCTTCCGCCCCAGCGGCATTATGGGCGACCGCGAGCTGCCCGACGTATTCCCCCGCCTGCGAAAGTACTTCACCTCAGCCGAGGAGGTCATCGTCCGTGCCTCTTCTACAGATTGACGGCCTGACCCACTCCTTCGGGGGCCTGATGGCCGTCGCCGGTTTCAGCGCCACGCTCAACCGTGACGAAACGGTTGGCCTAATCGGCCCGAACGGAGCGGGGAAGACGACCATCTTTAACCTGCTCTGTGGTCTCTATCGCCCACAGAAGGGGGAACTGCTCTTCGAGGGCAAGCGGCTGAATGGGCTGCGGCCGCACCAGATCACCTCGCTGGGAATCGGGCGCACCTTCCAGAACATCCGTCTTTGGAATGAACTCTCCGTACTCGACAACCTGCGCATTGCCCACTACTCGCAGATGAACTACGGCTTCCTGGACACCTTTTTCTTGACCCCGCGACTGCGAGAAGTCGAGCGGCGCGTACAGGCCGAGGCGATGGAGCTATTGCAACTGTTTCACCTAGAGGCGCACGGCCACGATCGGCCGCGCAATCTGGCCTACGGACTACAGCGGCGCGTCGAAATCTGCCGTGCTCTGGTCATGAAACCGAAGTTGCTCCTCCTCGATGAGCCGGCCGCGGGCATGAACCAGGGCGAAATCGGCGAGTTGGTTGACCTCATCCGCTGGGTGCGCGAACAGTTCCGGGTCACCATCTGGCTCATCGAACACCAGATGCGGGTGGTCATGAGCATCTGTGACCGGATTCAGGTAGTAGACTTCGGCAAGACCATCGCCCAGGGCACGCCGGACGAAATCAGGAACGATCGGCGCGTCATCGAAGCCTATCTGGGCGAGGAGGTCGTCTGATGCTCCTTTCGGTCGCCGGCCTGGCCGTCAAATATGGGGCCATTCAGGCGTTGCACGACATCTCTTTCCACGTCGAAGAGGGCGAGATGATCACCCTCATCGGGGCCAACGGCGCGGGCAAGTCGACAACCCTGTGGACGATCATGGGCCAGATCGGCGAACTGGGCGGTCGCGTCGTTGCCGGCAGCATCCTCTATAAGGGCGAAAGTCTGCTGAGCTATGAGGCCAGCGAAATCGTCAAGAAGTTCGGCATCGCTCTCGTTCCCGAAGGTAGACGCATCTTCGGCAATCTGACCGTCCTGGAGAACCTGAAACTGGCGGCCTACACGCGCCGTGACGCCCAGGGCATCGCCCGCGATCTGGAGCGCGTCTTCGGCATGTTCCCGCGCCTGGATGAGCGCAAGTCCCAGTTAGCCGATCTGCTCAGCGGCGGCGAACAGCAGATGCTGGCCGTCGGCCGGGCACTGATGACCAACGGCCGGCTTATGTTGCTGGATGAGCCTTCGATGGGCTTGTCGCCTGTCCTGGTGGCGCACCTGTTCAAGACGCTCTACGAGATCAATCAGGCGGGCACGACGATGCTGCTCGTCGAGCAGAACGCCAAACTGGCGCTCCGCTATGCCACGCGCGCCTATGTGCTGGAGACCGGCAACGTAGCCCTCCACGGAACGGCGCAGGAGATCGACCGCAATCCGCTGGTAAAGCAGGCCTATCTTGGAGGCTGATGGGTGGGGCGTCCTGGGCCTGCTAGAGTAGCTCGATAGGCCATAGGGGAGGGTGATGGAGCCACTAGTGCTGGCGATTGATCTCGGCACGTCCGGGCCAAAGGTGGCCCTCGTCACGCCGCAGGGGCAGGTGCGCGACTGCCGCGCCGGCGCGTGCCGGCTCACCATTCTGCCCGGCGGTGGCGCGGAGCAAGACCCCGACGAGTGGTGGGCGGCCATCCGGGCCACGCTGGCCGAACTGCTGGCCGCCAACCCCGATGCCGCCGGGCGCATCGCCGCCATTGGCTGCACCAGCCAGTGGTCGGGCACGGTCGCCGTGGGCGAAGACGGCCGGCCGCTGATGAACGCCATCATCTGGATGGACGCCCGCGGCGCGCCCCACGTGGCCCAGATCACCGACGGGCCGATCAAGCTCCAGGGGTACAGCCTGCGCCGCCTCATCACCTGGCTGCGGCTGACGGGCGGCCTGCCGGCCCACTCCGGCAAGGACTCCATCGCCCACATCCTGTTCATCAAGCACCAGCACCCCGACATCTACCGCCGCACCACCCGCTTTCTGGAGCCGAAGGACTACCTGAACCTGCGCCTGACCGGCCAGTACGCCGCGTCGCACGAGTCCATCACCCTCCACTGGCTGACCGACAACCGCGACATCCACAACGTCCGCTACGACGACCAGCTCATCCGCTGGTCAACGCTCGACCGGGCCAAGCTGCCGGAGTTGAAGCGGGCCATTGACATCCTCGGCCCGCTGCGGCCGGAAGTGGCCGCCGAGTTGGGGCTGCCGGCGGGCATCCCGGTCATCGTCGGCACGCCCGACCTGCACTCGGCCGCCGTCGGCTCCGGCGCGGTGGGCGACTTCCAGCCGCATCTCTACATCGGCACCTCCTCCTGGCTGACCTGCCACGTGCCCTATAAGAAGACCGACCTCTTCCACAACATGGCCTCGCTGCCCTCGGCCGTGCCCGGCAAGTACTTCATCGCCGACGAGCAAGAGACGGCCGGGGCGTGCCTGGCCTTTCTGCGCGACAACATCCTCTACGCCGACGACCTGCTGGCCCGCGAAGAGCGCGTGCCCAACGTCTACCCGCTGTTCGACCGCATCGTCGAGGCGACCGAGCCGGGCAGCGGCAAGCTCATCTTCACCCCCTGGCTCCACGGGGAGCGCACGCCGGTGGACGACCGCCACGTGCGCGGCGGCTTCCACAACCTCTCGCTGCGCCACACGCGGGCGGAGATGATCCGCGCCGTCTTCGAGGGCGTGGCCTACAACGCGCGCTGGCTGCTGCGCTACGTCGAGCGCTTCACCGGCCGGCGGCTGGACGGCATCCGCATGGTCGGCGGCGGGGCCAACTCCGACGTCTGGTGCCAGATTCACGCCGACGTACTGGATCGCGCCGTGCGCCAGGTGCAAGACCCGGTGCAGGTCAACGCCCGCGGCGTGGGGCTGCTGGCGGCCGTGGCCTGTGGCCTGACCACCTTCGACCAGATCGGCGACGTGGCCATTGCCCGCACCTACGAACCCAACCCGGCCAACCGGGCGCTCTACGACGAACTGTTCGCCGCCTTCGAGGCCATCTACAAACAGACCCACGGGATTTACCGCCGGCTCAATCGTGACTAATGCAGAAAGCCTGTAGCGCGGGATGGCATCCCGCGTCTTGGCTCGTGTAGTACGCGAGATACCATCGCTCTACAAAGCGGAGCGAGACAATCGGCGCCTAACGTTTCAGTGATCAGCCCCGGTACCTCGCGCCGATTGTCCCGCCCCTACATGTCATTATTTGGTGCGACGTACCGGGGATGGGACGGATATGATGATCAGAGAACAAATCAAACGTATTTTGCGACGCGGCGCGCCGGTGCTGGAGCGCGGGCTGCGCGCCGTGCCGACCGTCAACCGCCGCCTGGAGGCGCGCTACGACGAGATGCTCGTGCCGCTGGAGGCGTCGCTGAAGCCCTACCGCGACGACTACCCCAGCTACGGCCGCCTGCCGGAGCAGGGGCGCGACCGGGCGGCCATCCTGAGCGAAATCGAGGAGCTACAGCAGAAGGAGGCCGGCCGCTGGCGCGACGGCTTTGTCTCCGGCGCGGTCTACCACGGTGACGCCGAGCACATCGAGTTCCTCAACCGCGTCTACGCCCTAACCTCGCAGAGCAACCCGCTGCACGCCGACGTCTGGCCCAGCGCGGCCAAGTACGAGGCCGAGATCGTGGCCATGACCGCCGACATGCTGGGCGGGAGCCACGCGGCGGCCGGCGAATCCATCTGCGGCACGGTCAGCAGCGGCGGCACGGAGAGCATCCTGCTGGCCATGAAGACCTACCGCGACCGGGCGCGGGCCGAGCGGGGCATCACCCGCCCGGAGATGGTCGTCCCGGTCAGCGCCCACGCCGCGTTCGACAAGGCGGCCGACTACTTCGGCATCAAGATGGTGCGCGTGCCACTGGACGCGGCGTACCGGGCCGACGTGGCCGCCGCCCGCCGGGCCATCAACGGCAACACCATCGTCGTCGTCGGCTCGGCCCCCTGCTTCCCCTACGGCGTGGTTGATCCCATCGAGGAGCTGTCGGCGCTGGCCCGGAAGCGGGGCATCGGCTTCCACACCGACGCCTGCCTGGGCGGCTTCGTGCTGCCCTGGGCGGCCGAACTGGGCTACCCCGTGCCGCCGTTTGACTTCCGCCTGCCGGGGGTCACCTCCATGTCGGCTGACACCCACAAGTACGGCTACGCGGCCAAGGGCACGTCGGTCGTGCTCTATCGCGGCCCGGCGCTGCGGCGCTACCAATACTTCACGGCCACCGACTGGCCGGGCGGCCTCTACTTCTCGCCTACCTTCGCCGGCAGCCGCCCCGGTGCGCTCAGCGCCGCCGGTTGGGCGGCGCTGGTGTCGCTGGGGCGCGAGGGGTATCGCGAGGCGGCGCGGCGGCTGCTGGCGACGGCGGCCGAGATGCGCCAGGGCATCGCCGCCACGCCGGGGCTGCGGCTGCTGGGCC
>CXWK01004058.1_pt1 | contig 14956 bp, 23 predicted proteins | sample 590851 | NCBI WGS metagenome assembly CXWK01 (sample SAMEA3498364, study PRJEB10139) | wastewater metagenome | biome: wastewater treatment plant; material: activated sludge | place: Denmark | collected 2014-08-01 | reverse complement strand
ACGTTGACGAAAAGTTCAGGAGGTGGAAGCGAAAGGTCAGAAAGCGGTGAGAAAGGACTTGACGAAAGCGAGGAAAAGCAGGGCGGGTCGGGCAGAGCTCGCGGTCAAGTGGCTTGACTACTTCTTTGGTGGCTTCCCGTCGTGCGCATGAAAGCGGACGTCGAGCGATGCGCGCGCCGTCCCCGTCGAGAACGGTTCCAGATCGAACTTGGACTGCGTATCTTCCGTGAGCTTGTCGGCCAGCTCGGCAGTAACGCGATCGAAAGCAGTCTTGCGCGCGTCATACAGCGCCTGCTCTGCCTTCGCCAGCCGTTCGCCGATCGCCTTGTCGACTGCCTCGCCGCGTGCCTTCTGCGACGCGATCAAAGACTTCACGATCTCGAAAAGCTCGCCCACAGTCTCGATTACTTTTTCCATTTCTTTTCCTATTTCTGTGGCGCAATTGCGCCGATCTTTTTGATCAAGCTCGCGGCATCATCCGCGCCGATCTCGACTGCATGATACCGCGCATCGCTGCAAAGCGCGGAGCGTTCCGCCATCGCATCGTCCAGCTTGGCGAGCGGCGCACCAGGCGCGCGATACGCACCCGCAAGCCGCTCTGCGCTCTCGGCGCACGCAAGCTTGACCTTCTGAACACTCGTGAGCCCGCACCCCGCCAGCGCCAGGGCATACAGCGACGCAAGAAGCGTCATGACGATCATCAGCAACGGTACACGTTTCATGGGCGTTCGTCCTTCCGCTCGGGGAGCTTGTCAGAGGTGGCGACTGGCGTAAGGAGCGCCGAGCGGTATCCGTACGCCGAAAAAACCATGACGATCGCCTGACAGATTTTGAGCAGGCGAAAATCAGTCGGGATCGCGTCTACCAGTAGTAGCGCCTGGATTGACGTAGCAGCGACAGCGGCCACGCCACCCCAAAAGGCGCGCCGCTTTTGTGCGCGCAGATCTTTGCTTGTCGCGAGGTGGTATTCAGACACGGGATCACGACGCCCAAACTGCGATGTACTGACAGTTTTTCTCTTCGGAGTCTGCCCACGTGCTCGACCCGTAAATGTAGATCTTGGTCGCCGTCGACTTCGTCCCGAATCCGCCAGTAAGGAACGCTCCGCCGACCTGTCCAAAGCCAATCCCGTCATGTGAGAAAATGACGATGATCGCGACTGGAACGCGGCCATTGCGCGTCGGCACGGTCACCTCGGCAACGGGAAGCGTCCAATCCCACGCAGTCCCTAGGTCGAGTTTGAAGTGTCCTCCAGTCGGAGATATGACAGCCGACGAGATCGCCGCGCCAGCGCCAGCGCCAGCGCCAAGCGCGACGCTGCATCCGTCGGTACTGCATCCGAGCTTTGAGACTTCCGTAACAACGCCGTCGCCGATCTTGAGTGCCGTCGAATCATCCGACGCGGTAACAGTCGCGACGATCGCCTTTGCCGACTCGTCGTCGGAGAGCGTGAAGGTACTCACTCCCGCGGCTCGAGCCGCCGTGAGCACTGCGCCAACGCCCCCCGTGATACGCGCCGCCACCTCGACAAGCGGCGCCGCCGAGCTAGCGTCGAGCTTGACCGCGGCGGTATCCGCCGACGGGTTTCCTACGCGCAACGTGGCGTTGTCGCCCTGCGCAGTGCGGATCTGGTCGATCCACTGCTGGCGACCGACATCCGCGAACGCAAACACGTTGACGACGTCGTCTTGAATCGGATCTGTGTTCGAGCCGATCGCGACAGCAAGGGACGTGTCGAGCGTGGTGGTCAAGTCGCCATCGACGCCGTTGGCGGGCGTGAGAAGCGGCCCCGCCGTGTTGGCCTTGATGAACGCCAAGCGCTGTCCGTTCAAGCGACGCCACAGGACCATCCCGTCACCCGATCCACCTGGCTGCTGCTGCGCGTACAACTGGCCGCGGATCGAGGTAGACGGCAAGATCATCGTACCCTCGGGGATCCCGTCCGTTCCATTGACGCCCGTCACGTCCGAGAGAACGCCGATCCCGCCGAACCCTTGCGGGGTCTGGAGTGGGGTCGCGTAGATCAAATCCCACGTCTCCGAACCAGGATCGACAGGTGTTCCAGCCGACGACAGCGACGAGCCCGCGAAGTTGCAGATCGCGTAACCAACAGGCCCCGTTGCGCTGACAGCGGGGATCTCCGTACATGCGATCGCCTCTACGGTCGACACGCCGCTCGCCGTCGCGATGTCGTCCGCATCTTGACCGATGGCGCACGCGCTGGCGCTGGCGGCAGTCTGCCACGCGGCAGTGAGCTTCAGGCGCGTCCCACGTGGTAGGACCGCAGGATCTTCGTTGGCGTCGTTCCCCTGTACCGGGATGATCCCGCCCTGATAGACGCCGACGATCTCCCCGTCGACTCCACCCGTGATGTAGCCGACGGGAACCGGCGTTGCTTCGGCACCAGGCGTCGGAGAGACGATCGGCGCTTCCGTCGTGGAACCGTCGGCGGTATAGACCATCGCCGTCCCGATCGAGCCCGCGATCGCGCCCAGCGACAGCCGAGCAAAGAAAACCACGCCACGAGAATCCGCGTTCATTTGACCACCACGATCACCGCAAGCGCGACGATCGCCAGCACGAGGTAAGGAATTGAGTCGCCCACTTTGCCGATGATCTCCGCGCCGCCCGCGGCCACATCAGAGCCAAGTTGCTTGACCGCACCGATGCCCGTAGCAACACCTTCGTCGCCCACGGCACCAGCGAGTGCAGCAAGTTCTCGGGTGACTTTCTTTGCGTATTGCCAGCTCAATTCATCAACGAATACTTCAGACGAATAAAGCACGTTCTGATACGCGACATCGAAGCGCCCGACTTGGCCCTGCGCCGTCTGCCCAAACGTCAACAGCTCAATCTCCGCGGCTTTGAACGCCGCATCAGATCGATACGCGGCGCGCGCCGCATCAAGCAGCGCCAGCGCAGTTTCCCGCGGCAACGGAGCGAGCGCGTTCGTCACATCCGAAAGCGCGCTCATCTGTCGTCGCTCGCGTAGACGGTGACGTAGAACGTTCCCGTGTTGGGAACGCTGAAAAAGAGCCAGTCAGGACGCGACGTGGCGAGCAGACCCGTAGGCGTCCACGGCGAAGCCGCGGAGATGTTGATCAGCTCGTGCGTCTCAAACGTCTCACGCTGCCCCGCGGTCATGGCCGAAGAGATCGTTGCGGTCCCGATGTCGTGGACGTTCGTTGCGCTCGCGTTGCCCTCGGCAATCGTGATCGTACCGTCCACCACGCAATCGATCGTCAGCGTGACGCGGCGACGTGCGAAGCACGGCACGGCGCACGTTCCCGGCGTGGCGATCTCAAACGTGAAGGTGTCGTCTCCGCGGTAGGGATAGAATTCGCGCTCTACCTTCCACAGCAGCAGATCGATTACGGGAGAGATCACCTGCGTCGCGGCATCGTACGTCGCGGGAAGCGACGGCACGCCCACGGCAAGATCGCCATCGAAGAATCCGACGAGCGGCGCGCGCGGCGTGAGCAGCACGCTGTTGCGCGCTGCCAGGACGCCCAGGTCATTGACGCCAGAGCCCCGCGTGTCGATAGACGCGATCGGCGAGTCGCCGAAGTCTTGCGACTGGAGCAGCACGGCGCCGAACGTATGCCGCGGCCCCATGGTGATCGCGCGGTATCCAGCGGGTTGAATCCTCGGCTGGGAAGAAACTGCGCCGCGTAGAACGCGGGTGAAGCGTTCATAACCAGGGTTGCGATTGCCGTTCATCACGTGAGCCTCCAAAGCAAGAATCCGCCGATGATCGCCGCAACGGCCAGCGGGTCAAGTTCCGTTTCTTCATCCGTCGACGCCTCGGGGTCGCCGATCGCGTCGATCACCGCTTGCCCGTACCGTACCCACCGACTTGCATCGTAGCCGCTTTCCAGCTTGCGCCCCTGGTAGCGCTCGACGAACGCGGGCCAGTCGACGCCCCCTACCAACGTGAGCTTCTCGCGTAGCCTCGCCAGGCCCATGTTGTGGCCGAGGGCGACGAACGCCCAGCCATCCGCCGAAACCCCGTCCCATCCCCTGCCACGCACTTCTGGGATGTATTGCGACGTCAAGGCGTGGGCGTAGACGGCAAGATTGAGCGAAGCATCCTGCAACGCAGCAACGTAGCCCGCTGCGTTGCCAGAGTAGGCGCGCAGCTCGGTGGCGCTGCACTGGAACAGGCCCACCGTGTACGCGCCGCCCTTGTCGTTCCAGTCGATCTCGTCGGCGGGGACACGCTTGCCCGTCGCGTACACGTCCACTTGCGTCGGATCGTTCCCCGACTCTTTCTTCGCGATGGCGACGAACAACGCCGCGGGGATGGCAGGCGCAATCTGCGCCGCCATCCCCGCGATCGTTGCCGCGTCGAGCGTCACACGTTCACGGCGGGCGCGGCGACAGACACGCCTGAAAGCGACGGATCTGCCGCGAAGCCGAGTAGCGCGAAGGTCCCCGCGATCGAGATCGAGAGGATCGCGCTCGCGATCGCCGCGCGCTTCTCAGGCCCATCGCTTTCGCGAATCCACTCTGCCGTGATGTGGCGCGACACGTAGGAGCCCACGTAGCCGCCGATCAAGCCTGAGAGGCCCGCTTTGAGGAGAAGTCCGACCACGGCTAGCCTCCGAAGTATTTGAGCGCCAGCGCGGCGCCGAGGCCGTTGATCGCTGCGTAGTACGCGTTCCCGCTGCTACCCACGGGGATCATCTTATCGATCTGCGCCTTCACAGACGCATTGTCCGTGAGGTAGTCAGTCGCGACAGCACCAGCCATTCCAACGAGTAGCTTGCGAATCATGTTCATGTCCCTTTCAGAAAACGAGTGTACGACGCGACAACTGCCGCGCCTTGTCGTGCGGTGACTGGAGATTTTTCAGCGGGAGCAGACCCGTAGATCTGCACTCCCCCGCCGATCGGCGCCACGATCTGCGTTGCGCCGTCCCTCGGGTGAGGGGGAAAGATGCTCTCGACGCGGCGGCCGCGATAAGTGTACTGCCAGCAGTACTGGGGCGCGCTCGCCGAACCATCGGACACAAACGCTGCGAGAGCGGAAACGTCGGACGGCTTGAAGGCGTGCGCGGCGATGAAGTCGAACGTCCTGTACAGCCGAGCTCGGGCGAGCAGACGTACTTGCAGCGCCGAGTTGCAAGAGAGAAGTTGGCTGTTCCACGGAAGCTCCCACTCCCCAATGTCGCCCCACCTCGAGGTGTGATCGATTGTCCCTGCGCTGGTTTTGTTGACCATCTTTTCCAGCGCCAGCAACCCGCCGCGGAGCGCGATCCCGTGGCCCGCGAAGTTCGGCGTAGCCGCGCCGACGAAGGGCGCGGCGTTCCCCATCGCGTCGCCCGTCTTGCGATCGATTCCCGTCGTCGGATTTTTTGGCACGGCAAACGGATCGATCGCGATCGTGCCGTTGGGGATCAGCCAATCGGCGGCAGTGCCGGCGGTAGGCGTGCGCGCCAGCGGCGTGCGCCAGTTGAGAACCTTCGGCACGTATACGCGCGCGCCGCTGAGCTTGCTGAGATCGAATTTGGCCGACTCCACTTCTTTCGCGGCGCGGCCGAGTCCGTAGTTCGCATCGAAGCTTTTGGTGTCGACGCCGAAGATCGACGCCACGATGTTCAGCAGCGCGCCCGTGCCGCCAGCAGCATCAGCCTCTTTTTGGAACTGCGCGTTGACGGTCTTCAGCGCGGCTTCGCCACTCCCGATCGGGCAACCCGCTGCGCCGCCCTTGGGGATCGTCGGCAAGCTCGGATCGACGCCCAAGCAAAGCGCGGCATACGCAAGATCGATCTCGCGTAGATCTTCGTAGGCGATGCGCGATGCGGGACGAAGGAGCTGCACGAAGAGCTGGTGCGCGGAAACGTTGACGCCGAGCGCCCAGTCGCGAGAGTACAGATCGACCGTGTCGCCGACGATCGCGTCGGCATTTAGCTGGTCGCCCATGGCAGAAGCGATCGCATCAAGCCGCGGATCGGAAGGCGCACCGCCGCCGTCCCGCTTGAACGCGAGATAGCCGACAGCCGCGAGCCCGATCCACAGCGGATCCACTAGTCGACCCCGATTGACCCGTCGTCATAGCCGGCGGCGCCGCCGTACGCCGCGCCCGACCATGCGCCCGACGCGCCGCCCGTCGTCGACTCTCCATACATGTACTCGGGCATCGCCTCGTACTCGTCGACGACTGCCGTCGACTCGTACGAGTAGGTGCCGCCGTTCTGCTTGTTCGTCCCCGAACCGCCGCCCGTGAGCGAGCCGATCCCGGCGAGCGCGGAACCGATGCCCTGTCCGAGCCCCGCGAGAATCGCCGCGGTCTGTGACGACTGACCGCCCGCGGCTTGCTGCGCGGCAAGCTGCGCCTGCTGCTGCGCCGACTGTTGCGCCGCGAGCTGCGCCGCGCTGGACGTTGCCGTCTTGCTCGGCTTGCGAGTGAGCAGCCATGCGGCGACAGCGACACCGCCGGCGAGAAGAAGCGTTTCTTTTTCGGTCATGTCCCTACCTCAGTGTCCGGAGTTCGTCGAGATACGCTGGCGCGACAAGCGCCTTTTTCGCGGGAAGCGTCTGCGCGGCGATCAACGTCGAGCCCGTGGGCGCCTGCGCGTAGGTCGCATCGGCGACGATCGAGAGCTGGCCCTCTTTGGGCACGATCCGGGCATCGTTGCCCTGGTTCGCGTTCATCGAAAGCGTGCGTTCGTTTTCGATGGCCGCGGGCGCGTTCATCACGAGACGCGGCGGCGCGTTGACGGTCGGCGGAAGGACGGCGCGAACCGTGCCGCTCACTGCGCCGACCGTCTCCGCGGCGATCCCGCGCTGCGCAGCAAGCGCCGCGTCGAGCTTGGCGATCTGCTCGCGTGCGGCGACTGCGGCGCGATGCTCCGCGTCCACATCTTCCGCCGTCGGACCCGTGCCCGCCGCAGCGGCTTGATTCGCGAGCGTGGCGATCATCGCGTCACGTTCTTCCTCGCGCTTCCAGAGCCACCAGGCGAGGAGCGATGCGCCGGCATAGTGATACCACTTCAGTTCGTTCACCGTGGCCTCCTGTAGGGCGCCCGCGAGCTTTTCACACTCGCGGGCGCGGTAGTACTTGCTAGGCGCTACGGGTGCGGCGCGGGAGAAGCGCGCGGGTACGAGCCGGGATCTTGTCCGAGCTGCGATTGTTGCCGTCCGCGAACACCGAAACCGCCTCGGGACTGTTCGGCTGGACCAGCGCCGGGCTCACCAGCGCGATCGCTTCCGGCGACGCGCCGTTGCTCTCGAACGACGCGACGACGACGCGCGGCGAATACGTGAGCGCGAAGGAGGTGTCGGTGCGGATCGTGAGCGTGCGCGGAACGGTGATCGTGTCCACCTCGCCCTGCTGGAGCACCGGGGAGATGATCGGGACGAAGGTTCCGGCGAGAACGGCATCCTCCTGCATCCCCGCCGCGAAGCTCGTGACGGTGTCCGCGATGTTTCGCGCCTGGCCCGCGGCCCTCTCTTGCAGACGGTGCAGATACCGCGCGCGAAGGAAGCTGGCCGGGGTCGGCTGCATGTTGATCACGCTCGGAACGCTGATCTGCTGCGTCGCGGTCCACGCGGTGAGCGCCGCGAGCGCGCCGATACCCGCGTCGAGGCCGAAAACGTAGCAGTCGCCCTGCACGGGGTAATCGTAGTCCAGCGCGGCGACCATGTTCTGATCGCGAACGCGCAGGACGGGCGGAACCTCCTGACAGCCTTCGCCCTGGTCAAAGCACTCTGCGAAAAACTGGATCGTGCCGGCGACGGTGGCGCCGTTGGTGACGATCGGAGCGATCGCGCCGATCGTGACTTGGAGCTTGCCGCGACCCGCGACGAGCCACGAGACGGGAACCGCAGTATCGCGCCCACGATTCAGGCGGCGCGGCAGGGTAAACGGGATCGGGACGAGCCAATCGCACGTCTGATTGTTCGTCGAGGCGGTGAAGTTCGCGCGACAGTCGGTGTCGCTGATGTCCGAAACCTGCTGCAGGAACGAACGCAGCGACGAACCGTTGACGTCGTACGCGGTGCCCGCCGCGTGCTGCACGAAGAGGCGCGTGATCATGCACCAGAGCTGGCGCATCTGGTTCACCGTGCCCACGTCGGCATCCGTCAGGTTGATCCGCAGCCACAGCGTGTCGATCGCCGGCTTGGCCGCTTCGCCCAGCGCTTGATCGAGGAACGTGAGGGGAATGTCGAACGTGGAGTTTGCCGCGAGCGCGAAGCTCTGCGACTGATAGAACCGGGTGTTGTGATACTGAACGACTTTTCCGACGCTGGTAACGGCCATTGATCTGTTCTCCGCGGGTTGCCGACGCGCTAGCGTCGGGGTTATCCCATGCCAATTGGGGGTTGCAGGCCCCACAATTGGCTCACGGAGCGATCAAGCTGTCAAGTATTATGAAACTTCGCAGGCGTGGAATTGATGCGGCGCTAGATGCTTGACTTTTTCCGCGTCTTCTGGCTGCACGCCTGCGGCGATCAAGCGCGATTCGCTGTATTCATCGGTCATGCGGGCAAGGTGAAGCTTCGTCGAGAGCGCGACGAGCCCATTGTTGACGAAGCGAACGTGCTGCACTCCCCACAGAATCCCAACGTGCGCGTGTCGCCGTTCGACGATCAACTTGCGGAGCTGTCGATTGAGCTGGCCCTTGTCGGCAAGCTCTGACGCCACCACCTCATCAATCATCAGCAGCACGGGCGGAGGATCTTTGAACCGCTTCAAGCTCGCATCTGCCACCTCGCGGCACAACGAAAGCGTCGCCTCCGCGTTGTCAGAGCTGATTGCGTGAAGCGCTGGCCCCGAGGTGCGCGCGATGCTCTTGCGCGCCGTCGCTTCGTCGACGTGGCGCAAGAGGGGAACCGCCGTGCCGTCGTGCAACTGGAGTGGGATCTTCCAGCCGACATCGTGCGCGATGAGGTAGCAGCGCGATTCGCGCTGTAGCTCGAGCGCGCGCTTGACCATCGCTTCTGTTTTGCCAGAGCGCGGCGCGCCTACCCACCCCTCTGTGATGTTCCAGTCGCGGTGCTTCATCGCTTCACCGTTGCCTTTGCTTCGTCGAACCATTGCAGAAACAGCAAAGAGCAGCAGGCGTGCGCAAGATGCGGCAAGCCGCTATCAGGATCGATGCGCTCGCCATCCCACCATGCCCAGAGGTGTCGCTGCGCCGCATCGAAGTAACGCTCTCGCGCGTTCTCGACATGACGCCAGTTTCCTACGCCGTACCGTTTCGCGCCAAACTCCAGGACGGCAATCACCGATCCGATTGACGGAAGGAGCGAAAAGCGCGGCTTTCCGCTGTCATTCTTTTTCCCGGTCATGACGCGCCCCCAAACCATCCCTTGATCTTGGCGATCCACTCGCCGCCGTGCTCCTTGACGTACGGGATGGCGATCGGCTGCGCCACGACGGCGATCGCGCCGCCCACCACAAGCTCATCATCGGCGAGCTTGACCGGGCCGGCGTACTTTGCCACAAGCCGCTCCGCGGCCTGCTCCCAGGCCGGCCAGAAGTTCGCGCCAAATACCTTTGCCAGCGCCAGGCCGCCGATCTCGGGGTTGTGCGCGTCGATCGCTTCGAGCGCGGCGCGCGCCGCTTTGGCGATGCCACCGCCAAGGTCAAAGCCTGCTGGCGCCGCAGGGGGATCGCCCAGGTCAATCGGCGGCGCGATCGGTTCCACGATCTCGCCGTCTAGTGGGGGGAGCGGCGGCGCGATCGGGGGCTCGTTCGGTCCTGGCATCGGCGGGTCGAATCCTGGTCCGTCGTCTGGCGCGCGTTCCGTCAACCCAGGATGTGGAACCACGCGCGCCGCAGTGCGAAGCATTTCGTCTGTCTTGTGCGCCGCACCAGGCCGCGCTAGCAAGTCGCTTGCGGCTTGCTGCGCCCGCACCCTCACGTCGCGCTCCGCCAGCAGCGCGGCCAGCGGCGTACGCTGGCGCCGTCCCTTGGTCGCACGCGCCCAGCGGTCATAGTCGCCGCGCTCGCGTAGGGTGTCCGTACCACGACGGATCTTTGCCGCGCAGCGGCGCGCTTCGTTGTCGGTGATCATCGCTTGTCTTCTTTCCGACGACAGCAAATGCAGGTCGGATAGACGGGGCGCGGCGCTAGCTTCAAATAGCGCCACCAGCGCGGAGAAACTTTTGGCTTGCCTGTACGCGAGCAAACTCCAACTTGCTCGTATTCATATCCGTTCATCGTTTCACTCTCCTCTTTCAAATTCGCCGATAGTTGGTGGTCTAGTTGACCCGTCGGCTAACAGGATTCGATCTCCGATTCGTTCTGTACTTGGTTTGATCGTGCGCGTCAATTCGCGGCGCTGGAAAGGCTCTTTCGATCCTCCTCGCAACGCGGATTTGATCGAGTGCACACCGCCGAGCGGAACCGCGTCGCCATTGACCAGACGAACCCAATGCTTTGCGGCAGTCGGGATGCCCTTGGCTTTGACGATATTTTTGCCTTTTTTCTCGCTGAAATACTTATACGTCTTTGGGGCCAGACAATGCCAGTCTCGCCCGTCCCCTTCATCTTCCCATTGACCGAGCGCTGAGCCCACGTCATCGGGCATATGGTCAAGATGCTTGACGCTGTCGGTATCCGAGTAAACGAAGTCGTCACGCATCTCCGAATGCAGTTGCGTGCGCGTTGCGGCAGTCAGATACGCGGCATAGTGGACGTGGGCACTATCGCCGATCCGCCAGTAGGGATAGCTGTAGAGACGCAGATCCGGGTGACCGAATACGGACCATCGGCCACAGGTGCGCGCGCATAGATGCTCGCAGCATCGAACCCGCGGACAAGGCTTGTCCGCACCGTGCTTGACCTTGTGCTTGGAACGGCACCAGGCGCGTTCGCCATGGTCGCCGCACGCGAACGATTCGCCCTCGGGGTCCATCGCAAAGCGGCCCGTCAACGAGTTTGCAAAGAGCTTGATCCAATGCGCCCGGGGATGATCTTTGCCATCTGGCTCGCGAGCGATCACCTCTGCGCGTGCGTCCCATACGTCTCGGACAAAGCCATCGAAGATCGCCGCGCTGCTTTTCCAGACGAGCCCGCGATGCACGCGCACCGAGCAGCCATGTTCTTCCGCGTGCCGTAGCTCCAAACCCGTCCACCGACCGCGGAGCGTTCCCGTGGGGTATCCCAGGCGCGCGCCGTCCGAGCTGCGAAGCGGAAGAGGCGGGCAGAACGACTCGGGGACCTCGACGGTAGCGCCGAAGATCCCGTCACGCCCAAGACCATAGTCGATGCTCGCGTGATCTACCCAATACGGCACGCCAACTGGCACCTTCGTCCGCGCCAGCGCAGCAGGATACGCGCTATTGATGTCCGCGCATTTTATCCGCGGCGCGCGCGTTCGTCCGACCGTGACGCGCCCGCCGAAGTAGCCTGATCGCGCCCAGTCGTATTGACGACGGGACCAGCTTGCATCGGGAAGATCCAAGCGTTGCTGCGCGGTCGCCCAGGCGCTTGCGCCGATCGTGCGGCGTAGTTGCCAGCCGCGGTCGGCAACGAAGCGTGTGAGGCCAGCCAGCGCGCTTTGAAGCGCGTCAAGGTCCGCGCGCAAGTAGTCTTTGATCGCCGAGTGGTGGCGTGTATCAGCGAAGGAATAATCTTCGTACGGGATCGGACTCTCTTGCTTGCGCTTGTCTCGATCGGCGAACGCGATCGCGAATTTCGACAGCGACATGGGCGACAGCCGAAAGCTGTCAACGAAGCACGGGCCGCCTTTGACCTGAAGCGCGATCATCGATGCGCCGCTGATGATCGGCACGAAGTCTATCCCACGGCGGAAGAGGTGACGGAGCAGCCACAGAGCGTCAAATTTGCCGCTATTGTGGCCGAAAATCTCCCCCTCTATCGAGAGCAGATCTTCGACATATTCGTCTTCTTGCGTCCAATCATAGATGCGCGCTCCGTCGCCATCGAGAACGCCACCGAAAATGAAGTTGGTCCATTGGCTCGTCTCGATGTCGAATACCGCAGGCGCTACCAATCGGACACGCGCCAGTTGCGCGGGGCCTGGAGCTGGTATTCCAGGGTATCGATCATCGCGTCGTGCGAACCACCGCGCGCCGAAATGACCTTCACCTCCTCGCCCTCTTGATTACGCGCCAGGTCAACACGGAGGAACGGAGCTTTCTCCGCTTGGGCCAGCGTTACCCACTGGTACACGGGCGGGTGATCGGGGATAAATTGCCCCTCCTCGTCGCCCTCGTCGCCCTCAAACGAGCCGTAAATCAAGCGCGCTGTCAGGCGCGCACGGCGCCTGTAGTGGGGAGAAAAGATCTTGTTGTGAGTGTCGACGGCGAGAACGATCAGATCGATCGGCTGGTACTCACTGAAGGCAAATTCGTAGTGGTGCCACCACTCGCGTAGGCGTGGCCCTGGCGCGCCGTCTATGCGTTCCTGCGGCTTGTCGTGCGCGCTCACTTGACCGTCGCCGTGAATGTCGACGGCGGTAAATGACTCGCCGATCTGAAGCGCTAGATCGAGGGGACGGAGTCGTGAGCGTGACAAGATCAGCGCCTATCGAACAGGCTACCGGGTTCGTTGTCGGGCGCTTCCTCTGGTTCTTCGTCGCACGGGGCAGTGATGACTAGCTCGCGCTCGGCGATGCGGATCGCGCGCCGCGCAAGGTGCTGGGCGATGTTGTAGAGTGTCAGATCTCGGCGCTGGCGCTGCTGTCGTGGTGTGTTCATAGGGCGCGCTTGCCGTATCAGGTACAAGCGCGCTTGACCGTGTGCACTGAAAACCACGGGACTTGGTGCTACTACGAGACGCGCCCGACCGTGACTTCCGACCAGCGCGGGTCCGGCTGGGAGCCGTGCGGGGCGTCTCCCATGGTCGCGACGATGACATCCGCGATCTGCCGCGACCCCTTGCGGATCATGCCCTGGTGAATGAGCCTGACCCGTTGCCCCACCGACAGCGCGCGCATGGCGCGGAGGGCGTAGCTTTCGAGGATCGCGACCACGAGCTGCGACGAGACACGCACGCGATGCGTGTGGATCGCGCGGACTTCCCCCGTGCGCTCGTCCATGCTTTCCAGCGTCTGACCGCGGCCGAGAAGTTCGCCCTCGATCACCTGCTCGGGTTGCAGCGAGTGAACGCGCTCGACCACGATCCCTTGATAGGCGCTCTTGTCGAGCGGCTTGATCCATCCGGCCGCGTTCGGGTCGTACGTCGCGATCGCGTTCTCAGTCGCCATGTCCAACTTGCTCATTTCGGTGCTCTGCGCCTTCGCCATGATGGATCTCCCTTGTATGTCAATGCGCTTGATTGCGCGGTACCAGGATCGGGATCGAACGGTGCTGTGAAAAGTGAAAAAGAAAGCAGCTAGGGGGCGCTAGACTACAGCGCCCAGAGAACGAGGGCGACGACAGCGCCGATCGCGTGCGATGCGGCGATCATCAGAACCAGCGTTCCCAGAACGCGCCTGGTGATGATCTGGCGCTCGCGTGCTACCAGCATCGCGCACGACGGGCAAACGCAGCGGCGCACGGCTACCAGCTCCCCGGAACGGGCATATTGAGGTACGCCCACTCGACGCGCGTGCCGCGCCAGTCAGCAGGTGGCGCGTTCTTTTGCAGCCAGGACCAAACGTCGGACGTTTGCGCGAACGTGAGGGAACGCCACCACTCGCCCACGTTGCGCGTGAAATCGAGCTTCAGTTGTTTTGGGATTCTCGGGGTTGTCATACGCGCCCCTCCTTCCGCGCAACGAGAACCGTCGCGAAGGCTCTCAGCATCCCCGGGGAGCCGCTCCCGTAGATCGTTTGGATCTGCTGCGCCAGGGCGCGCGGAACCACGACGGAAAGCGCAACAGACGTATCGCGCTCGACTGTGTCGCTGGGCGCGTAGGATAGGACGCGACCGGCGATTGGCGTTACTGCGGCTTGCCCCAGCGCGATGCGTAGTGACGCGGGGTCGGTGCCGATCTTCTCGTCGATCTGGGCCTTCACGCGGGATGGGATTCTCGCGTGGAGGCGGATTGATTCGGTGGGCGCGTCGCCGATTCTTGGGCGGCCGCGTCGGATTGTGGTCATGAGAGTACCTCGACAGGGTAAAGAGCGTAGGCGCCGCCGCGGCGAGACTGCAACGCGCAGACGAGATCGGCGGCGATGGCGCGATTGACGGAGCGATAGCCGAAGCGTAACGACCCACGAGGGGCAACTACTTCTGCGGCCGATTTTTTCGTGCAGCCAGGATTTGCGCGGACGTGCTCTAGCACGGCCTTCATACGCGGCCCGATGCGGGGGCGGCCGCGGCGGATCGTGGTCATGACACCACCAGCACGGGAACGACGACGTGATCAATGTAAGTCGCGCGTTCCGTCGTCCCGTAGCTCAGATCGAAGTCTGCTGCTGCTCTGTTCGCTTCGTCACGATCGATGTAGGCTGCCACTGGTTCCTCCTTAATCACTTTCCCGTTTACTCTGGCGCGTGCGACTAGCAAAAAGATGTGAGGCTTCATGCGATACCCCCTCTCTGGTAAAGGAACCTCTGGTAAAGGAACTTGACTACGAAGACTTGAGCCAAACTCGGGTCTTCTGCGATGAGCTTTTCAGCAATTTCCTTTGCCTCGCGCTCAGTGTCGGTAATCTCGTGAAAACCCCAGCCACGTCCCTCAAAAACTGCCACCCCGTATTCATGTTTCTTGGTCCGTCTCATATTTCCTTTCGGCATTTCGTAGCCTCCTTATGCAGCACCTTCTAACGCGGATTAATTCGCGTCAACAATTTTCGTGATTCTTTTTGGGTTGCTTTTTAGTGCGGCTTCCCCATTCAGAAGTAGTCAAGACGCTTGACCGCGAGCTCTGCCCGACCCGCCCTGCTTTTCCTCGCTTTCGTCAAGTCCTTTCTCACCGCTTTCTGACCTTTCGCTTCCACCTCCTGAACTTTTCGTCAACGTCTTTCTTTTCTCCTCACATTTCTTCGCGTCATTTTGCGTTTGTAAGCTACCTCACCAAACACACCCCTCTGC
>CXWK01002216.1_pt1 | contig 14963 bp, 19 predicted proteins | sample 590851 | NCBI WGS metagenome assembly CXWK01 (sample SAMEA3498364, study PRJEB10139) | wastewater metagenome | biome: wastewater treatment plant; material: activated sludge | place: Denmark | collected 2014-08-01 | reverse complement strand
GACCTGGACAGCGACGAGTTGCTGCAACAGCGGTTGCGCGGGTTGGGCTATCTGGAATAATTCACTATCTTCTCGGTTCAATGGGTGAGACATGTTAGACGGTATTCAGATTGACCCGGTCGCCTTTACCATTCCCATCGGCGACGGGTTCCCGATTTACTGGTACGGCATCCTCGTGACGCTGGGCATCGCTATCGGCGTATGGTGGGGCGCGCGCGAGATCGCCAAACGCAACCAGAACGTGGACGAGTTCTTCAACGGCCTGATCCTGGTCGTCTTCAGCGGCTACGCCTTTGCCCGACTGACCTACGTCACGCTGGAGGCGTTTGCCGGGCGCGGCGATCAGTTCCCCACCTTCCTAGACTTGATCAACATCCGTTCCGGCGGCATCAACATCCTGGGCGGCTTCATCGGCGCGGCTTTCGTCGGCTGGCTGTTCATTCGCTGGCGCGGCCTCAACTTCTGGCAGTATGCCGACGTGGCCGGCCCGGCGGTGCTCATCGCCCAGGCCATCGGCCGCTGGGGCAACTTCATCAACCAAGAACTGTATGGCCCGCCGACGACGCGGCCGTGGGGCATCCTCATTGATGCCCAACACCGCCTGCCGCAGTACGCCGACCTGACCCAGTTCCCGCTGGACACGCGCTTCCATCCGACCTTCCTCTACGAGTCCATCTGGCTGCTGCTGGGCTTCATCGTCCTGGTGGCGCTCAACAGCCGCAACCGGGACAAGTGGCGGCCGGGGACGCTGTTCGGCCTCTTCCTCATCTGGTGGGGAGCGGGGCGCGCCGTGCTGGAGTTCTTCCGGCCCGACCAGCCGACCATCGGCGATTCGCCCATCACCTACTCCTTCCTGCTGGCCGTGGCGTTGGTGCTGGCCGGCGTGTGGGTCATCTTCAAACGCAATAACCGCGCGCCGGAGGTGTTCAGCCGCCGCCGCCGCCGGCCGGTGAAGCCGAAGCCGAGGCGCAGTCAGTAACACGAGGTATCTTGTTGAGCGCAGGGGAGCAGGGGTGAAATTTTCACCTCTGCTCCCCTGCCCTTTTGCCGATTCAACGGCGAGGAGGATGACCCATGCAATTCGCGGACGAATACGGCGAACTGGCGTTGACCTTTGACGACGTGTTGCTGGCGCCGGGCTACTCCGAAGTGCTGCCGGCGGCGACCGATTTGCGCACCCGCCTCATCGGCGACATCTGGCTCAACATCCCGGTCATCTCCGCGGCGATGGACACCGTCACCGAAGCGCCGCTGGCCATCGCCCTGGCCCGGCTGGGCGGCATCGGCGTCGTCCACCGCAACCTGACGCCCGAAGAGCAGGCCGAGGAAGTGGACAAGGTCAAGCGCTCCGAGTCGGGCATGATTGTGGATCCGCTGACGCTGCGGCCGGACGACACGCTGGCCGCGGCCGAAGCGCTGATGAGCCGCTACCACATCTCTGGCATCCCCATCACCGACGGCGACGGCCGCCTGGTCGGCATTCTGACCAATCGCGATACGCGCTTCGTCGAACCCGGTCCGCAGTCCATCGCCGATTTCATGACCCGTACCGGCTTGATCACCGCGCCGGTCGGCACGAGTCTGGAAGAGGCCAAGGCGATTCTCCACCGCCACCGCATCGAGAAGCTGCCGCTGGTTGACCGCGACGGGCGGCTGAAGGGGCTGATCACGGTCAAGGACATTCTCAAGAAGATTGACTACCCCGCCGGAGCAGTGGACGAGCGCGGCCGGCTGTTGTGCGGCGCGGCCCTGGGCGTGGGCGATAAGGCCCTGGAGCGCCTCGACTGCCTGGTGGAAGCCGGGGTAGACGTGGCGGCCATTGACACCGCCCATGGCCACACCCGCGCCGTGCTGGACACCATCCGCGCCGCCCGCCGCCGCCACCCGCGCCTGCCGATCATGGCCGGCAACGTCGTGGATGGGGCCGGGGCACGAGCGCTGGTGGAGGCCGGGGCCGGAGCGATCAAGGTCGGCATCGGCGCCGGCTCCATCTGCACGACGCGCATCGTCGCCGGGGCGGGCGTGCCGCAGATCTCGGCCATCGCTGCCGTGGCCGCCGCCGCCCGCGAACTGGGCGCGCCGGTCATCGCCGACGGCGGCGTCAAGTACAGCGGCGACATCGTCAAGGCGCTGGCCGCCGGGGCCGACACGGTCATGCTCGGTTCGCTGCTGGCTGGGCTGGAGGAAAGCCCGGGCGAGATCATTCTCTACGAAGGGCGGCGCTACAAGGTCTACCGCGGCATGGGCAGCATGGGCGCGATGCAGGGGTACGGGGCCGACCGCTACGGCAGCGGCATCGCTGGGGGCAACTCTGGCCCGGCCAGCGGCCAGGTGCGCGACAAGCTGGTGCCGGAGGGGGTCGAGGGGCAGGTTCCTTTCCGCGGCCAGTTGCGCGACGTGGTCTACCAGATGATGGGCGGCCTGCGCTCCGGCATGGGCTACGTCGGCGCGGCCGACCTGACCCAGTTGCGCGCCAAAGCCCGCTTCGTGCGCATCAGCAACGCCGGCCTGCTCGAAAGCCATCCCCACGGGGTGCTCGTGACCAAGGAAGCGCCCAACTATCAGGCGCGAAGATAGGGGGCAGGTTCCAGGGGCCAGGTTCCAGGGAAGAGCGCTCTTCCCTGGAACCTGGCCCCTGGAACCTAGCCCCTTGCCCCCACCATGAACAAGGGCATCCTCTACGCCGCCGGCGCCTATCTGCTGTGGGGCCTGCTGCCGCTCTACTGGAAGGCGCTGCACGACGTGCCCTCGTCGCAGATTGTGGCCCACCGGCTGGTCTGGTCGCTGGTGTTCGTCGGTCTGGTGCTGACCGCCCGCCGCAATTGGGGCTGGCTGGGCAAGGCCATCCGCCAGCCGCGCGTTCTGCTCATCTTCGCCCTGTCAGGCACGCTGCTGACCGTCAACTGGCTGGTCTACATCTGGGGCGTCAACGCCGGCTTCATCGTCGAGACCAGTCTGGGCTACTTCATCAACCCGCTGGTCAACGTGCTGCTGGGCTACGTGTTTCTGAAAGAGCGACTGCGCCCAATGCAGTGGGGCGCGCTGGCCGTCGCCCTGGCCGGGGTGCTCTACCTGACGTTCAGTTACGGCGCGTTCCCGTGGATCGCCCTGACGCTGGCCTTCAGCTTCGGCCTCTATGGGTTGATCCGCAAGACGGCGGCGCTCAACTCGGCCGAAGGGCTGTTTGTGGAGACGGCCGTCCTGTTCCTGCCCGCCCTGGGCTTCCTGCTGTTCCACGAACTGCGCGGCACGGGAGCGTTGGGGCACGTAGACGGGCTGACGACCCTGCTGCTCATCGGCGCGGGCGCGGTGACGAGCATCCCCCTGATCCTCTTTGCCGCCGGGGCGCGGCGCGTCACCCTGACCACGCTGGGCCTGCTGCAATACATCGCCCCGACGATGCAGTTCCTCATCGGCGTGCTGGTCTATGGCGAGCCGTTTGGGGTGGGGCGAGTGGTGGGCTTTGGGCTGATCTGGGCGGCGTTGGTTTTGTATACGGCCGAGAGCTTGATGAACCGCCGCCGTCAGGCAATACCAGCACAAACGTAAGACATCTATCGTTAGCAGTCTCGTTCCTGCTATAATGGCCTGTATGGTCACGATTGAGTCTATTGATCTGATCACAACCAACCCCGACGTGCGCGGTGGGCGGCCCTGTATTGCCGGAACCGGCCTGCGGGTGATTGATGTGGTCCTAGCGACTATCTTTCACGGGCGCTCTCCTGGTGAAATCGCCTCGGATTACGATGTCTCCTTGGCTGAAGTCCACGCGGCATTGGCTTACTACTACCAACACAAAGCCGCTCTAGACCTCGATATTCGCGAACAAATAGACCGCGCACAAGCATACAAGCAACAAGCTCTTGGCAGCCAACACCCTTCGCTTCTACCTTGATGAGAATCTGCCGGTCGAGATCGCGCGCCAGTTACAGCTTCGCGGTATAGAGGCCGTCACCGTCCGCGACCTGCGACGACTGGGGGACTCCGATCCCAACCACCTCCTTCGCGCCACAACAATGGAAATGGTGCTCTGCACCAACGACACCGATTACATCGCTCTAGCCGTGGCCGGCCAACAGCACACTGGCATCGTCATTGGCCAGCAGGATGTCCACTACATCGGAGCTTGGGTTCGTCATCTGGAACTCATGCATGCCATCTACTCTCCACAAGAAATGCGAAACCACATTGAGTATCTGTGATTCGTGATGAATGCTGCCTGGCTATGAACCGACTGGACCACACCACCTACCAATCCCCCTTCACCTGGCGCTACAGCAGCGACGCCATGCGCTACGTCTGGTCAGAGGTCTACAAGCGGCGGCTGATGCGGCGGGTGTGGGTGGCGCTGGCCGAGGGGCAGCACATCGCCGGGCTGGTCTCGGCCGAGCAACTGGCCGACCTGGAGGCCCACGCCGACGAGGTCAACGTCGCTCGCGCTCTGGAGATCGAACGGGAGACGCGCCACGACGTGGTGGCCGAGATTCGCGCCTACGCCGAGCAGTGCCACGTCGGCGGCGGCATCGTCCACTGGGGGGCCACCAGCGCCGACATCACCGACAACGTGGACGCGTTGCGCCAGCGCGAGGCGGCGCGGCTGCTGGCCGAGGGGCTGCGGCGGCTGCTGCTGGCCTTTGCCCGGCGCATCGAGGAGACGGCCGACCTGCCCGTCATGGCCCACACCCACATCCAGCCGGCTGAACCAACGACGCTCGGCTATCGGCTGGCCCTGTACGCTCAGGACTTGCTGGAGGACGAGCGCCAACTGAGCCGCCTCATCGCCGACCTGCGCGGCAAGGGGCTGAAGGGCGCGGTGGGCACGCAGGCTGGCTTCGTTGAACTGTTACAGGGCACGAACATGACCGCCGCCCAGCTAGAAGAGCTGGTCATGGCCCGCCTCGACCTGCCCTGCTTCCCTGTGGCCGGGCAGACCTACACCCGGCAACAAGACCTGCGCCTGATGGGTGTTCTGGCCGGCATCGCCTCGTCTTTACATAAGTTCGCGCTCGACTTCCGCGTGCTGATGTCGCCCCCCTTCGGCGAGTGGGCCGAACCGTTCGGCCGCCGGCAGGTCGGCTCGTCGGCCATGCCCTTCAAGCGTAACCCGATCAACGCCGAGAACCTGTGTTCGCTGGCCCGCTTTGTGGCCGCGCAGACGGCTGTAGCCTGGGACAACGCCAGCCAGTCGATCCTGGAGCGCACCCTCGACGACAGCGCCAACCGCCGCCTCTACTTGCCGGAGAGCTTCCTGGCCGTGGACGATATGCTGCGCCGGGCGGCGGCGCTGGTAGAGGGGATGACCTTCGACAGCGAGCAGATGGCCCGCAACCTGGCCCGCTACGGCCCGTTCGCGGCCACGGAGCGGGTGCTCATGGCCGCTGTGCGCGCCGGGGCCGACCGGCAACTGGCTCACGAGTGGCTACGCGAAGCAAGTCTGCAAGCCTGGGAGGCCATTCGCCAGGACGCGCCCAACCCGCTGGTCGAACTCCTCGCCGCCGACACGCGCCTGACCGCCTGCCTGCCGCCGGGCGAAATCCGGGCGCTGATGGACGCCGGCGGCTACGTGGGCACGGCCCCGGAGCGGGCGCGGGCGCTGGCCGCCGCGCTCAGGACGCCCTCGCCATAGCCCCGGCTGCCGGCTGATCGTCGGGCAACGTATAGGTCAACTCGTAGCGGTGGGCGTCGCCCGTGATAATGATGGCCATCGTGCCGGCTATCCCGGCCAACTCGTCGCTACCGGAGTCGGGCACGACGGCCACGGTCAGCCGCCCTTCGCCACGCTCCATGATGCCAGTGTGTTGCAGGGTGAAGCCGCCGCGCCGGCCGTGGAGCGTGCCACTGACGCGCTCCAGAGCTACGTAGGCGGCTGAGCCTTCGACGCCGCTCATGGCGCTGAGCATCTCCCCGGCGCTGGTGGCGGTCAGGTCGCCGTGGAACCGCTTGTCAATGGTCAACCGGCCCAGGCCCCACTCGCCGGTGGCCGGCTGGGGGCTGAGCTTGACGTCAAATGTGCCGCTGGCTTGGTATTCCATGCGCCTATTCTATCGCTTGGCGGAGAAGAATGGCACGCTGAGCACGCTGATTAGGCGCTGATTTTCGCTGATAGAAAGCACTTGATCTGATCAGCGAAAATCAGCGCCTAATCAGCGGTATCAGCGTGCCATTCTGGTAGTCTTGAATCGCCGCCTCAAGGTTGGCCCGCGCCCGCTGCTCCAGGGCGTGGCTGAAGTGCGAGGTCTGATAAATACGCTGCCGTGCCAAAAACCCGGCCAGCACCCGCGCCCGTTCGCGCCGGAAGACGTCTTCAGGAACCCAATCGTACTCCCGCCGAATGGCCGCGTCGTAGGCTTTGAACGCCGGCGGCTCCGCCCCAAGAATGGCCAGGTCAATGTCGCACACCAGCGCCCTGTCGCCGGTCAGGTCGGTCGCCCGATGCGCCGTCAGCCGGATGAGATCGGCCACGCGGCCGGCGGCCTCCTCCGTCATGCCCAGCGCTCGCAGCGCCCCGGCCGCCAGCGCCGCCGACTGCGCCTCGTTGTCCGCCCGGCGCGGGTCGTAGACGGCATCGTGAAACCACAGGGCCAGTTCGGCCTCGTCGGGTCTGGTCAGCCGCGGCCGAACCTCGTCCAGCCGGCGCAGGCAGTCGGCGACGTGGTCAAGGGTATGGTAGGCGCGGTGCGGCTCACTGTAGCGGTTGGCGAGGTCGCGGTAGGTCGCGTCAATCGCCCCGCTCGGCCCGCCCGGCCAGAGCGCCCACCAGCGGTCGCGCAACGCAGCGGCGGCGCTCATGCGCAAAACGCCAGCGCCGTCGCCAGATAGACCTCGGCGCAGGTCTGCACGCTGGCCAAATCCACCCACTCCTCGGCGGCGTGCGCCCCCGCCCCCAGCGGCCCGAACAGCACCGTCGGGATGCCGGCGGCGTGGAGCGAGGCGGCGTCGGTCCAGAACGACACACCCGTCGGCTCGACCGGCCGGCCCAACGCGCCGGCCGCCGCCTGCTGAACGGTGGCCAGAATGGCCGCGCCGGCCGGCGTCTCCAGCGGCGCGCGCACCAGGTCGCGGCGAACGGCGGCCTGGAAGGCCGGGTCAGCCGCCGCCAGCCGCGCGACGATGGCCCGCAGTTCGGCTTCGGCATCGTCACCCGTCTCGCCCGGCAGCGTGCGCCGCTCGATAGCCAGGGTGCAGCGGTCGGGGTAGGTGGACCACTCGCCGCCGCCCTGAATGGTCGAGGCGTGGACGGACGGCGGGCCGAGCAGGGGATGGGGTGGGCGTTGGGCCAACTCAGCGGCCAACTGCTCCAACCCGGTCAGCACACCGCCCATCTTGGCGATAGCGTCCACGCCCAGATGAGGCCGCGAACCGTGGGCGGCCACCCCCTGCGTCGCCACTTCCAGCCAGACGAACCCCTTGTGGGCCACGACGAGTTGCAGCTCCGTCGGCTCGGCGACGATGGCCCCGTCGGCGCGAACCTGCTCGGCGATGGCCAGCGTGCCCAGCCCGGCGTACTCCTCATCCATGACGGCGGTCACGACGACGTCGCCGCGCAGGTTGCGTCGCGCCGCCTCGGCCGCGGCGACCATGCACGCCGCCACGCCCCCCTTCATGTCATACGCCCCGCGGCCGTAGAGCCTGCCCCCCTCGATGCGCGGCTGGAGCGGATCGCACATGCCCGCCACGCCAACGGTGTCTATGTGGCCGTTGAGTAGCAGCGAACGGCCGCCGCCCGTGCCGCGGGCGATACCGATGATGTTGGGCCGGCCGGGTCGCACCTCGGCGACGCGGACTTCCAGCCCGGCGGCGCGCAACCAGCCGGCGATGAACGCGGCGATGGCCGCCTCGCCGGCCGCGCCGGGGACGAGATCGGGGTTGATGGAGTCAATGGCGACAAGGTCGCTGAGCAGTTGTTCCAGATCGTTCATGGGCGGCCTCCGGGCGCGAATAACTGGCCCAACTCCTCGGCCCAGGCGCGGATGGCGTCCCAGTCGCGGTGGTCGCCCTCCGACCAGACGCCGAGGCGCACGCTGACGCTGAAGTTGACCTTGGCTCGCCACGACGGCAGCTTGGCGATGTCCAGCGCCCCGGCGAAGAGGCCCTCGCGGGCCACCGGCACCAGGTCGCGCACCGGCTGGAGCCACTTACGCACCTCTTCATGATGGGGGTCGCCGGGCATGGCCAGGGTCATGCACACCAGGAAGGCGGCAAAGGGGCGGCGGATGAGTTCCGGCCGGTGATCGCGCACCCAGGCCAGGGCGTCGGGCAGCCATTGCGCGCCGTTGATGGCGCTGCCGGCGACGACGGCGCGGTAGGGCGACAGGTCGGTCACGTCGTGCATCGGCCGCACGTCCACGGCCAGACCGCCCGCGGCCAGCGTCTCGCCGATGACCTCGGCCACGCCGGCGGTCGTGCCGGTGCGGCCGGCGTAGGTGACCAGTATCCTGTCGGGCATAGCAACCTCTCCTGGCAAAGGAAGAAACCACAGATTACACAGATTTCCGCTCGGAAATCTGTGTAATCTGCGTAATCTGTGGTTCCCTTCTACGCATTCAGCGGTTCGATGTTGGGATGGAAGCCGAGTTGGTCAATCATTTCGCTCAACTCGGCGTCGGTCAGCTTGCGCCCCTGCCCGCTGACGGCCACCAGCATCGCCTCCATCATATTTGTGCCGAAGGAGCGCCCCTCCAGCCGCGGCGTGGTCGTCACCAGGGCGCGCGCGCCGGCGGCGCGGAAGGCGGCCACGTCGGCCGGAGTCGTCGTGTTGGTGCAGATGATCTTGCCGTCCAGCCGGGCGGGCATGAAGCGCTTGATGAAGTGGCAGTCGCCGGCGATGACCGTGGCCCACTCGTACCACTGGCCGAACTTGGGCGTGTTCTTCTCCTGCTTCTCGCCCGTCGGGTAGAGCCACTCGAACGGCAGGCGGCTGACGACGGGCAGGATGAGCGCGGCCACGCGCTTGATGGCCGCCGCCGAACGCAACGGCAGCGGCAGCCCCAGCCCGAACATCAGATCGCCGAAGACGCCTTCGTAGCCGTTGTCCATGAACGACATACTCATGCCCCAGCGGTCGGCGCCGCTGGTCATGAGCACGCGGCGCGGTTGCAGGGCGTTGCTCTCGATGTGGGCGTCCATGTAGGGCGCGACCTGCCGCTCCAGGGTGTTCTTCAGGCCGGAGCCGTCCACCACCGGCGTGCGCCGGACGCCGCGAACGAGCGGGGCGACGGAGTGGAGGGTGTAGTACTTATCGCCGACGGTCAGGCCCAGGTCGGTGCCGCCGACGCCGAAAGCGTCTACCTGGCCGTCGAGTTCGGCGTAGAGCGCGGCGGCACGGGCCATGTCGCCGTCGGTGCCCAGGCGCTGGATGCACACCCGCTGGCCGAGCAGGTTAAGCTCGACGGTCGAGTCGCGTTTGGAGGAGCCGAGGCTGATGCTGACGGCGCGTTTCATGGATATGCTCTCCAGTCGGCGGTTGTCTGATGGATTGATAAGCAGGGTGATCTTCGAGATAGCTCTGCCCGCGCTTATCGGTATACGTCGCGCCGATGTTTGACACGGAACACCGTTACGACGTGTCGTTCATCGTCAATCTCATAGAGAATGCGGTAGATACCGACACGGAAGCTAAAATCTGTTCGCCCTTGAAGTCGCTTAGCGCCAGGGGACGCGGGTTATTCTCTAATTCATCAATATGGCGGCTGACGAGTTCAGCGTACTCTTTTGGAAGGGAAGCGATGTCCTTCAGGGCCGGACGAGTAACACGTAGTTCATACATCAAGCCCCTCGGCACGTAATATGGACTTAGCCTCACGCCAGGAAACGGTCTCTACCCCCGCGTCACGAAGGCGACGGATCTCTTCGGCGTCTTCCATTTCCTCTAACAACGGCAATAACTCTTGCCAGAGTCCATAGTCAAATACCACCGCCTTCCTCTGCCCCTGAGAATCAACTAGAAACTCAGCCTTCTGCAGCATTTCTCCAACAGTCATAGGACTCTCCTCTTATAATAGGGGCCACACCTGGAGATCGTTCCCTTTCAGTATAACAGTAGACGAACGTGAACGCACTGTGCGCTAAGCAACTTAATTGCATCGAATAGGAGCTGCAACGCTTTGTAACCATCATGGAACGCCTCTACAGTCTATCGCCCAGTTCCCTTCATAGACTCGTCATAGGTATCGCCGAACAGTTCTGCTAGCGCCCGCTCTTCGCGCGGGGTTGCGTTTCACAGCGCCTCCGGCCGGTAGGGCGCTTTGCCGTCAATGTCGCCCACGTACACCGGCAGCCACGCGTGCCCCAGCAGTTGCCGCATAGCCATGTTTTCGCCGGTATGGTACCAAGTGTGGTAGATGACCCGCTGCAAGAGATTGCCGTACGTGGGCTGAATGGGCTTGCCCTGGCTGATGACGTGGCCGGCCAACACGTCGGAGGTCAGCGTGTCCAGCCACGGGTCGGCCGCCGCGGTGATCGTCCGCCAGGCGGCTACCATCTCCTTCAGCGACGGCGTGCTGGCCGGCGCGCCATAAGCGAATTCGCGGTCAATCTCCGGCAGCAGCAGCCGCCCCTCGCCGCCGTAGGTGAGGAAGTAGCGCTGCTCCTGCCAGGCCAGATGGCCGACGTTCCAGGCCAGGCAGTTCATGGGTAGGAAGCGGCGGCGGCCGTCGTCCTCAGAGACGCCCTTGACGGAGCGAATGAATTCGGCGCGGGTGAAGCGGAGTTGGTCAACGAGGGGGTGGGGCATGGTGCGTCTCTTCTCGCCGTAATGGGCCGGCAGGTTGGGCCAATGTTACCATGATGGCTTTGACCGGATACTCGTGGGCCAGGTTCCTGCACCGCCCGGTTTCGCGGGAATCCTCTCGCTCTACGCGGCGTCGGTGTAGGCTTCGGCCAGCCAGCGTCGCACGTCGGCGTCAATCTCATCCGGCGCGCGCAACTCCAGGTGGTGCATGAAGCGGCCCGCCGCCGGCTCGACGATTTCCTTCCAGCGCGGCGAGGCGTCGCGGCGGCGCAGGGCGACAGACAGAACGAGCGGAGCGTGGCCGGGGCCGAGGTAGCGGTCGGGCAGCCAGGCCCAGGCAAAACCAGTGCGGCGGCGGAAGCTGACCTGACTCTTGCCCACACGCAACCCGACCGGGCCGAGGGTCTCAATCATCTCGCGCAGCGCGTCGAAGATCGGCCGCGCGGCTTCGTAGTTGGTAAAGAAATCAACGATCGGATCGCTCATTACAACGGAAGATACTCTAAGGGATATAGCCCTCCGCGCCAGTCACTCCGAGAACATGTCTCTTAGTATAGCCAATACCTGGCTCGCCGTCGCTTTGTCTAGTCGCCCCAAGCGCCGTGTGAGGCGAGACTTATCAACCGTCCGAATCTGATCCAACACAACCTGGCCCTCTTTACCTTGGAAGTCACAGGCCACGCGGGTTGGATAGGCCTGCCCCTTGGTAGTCATCGGTGCAATGATGACTGTGCGTATCCAACGGTTCATTTCGTCCGGCGAGACGACGAGGCAGGGGCGCGTCTTGCTGATCTCTGAACCTTGCGTGGGATCAAGCTCGATGAGATACACGTCGAACCGATTGATCACCATTCCCACTCATCCTCATCCCACGCATTCGCAGCCGGTGCGCTGGCGTCCAGCCATTCGTCCTCTCCCCGCTCGGCCATCGTTTGGAAAGCCGCATCCCAACCCTGGCGAGCGCCCTGGATAGGGCGAATCATGATCACATCAGGCCCAAGCTCTAGCTCCACCTCATCGCCAAGATGAGCCTGTTCCAGTAGCAGCTTGGGGATGCGAATGCCCTGTGAGTTACCTATCTTGACGATACGCGAGCGCACAACACTGGTCATCAAGTAAACCCTCCGATGCTTTGTAAACACATTGTAATTACTTCTTATCGAGTTGTCAATTTCCTGCCGGTGACCATAGCATCATGCACAATCACGCTTATAATACAGCCCTCACGATGGCCCACACACACCAGGTGGACACCCCGGTAATCCGTCTGCTCAACGCCCAGGGCGTCGCCTACGTCCTGCTGCCCCACAGCGAACCGGTTTTCACCGTGGCCACGGCCGCCGCTCAGCGCGGCGTCGTGGCCGAGGAGATGGTCAAGTCCATCCTGCTGCGCGAGAGCCGCAGCGACCGCTATGTGATGGCCTGCGTCCTCGGCCCGGCGCGGCTCGACCATCGCGCCGTCCGCGCCGCCTTGGGCGAGGGTTGGGGGCGGCTGACCTTTGCCGGCGACGACGAAATCCTGGCCGTCACCGGCTACCCACGCGGCGCGGTCAACCCCCTGTGCCTGCCCAACCGCGTGCCCGTCCTCTTCGACGTGGCCATCGTCCACTGCCGCTGCGTCAACATCAGCACCGGCGACCCGCTGGCCGGGCTGGAGCTAGACCCGGCCGACCTGATCCGTCTGGCCGGGGCGCGCCTGGCCCCTATCTCGGAAGACAGGCAGGGGAGCGGGGCAGCAGAGCAGCAGGGGTGAACCGCACCGACCAACGACTCACGACCACGCACTACTGACAACTGACCGACTGACCCACTGACCTACTGACCTACTGACCCACTGACCTACTGATCACCAACCACTGACCCCAAGGAGAACTAAAATGGGCCTACCGCAACGAGTGGAATACCTGATCATCGGCGCAGGCGTGCATGGGCTTTCGACGGCCTATCACCTCAGCAAGTATCTCAAGGAGAAGGGCCAGGGTTCGGGCGCGGACGTGCTGGTCATCGAGAAGAGCAGCATCGCCGCCGGCGCGTCGGGCGTGGCCTGTGGCAACGTGCGCTGCAACTACTACCAGGAGCCGATGACCCGGCTGATGATGCACTGCATGGACGTGTGGGAGTCCGACCCCGACACCTACGCCTATAACTCCGTCGGCTATTTGACCGCCTCCTTCGAGCCGATGCGCGCCGGGCTGGAGACGATCCACGCGCGCCATCAGCAACTCGGCTACCCTTCGACACTGGTCACGGGCAAGGCCGAGGTCAAGAAGTACATGCAGGGCGTCTTCCACGACTGGCAGGCCGAAGACCTCACCGCCGTGCTGCACGAGCACCGCGGCGGCCACGCCTGGAGCCGGCAAGCCATCCATGGCCTGGCCATCAAAGCCGAGCGCGAGGACGCCCGCCTGCTCGTCGGCCCGGCCGTCACCGGCTTTCGCTTCAACAGCGCCGGCGAGGTGACGACGGTCGAGACCGACTACGGCGCCATCGAGGTCGGCCACGTCATTGTCGCCGTCGGGCCGTGGATCAAGAACCTGTGGCAGATGCTGGAGTTGCCGCCAACTGTGTCCAACCCGCGCCAGCCGTCGGAGCAGGTTGACCTGTGGCGCTTTCTGGCCTTGCAGGAGGGGGAGATTGACGTAGACCCGCTGCTCCACATCACCAACGACGGCCAACGGCCGCCGCTGGTGCACGTAGATAGCGACGTGCCGCTCTATAGCGAGGACGGCCGTCTCGTCTGGGATCAGCCGTGGGGCATCTACTTCAAGCGCGACAAGCACGCCGTGCAGGGCGGGGCCGTGCCGATTGACCTGGGCACAGAGGCGGCCATTGACCCCTACGGCTCGCGCAGCCCGCACTACTGCGTGGACGACAACTTCTACGATCTGTGGGTGGCCTCGCTGGCCCACTGCATGAAGCGCTATGAGGGGCAGCGCCGCTTCGCCTCGGCCAAGCCGTCGGGCGGGGTGGGCGCGTTCTCGGCCGACAACTTCCCCGTCTTCGACTTTATGCAACCCAACGTCTACGTCATTGCCGACTCCAACCACGGCTTCAAGATGATCGGCGTCGGCGAACAGGTGGCCCGCGTGCTGACCGGCGAGACGAGCGACCTGCTGGCCCCCTTCGCCTACGGCCGCTTCGCCCAACAGAAGACGCTGCCCAAATCCAACGCGCCCTTCCCTTGGATGTAGGAGTAAGGTTCCAGGTTCCAGGGGCCAGGTGCCAGGGAAGAGCGCTCTTCCCTGGCACCTGGCCCCTGGAACCTGGAACCTTTCCTGGCGATAAGAAAGGAACCAGCATGAACACCAACACAGACATCATCGTCATTGGCGGCGGGGTCATTGGCTGTAGCACGGCCTACAACCTGGCCCGGCTGGGCGCGGGGCGCGTGGCGCTGCTGGAGCGGGGCGACATCTGCTCCGGCGGCACGGCCAAGTCGTGCGCCATCGTCCGCACCCACTACTCCATTGAGACGAACCTCAACCATGCCGTCGAGAGCCTGAAGATCTTCCGCGCTTTCGACGAGGCCGTGGGCGGCGACGCCGGCTGGCAACGCACCGGCTACCTCATCCTCGGCCCGGAGGCCCACCGCGCGCCGATGCTGGCAGTCTTCGCCCGGCAAAACGCGCGCGGCATTGACACCCGCGTCCTGTCGCCGCGGGAAGCGGCCGAGATGCACCCGCTGCTCGATTACGGTGACGCCGAGGTGATCGGCTACGACTCCCAGGCAGGCTACGCCGACCCCTACCTGACAACGACCAGTTACGCCAACCGGGCCAAGGCGCTGGGCGTGGCCATCCACACCGATACGACCGTGACCGGGCTGCGCGCCGTGGCCGGGCTGACCACCGTTCAGACCAACCGCGGCGACTTCACCGCGCCCCAGGTCGTGCTGGCCGCCGGGCCGTGGACGAACCGGCTGGCCGCCGGCCTGGGCCTGTCGTTCCCCTACGAGATAAGCCGTCACAAGGTCATCACCCTGAAGATCGCCCGCCCCTACGAGAAGACGTGGCCCATCGTCAAGGACCTGACCACGCCGGACAAGATCTACTTCCGCCCCGACACCGGCGGCGTGGTGCTGGTCGGCACCGGCGACCACGGCGATCCGATTGACGACGCCGACACGCTAACCGACGCCATTGACGAGGCCCATCTGGAGCGCATCGGCAATCTGATCGCCCACCGCATGCCCCCCTTCGCCGACGCCCAGTACGTCGCCGGCTGGACGGGGCCA
>CXWK01011212.1_pt2 | contig 14968 bp, 17 predicted proteins | sample 590851 | NCBI WGS metagenome assembly CXWK01 (sample SAMEA3498364, study PRJEB10139) | wastewater metagenome | biome: wastewater treatment plant; material: activated sludge | place: Denmark | collected 2014-08-01 | reverse complement strand
ACACTGGAACCTGTCTCCAATATTCCGTTTATCTTCTTTCTCTCCGGTCTGCTTCGCTTGATCGTCTCAGCAACACTCCTCCGGACGTTTCACGAACCTCGCCAAGTGGAACAACGTGCCCACAGCCGCCTGCTGTGGGAACTCCCGCTCTTGAAACCTTTACGCCAATTCTCACGGCGGCCGACCGGTCTCAATCAGTAAGGAGCAGCCTCGGAACCGACGGCGCGATTTTTCTCTTCTTGTTTGAGTCGTTCAAACGATTTGTCGGAATTGCTCTTGACCTGTTCCGGCGTCATAACCGGGGCTGGCTTGGGTGATTCCGTCGCACACCCCGTCGCGATTGCCACTGCAATCCCCATTGCAACCACCACACACCACCTGCCTCCTGCCCTCTCCATGAGTTCTGCAAGCATTCTCTTCCTCCTTGGCCACGATCTACGATCCACCCGATGCATCATACCACCTCTTTCCTCTGAATGCCGTTGAGAATCCAGCTCGTTGACTCACTCGAACAAGGCAGGTATGCTCCGCAGCACATACGGTGTCACCACAAAGAGGCTCCTCATGTCGCTCTATGACCGCCTAACCGAAGACCTCAAATTCGCCATGAAATCACGCAATCAACTCCGCATGGATGTGATCCGGATGATCAAGGCTGCGGTGTTGAATAAAGAGATGGAACTGAAGCGCGATCTTGATGATGCAGAAATGAGTCGAGTCATGACCACGCTCGTCAAGCAACGCAGAGAGTCAATTGAACAGTTTGAGAAAGCGCAACGTCAGGAGTTGGCTGCCAAGGAGCGTCAAGAAATCGAGATCATTGAATCCTATCTTCCTAAACCGATTTCACCGGAAGAGCTTGAGACCCTGGTCACGTCAGTCATTGCCGACACAGGCTCTCGATCGATGAAGGAGATGGGAGCGGTGATGAAGGCCGTCATGGCGCGTCTTGGGGGCCAAACTGTCGACGGCAAGCATGTCAGCGAGCTTGTGAAGCGCAAACTCTCCTGACTCCTCCACAGGTGGTTTGCTCTGGCCAGTCCCCTCTCGACTTCAGTTTCATCAGGTTTCAGCCGTAGAGTAAGAGCTATGGCTATTCTCATCGTCGACGACTCAACGGATCACTATGCGCTCCTCCGATCCATCCTGACCAAAGCAGGCCACCATCAGATCCTCGGAGCCGAATCCGCCCAGGCAGCCTTTTCAATGCTGAATGTGGATGGAATACAGTCGGCAACCGACATCGACCTGATCTTGATGGATGTGCTCATGCCGGAAATCGACGGGGTACAGGCTTGCCGTCGAATCAAACAGCAGGCCCATCTTCGCGACATTCCCATCATCATGGTCACGGCCAAGAACGACCTCGAGAACCTGCATGAAGCCTTTTCTGCTGGAGCCATGGACTACATCAACAAACCCGTCAAAAGCGTCGAGCTCCTCGCCCGAGTCGCCTCCGCCATCACACTGAAAAAAGAAATGGACTGCCGCAAGTTGCGTGAATCGGAGCTCCGCCGCACGAACGAAGAGTTACAGCAGGCCCTACGGGAAGTCAAAGTGCTACGGGGCTTGATTCCAATCTGTGCCTCGTGCAAAAAAATCCGTAACGATGGAGGGTTCTGGCAACAAATCGAAGAGTATATCGGCGAACACTCGGAAGCCGAGTTCAGTCACGGCATCTGTCAACCTTGCCTCAAAAAGCTTTATCCTGGTGTTTACCAAGACTAGCTGGTAGGATTCTTCCAGTTCACATCGTTCTCAGTCCCGTTACACCTATGAGCATCCTCCTCATCGATGATTCGCCGGATGATCGGCTCCTGCTCCAGGCTATCCTATCTGCAGCAGGCTATGAGCATATCATCGCAACGGACTGCGCCGCAGCCGCCTTCAAACAGCTCGGGCTGGATGGGGGGAAACAAGGCCTGGCGCGTGTCGATCTGATTCTCATGGATATGCTCATGCCACAAATGAACGGCATTGAAGCCTGCCGCCAGATCAAGGCCGTCGACCGCTTCCGTGACACCCCGGTCATCATGGTGACTGTAAAAACGGACCCTGTGGATCTTCAACTGGCATTCGCTGCAGGGGCGATGGACTACGTTGCCAAACCGATCAATAAGATTGAGCTCCTCACGCGGGTCCGATCTGTACTCCGACTCGTTCACGAGATCGACCGCCGCCGCGCACGAGAGCACGAACTCCTTGAGGTCATGCGTCAACTCCAGGAAGCGAATCAAATGTTGCTTCGACTCTCCTGCTTAGACGGGTTGACTGGCATCACCAACCGACGCCAATTCGATGATTTCCTCGATCAGGAGTGGCGAAGAGCCTTACGTGAATCGACGCCGCTCTCTCTGATCATGTTCGATATCGATCGATTTAAAGCCTATAATGATTCCAAAGGACACACTGCGGGGGACGAATGTTTAAAGCAAATCTGCGCGACAATTTCTAGTGCCGTGAATCGTCCCGGCGATTTGGTCGCCCGCTATGGCGGAGATGAGTTCGTCACGGTCCTCCCCGGGACCGGGATAGACGGTGCGGCACAAGTCGCGGAGAGCCTTCGCCGCCGAGTTGAGGCCCTCGGCATTCAACAAACCGAGGGGGAGCCCGTGACCATCAGCGTCGGGTACGCCTGTGTTGTCCCAAGCAGACACTCTTCTCCTACCGATCTTGTGAAGGCTGCAGACCAAGCGCTCTATCAAGCCAAACAGGAAGGGCGGAATAGAGCCAGATCGGCCAGCATGTTGTCGTTGGTCCAAGATTCACCGAACGCGTAGCCGACTGTTGGCACACAATTGTATCGCCCGCTGCACTCGGGATTCCTCGAAAACGGCGAACCGAGTCGACGGTGTCCTCGGAATAGACGGACACAACGACCAGCAGGCCTACCTATTCCCTGAAGTATTCATGGGCTCATGCCACGACATCCACGGGTAGAATCTCATAAACAGGTTTCGAAACCCGTGCAGCACTCTCGACGGACTCGTACCACTCCCAATCAAACGATCGCTGCACAGAAATCTACAACTCCCCGCTCAGCTCCGCCGGCGCCAAAACGCAACTCAACTGCCGTTCTGAAACAGTACCAAGACGTGCTCCAGCGACTAGCGCAAAGCGAGGCCTTAAGCAGTGGTGACATGGTCCAAGCGTTCCGGGCGATTTCTCACACCTGCGCCAAACTCCTGCGAGTCAACCGCACAAGTATATGGCTGTTGTCTGAAGACCAGAATGAACTCATATTCCTTGACCTGTCTGAACCCAGGCCAGGGCACCCCAATCCAGGACTCATCTTCAAATACAGCGACTGTCCTGCGTATCTTCACTCACTACGCCGTGAACGTCGCGCCGTCGCGATAGAGCAAGCTTCTCAGGATCCTCGAACCCGCGACCTAGCACAGATCTACTTCGCTCGATTCAAAATCCAATCCACACTGAGTGCACCAATCAGGCGAAAAGGGGAACTTGTCGGGATACTCTGCGCTGAATCTGTCGGAAAACCTCGACGATGGAGTCAGCAAGACATATACCTCTGCTGCATGCTCGCGACTCTGGCGACGCTCGCACTGGAAGCAACCGAACGGCATCACGTGGAGCAGGTGCTTCGTGTCGCCAAAGAAGTCGCCGAGGTGGCCAATCGCGCCAAGAGCGAATTTCTCGCCAGTATGAGTCATGAAATTCGAACTCCGATGAATGCGATCATCGGCATGGCCGACCTCCTCTGGGAGACGCCACTGACCCCTGATCAACGAAAGTACCTGCGTATTTTTAGACGCGCGGGGGGAACGCTCCTCAACCTGATCAACGATATCCTCGATCTCTCGAAAGTTGAGGCTGGGCATCTTGAATTGGAGACCATTGAATTTGACCTCAATGACATCCTTGACAAAGCCATCGACATCTTGGCCATGCGAGCGAATGAAAAGGAGCTCGAGCTGACATCCCATATCGACCGACAGGTCCCGTGCGACTTGATCGGCGACCCAACACGTCTGACCCAAATCATCATCAACCTTATCGGCAATGCCATCAAATTTACCGATACAGGGAACGTTGAGATTCGCATCATCAACGACCCAGACCGGAATACCGCCGGNNAGGCAATACGGAGGGACAGGTCTAGGTCTTGCGATTACCAAACGTCTCGTGGAACAGATGCAGGGTCGGATCTGGGCGGAGAGTACCCTTGGAAAAGGTAGTACCCTTCACTGTTCCCTCTGTCTTCAGGTTCAACCGGAACCGCTTATTCAGAAAGCCTCCCTACCAATCAATCTTGCCGGAATGAATGTCTTAGTCGTGGACGACCATCCGACTAATCGCCTGATCCTTCGTGAAATGTTGAGTACATGGGGAGCTCAGGTGACGGATGCACCGGACGGGAAGGCTGCCTTAGACACACTTCTCGGTGCACGAGAACATCGTCAGAAGTATGACCTTATGCTGCTTGATTGCCGAATGCCCGAGATGAACGGGTTTCAGGTCTTGGACCAGCTTAACCAGTCGCCAGATAAGAATGACCTCACAGTGGTCATGATGACCTCAACCCACTGGGCTGACGATATCGCCCGCACCTATGACCTTGGCCTCGGCGGCTACCTTATCAAACCGATTCGACGCGCGGATCTCCTCCAAGCAATCAGCATTGCTCTGAGTCGGAAGAAGGGAATCTCTCCGCCAACGATGCCCCCTGAAACCATGAAGCCATCGTCGAGTGTTTCAACCAGCCCCTTTCAAGTCCTTCTCGTTGAGGATTCACCTGACAACCAGCTGTTGATTCGGTCTTATCTGAAGAAGACCGACTATCTCCTTGACGTCGCAGACCATGGCGGCATTGCCGTCGAGAAATTCAAGACCACCCATTATGATCTGATCTTGATGGACATTCAGATGCCCGTCATGGATGGCTATACGGCGACCATGGCGATCCGAGCATGGGAACGAGACCACGACCTCCCCGCAACACCGATTATTGCCCTGACAGCCTTGGCTCTACGGGAAGAAGGGACTCGGATTCTTGAGGCTGGGTGCAACACGCATGTTACCAAACCCGTAAAGAAATCGACTCTGCTCGAAATCCTTCATGCCTATAAGGAGCACGCCACTTCATGATACCTCCTCAATCATCTTCCCCTCGCACGCCGATACCTGTAGAAATCAGTCGTGATCTTGAAGATATTGCGCCGATCTTCCTGGAAAATAAGAAGAAGGATTTGCAGACCCTTCGTATCGCAGTGGGTACTCAAGACTTCGCAACACTTCAGACACTGGGCCACCGCATGAAAGGTGATGGCGGAGGATATGGATTTGATCACATTTCAGAAATTGGTGCGAGGCTAGAGCATGCGGCAAAACAGCACGATCTGCCCACCATCGAACTCTGTATCGTTGAGCTGGAAGACTTTCTCAATCGAGTCACCGTGCTCTATCGTTGATCTCCTATCCATTCTGTGCACTCCTTCATTCCAGCAACACCTGAGATCGGAGAAAGGTTTACGGTCAAGCCTGTCCATTTTGTGGATTACACGCGTGTCGGAGAGATACCAGCTCCGAACGAGGCATACCTCAGATGACGTAGAAAGGTACTGGTAGAGTCTCGACCACAGGTTGTGTATAATGCCGATCACGGGAAGCGCGATTCACTCTTCCTCCCCGTTCTTCGACTGCGGCAACAAGCCTGTACGATTATGTGCGGCAAACTCCGCAGGATTCACGAATCGCGCCATCCCAACATCCCAAGCGTGGGGGGCTAGCTCAGTTGGGAGAGCACTACGTTCGCAACGTAGGGGTCGGGGGTTCAACTCCCCTGCCCTCCACCAAATACCCACACAATTCAGATGAAGTTGAACTCCTGACTGGGAAACCCGTTGGGGATGTACCCCATCGCGGAGAGCGTGCGAGGCAGCTTTCAGCGCCGCCGCTCGCGATGGAGGGTGGTTCAACTCCACCACTCCCCACGAAACCAAACTCTTGACCGTTGAACTCGTGGAGAAACCTAAAGGGGGAATGCGACTTCAACAGTTCAAAAACATCCTCTGAATGCTCCGCCCCACACATCTATACATTGCCCGTTAACATCCAGATTCACCGGACTCAGAGTCCGTAGCGACCTCAGACCGACCACGTACCAATAGAGTGCGTGTCTTGCATGGTCAGTCCAGACCATACCAGTCGTTGATCCTACCCATAGGAAACCAGGATGCACCAAATATGATGGAGGGATGGCGCATGACTGGGCGTATATGCTCAATAAACGTAATTATAAGTTATTGCTATTCAATGATAATATCTATTAATTGTCTACTTTGTCTAAAACATCTATACTAGACTCATGAGGTGATGACCATGAGATATGTCTCAGCAAGCGATGCCAAACAGAAACTGGCGGCGATCCTGGATGCGGCGCAGCGGGAACCGGTGATGATCCGCCGCCAGAAGCGGGATGTGGCCGTGCTGCTTTCGGCTCAGGAGTATGAGCGGGTTTGTGCTGTGAACCGCGAGGAGTTTCTGCGGTTCTCAGACCGGGTGAGCAAGAAAGCCAAAGCGCAGGGCCTGACGGAGGCAACACTCCAAGAGGTTCTAGCCGATGAAGGCTAGACGGCGGGTGGTGCTGGATACCAATACGCTGATCAGTGGCGTCTTGCTGAATGATTCCGTGCCTGGACGGGCCGTGCGCAAGGCGATTGCCGAAGATGTGCTGCTGATGTCTGAGGACAGTTTGTATGAGCTGGCGGATGTGCTCTCTCGCAAGAAATTCGACCGCTATCTCAGTGTGGAAGACCGGGAAGAGTTTGTGCGGCTTGTGCTCAGGGTGGCGGAGATCGTGCCGATTGTCAGAGCCGTGCACGAATGCCGCGACGAAGCGGACAACCGGATTTTAGAGGTTGCGGTCAACGGCGATGCCGAATTGATTGTCAGCGGCGATAGCGATTTGCTGATGCTGAATCCCTTTCGGGGAATCGCTATCATCAAACCCGGAAACTATGCGCAGGAAATGTAACAAGAGGGGGCCCCGGAAATTCGGACAGTGTGATAAGTGGTAGCCCGGCTTCACCAACGCCACCGGAAGGTGGCGACATAAAGGAGCGAGGCAATGAGACGCACGAGACGGAATCACGGAGCCACCTTTAAAGCACAGGTGGCGTTGGCCGCGGTCAAAGGGGAGAAGACCCTAGCCGAATTGGCCGAGCAATTCAGCGTCCACCCTACCCAGATCACCGAATGGAAGCAGCAGTTGCTGGCGCGAGCCGCGGACGTATTTAGTGGGACGAAGCCATCAGCGGAGGCTCCGGATCTCAAGACCCTGCACGCGAAGATTGGGCAACTGACCTTGGAGAATGATTTTTTAGAAGGGGTGCTCACCAAGGCGGGCTTGCTGAGCGCAACGCGATGATCGACCGGACTCACACGTTACCGGTGGTGCGACAATGCCAGCTCCTGAAGCTGGCCCGGTCGACGGCCTACTATCAGCCGAGGTCGGTCTCCGATACAGCGCTGGCATTGATGCGACGGCTCGATGAACTGCATCTGCAGTATCCGTTTGCCGGTGCGCGGATGCTGCGCGATCTGTTACGGCAAGAAGGGCACACCGTGGGGCGACGGCAGGTCGCCACGCTCATGCGCCGCATGGGGATTGAGGCCTTGTATCGCAAGCCGTCTCTGAGCCGCCGCCAATCCGGCCATCAGATCTACCCCTATCTCTTGCGCGACCTCACGATCACACGTCCCAATCATGTCTGGGCCGCCGATATTACCTACATTCCGATGCGACGAGGCTTCGTGTATCTCTTCGCCGTGTTGGACTGGGCCAGTCGCCGGGTGCTGGCCTGGCGGCTCTCCAATACGTTGACCACGGACTTCTGTCTCGCCGCCGTGCGGGAGGCGATCACGCAGTATGGCTGCCCCGAGATCTTCAACACCGACCAAGGGTGCCAGTTCACCAGCCAGGAGTTCACGGGACTCTTGAACGACCACGGCGTTCAGATCAGCATGGATGGCAAAGGCTGCTGGCGAGATAACGTGTTCGTGGAGCGACTCTGGAAAAGTATCAAATATGAGGAGGTCTATTTGCACGCGTATGACACCGTCAACGCGGCGCATCAGGGGCTGGAGCGTTATCTGAGGTTCTACAACCAAACCCGACCGCATCAGGCGCTTGAGGGCCAGACGCCTGACCAGGTCTATGATGACCATCTGACGACACGGCAGACCGCCGCGTCGTCAGCAATCCGCCAGGTGCCACTTAGGAACTGGTAAAAACTGTCCAACCAACCGGAGCCACCTCTCTGGCGCATGGCCCTGATATCGGCGCACGCGCTCAGAAGAGCTTTCTCCGTATCCGGGGAGACTTCCAGGGACCCACAGTTAGCGGCTTTGGCGAGCTGATTGAGGTTATTGGCAAGGCGGGATTGGCCGAGTTCTGCCTGAAGGCGGGCTAAGACCTGATGATCCTTGACTGGGCTCTTACGAGGTTTGCGCCGCTTTTTAAGCAAATCCTCGTCAAAGATGAGGGATCGCAGAAACACCCCAAGCGGCATGCCTGCCGCAGCGCGGTCAAGCCGCTCCCGCTCCTCGGGCGTAAAGCGCACCGAGAACGGCGACAAAGGGGTATGACGGTCTTCGGCCATGACATTGGCACCCGTATCAACACACTACACAATCGTTTCCCGTCATCCGGGAAACGTCCATTTTGTCGCGTTTTTTAGGCTCTTTTGTTCTAACGGCAGCAGTCCACACTGCCCGCACGGTCATAAACTGTGCGGATTCAAGATCTTCCTACTTGATTTAAGAGAGGGTGCAAAAAAAGGAGAGGACTGAAGGATGGCATCCCAATCAGCCAAAACGTGGAACAGGCGGTTCGAAGTCTCCCCGCTTATGTCCACCAAACACAGTTGCAGTGTTGCTAACCGCAGCTAAACTTGTCAAAACCTCAATCATTCCCGCTCAAACAGTTTCCCGATAAACCAAATCTCCATCAGTCTTGAAAAGCGTGGAGTCTTCATGCCAGGCTTGGGAGGCTCACCGCTTATAAAGCCTTGAGGCGGGCTTGGATGTAGTCGTTGAGTCTTGCTTGAGATGTCTTATCGATCACCACCGTTTCGACGCCGCATTCTCCGCCATGGACCCAACGAACCTTCCCCTCTGCCACCGACACCCATTGTTTGGTCGGAAGTCGGACCCTGAGAGCGCACACCTCCCCCTGCTCTAGCGGCAAAGAACCTGAAATTCGCCAACCCAGTGAAGATAGATTCGTGACGGACCCATAGCCGATCCCGTTTCCTCGTTCGTACTTCACGAGGGTGAAGACCGGAAAGCGGTAGTGGTAGCGGAGAGCAAAGGGCATAGCGTAAAAACCCAGCAATCTGAACGAAGCATATTGTAGGAGGGGACCTGTTCAAGGTGCAAGGCGCTCAGACTGCGATTCAAGACACGGATCTTAAGCTTTTCGTCATCCTAACCATTAACACCTCCATTGGCAGTGATCCGTCCGTCCACGATACTCAACATGAATCAGGAGGGCGCAGTAAAACGAGCTGTACGCTACAACACAATTGTGGGAGTCTTGCTTCAGATGCAGGGAAAGACTGTACCCCTCAGCACACAGGCCGTCTCGGACAATCAGTGAGGATATCTACTCGAGAGGAATCGATGGGAAGAAGAGTGCCGCACTTGGTGCAGACAGTGCTACCATCAGGCAATTTACGAACGGTATTGATTTCGCCCAATCATACTGCACTGATAATCGCCTCGCCATCCGACTTAACTCCGTCGATAAATACTCGTCGCCCGTTCACTCGTAACCGACCCTCAGCGAAGAGTTGCACGGCGCGTGGATAGACCTTGTGTTCCTGCACAAGGATTCTGGAGGCGAGAGTTTCCGGGGTATCAGCGTCAAGGATCGGCACGGCTACTTGAATAATGATCGGCCCTTCATCTACCCCTTCCGTGACGAAATGCACCGTACAGCCCGCCAACTTGCAACCCCAGTCGATGGCTTTCTTCTGTACCTCTAATCCGGGGAAGGCCGGCAACAACGAGGGATGAATATTCATCATCCGGTTCGCATAGGCATTGACCAATACCGTCGTGACGATTTTCATATAGCCCGCGAGCAAGACCAGTTCGACTTCGTGCTGTTGAAGCACCTCCAATAACGATCGGTCATAGGCTTCACGACTGTCGGGACGTCCGGCAAAGGGTTTCGGATCGACAAAGAGGTCTTTGATTCCGTGTTTCCGAGCTCGCTCCAGTGCAACTGCCTCTTTCTTATTGCTGATGACGGCAACGATCCGAGCCTGTACCTGCCCCGCTTCAATTGTATCGATCAACGCTTGCAGATTAGAACCTCGACCAGATGCCAGAACCGCCACACGCAATGGGGTCGTTCGGCTAATCGACATACTCGACCTCCGGTTCCTCCCCGGTGGAAGACAGGATTTCGCCGATCTGCCAGCCTCGATCTCCTAGTACCGCCGCACGAGCCAGTACGCCGGACACTGATTCAGGTGGGACGACGAGAATCAACCCGATGCCCATATTGAACACCCGGTACATCTCTTCACGTTCAATCCGTCCCAATCGGCTCATCACGCCGAAAATTGGTGGTATCGACCAGGCCGTACGCGAAATCCTCGCCCGCACACCCCGTGGAAATACACGTGGCAAATTTTCGGTAATCCCTCCTCCGGTAACATGTGCGATCCCTTTGATTGGGAAATCCTGGATGAGAGACTGAATCTGCTTCGCATAGATTCTAGTCGGCACAAGAAGGACCTCGCCCAGCGGGCGATCAAGTTCAGGCACTCGATCGACTGGGGACAATTTCGCCTGATCGAACAATACTCGGCGTGCCAATGAGTAACCGTTACTGTGCAGCCCGGTGGACGCCAGTCCGATAATGACATCGCCAGGCCTGATCGTTTTGCCATCAACGATTTTTGACTTTTCAACGACGCCCACCGCAAATCCGGCCAAGTCATATTCTCCATCAGGATAAAAGGACGGCATTTCGGCGGTTTCACCCCCGATCAATGCACAACCAGCTTGGCGGCAACCTTCGGCGATACCAGCGACCACGTCTTGAGCCTTCGAGACGGATAACTTCCCGGTCGCAAAATAGTCCAAAAAGAACAGCGGTTCTGCTCCGCTCACCGCAATATCGTTCGCACACATCGCGACCAAATCGATACCGACGGTGTCGTGCTTGTCCATCATAAAGGCGATCTTGAGTTTGGTCCCAACTCCATCCGTTCCGGAGACGAGGACCGGCTCCTTGTATTGACTCGCCTGCAGGCCGAAGAGGCCACCGAATCCTCCTAAATCGGTGAGGACTTCAGGACGGAAGGTCGATCGAACGAGCGGCTTGATCCGATCCACGAATTCATCACCTGCATCGATATCCACACCAGCATCGCGATAGGTTGTCATAATTAGGCCGTCACATCGTGTATGATAATTCAAAGAGCAGCAACGACTAGGAGCCGCATCTTATCGGAGGGTACCGGAGAGGTCAACGCATGCGAACGACGTGAACTTCCGCGGTTCGTCTGTGAGTGCACTCACATGTCGCTTGCAGGACTCCCTAACAGATGGGTCATGAACTTCCCTACCCTTCAGGCCGCATCTCCACATCCAACAGCTTAATCTTTCGGTGAAGATGACTTCGTTCGATCTTAAGATCGTCCGCCGTCCGTGAAATATTCCAATGGTGTTCTCGCAACTTTCGACTGATGTAATCTTTTTCAAAAGCGTTCCGAGCATCGCGAAGCGAGTCATAGGATTTGGTCAGAAGCAGAGGTGCAGCAGAGGGACTTGCGGAAACAGCGCCAGTCGTCCGACCCTGTAATGAGAGCGTGGCCTGTGCGGCTTCAATTGTAAATCCCGGCACCATGATCATAAGCCGCTCGATCAAATTCCGAAGTTCCCGGATATTCCCAGGCCAATCGTATTGCTGAAACACGCCCATCGCCTCCGGAGAGACGTCTTTCATCCGCAGACCTTGTTCTTCGGCATGCAGCTTCATGAAATGCTGGACGAGCGCCGGAATATCTTCCCGCCGCTCGCGCAATGGTGGGACCACAATTGGAACCACATTAAGGCGGTAGTATAAATCTTCTCGAAATTGCCCCTTACCAATTTCCTTCTCTAAGTCCTTATTGGAAGCCGCCAATACTCGCACGTCCACCTTCATCAGCTTCGTTCCACCGACACGCGTAAACTGTTGCTCCTGCAAGGCTCTCAGAACTTTGGCTTGCGTGCTGAGGCTCATGTCGCCGATCTCATCGAGAAACAGGGTGCCGCCATTCGCCTGTTCGAACTGGCCACGTTTCATGGCTATGGCACCCGTGAAGGAACCCTTCTCGTGACCGAACAGTTCACTCTCAATCAACGTCTCAGGAATTGCGGCGCAATTCACCGCCACAAACGGATGATCCGACCTCGTACTGTGGAGATGGATCGCTCTGGCGACGAGCTCCTTTCCTGTTCCATTCTCTCCCCCGATCAAGACCCGGCTATTCGTCGGGCCAGCCGTTTCAATGAGTTCTCGTAGCCGTTGCATCACCGGAGACTGTCCGACCAGCTCAAATTTCCTCTCGACCTTACTCCGTAACGCCCGGTTCTCCTGAGCCAATCGATATTGCTCCAACGCCTGTTTTACGCGAAACGTCACGTTTTCCAGCGATAGCGGCTTCTCAATATAATCATAGGCTCCCAGCTTAATCGCCTTCACCGCCGTTTCGATGGAGCCATGACCGGAAATCATCATCACCTGGGTGGTCGGCACAAACTCCTTCACCCGCCGCAAAGTTTCCAGACCATCCATCTCCGGCATCCAGATATCCAGGATCATAAGGTCCGGAGGATCCGTTCCATAGATCTTCAGCGCTTCAAGTCCATTGGCTGCGATAGTAACCTCATATCCTTCATCTTCAAGGATACTTCGCAGGGATGTCCGAATGCCCTCCTCATCATCTACGATCAGAATCGATGCTGACATCTACCTCCTCCAAGAAACATCTACGATCGGCCGGCAACCATTACCCATTTCAGCTGTCCGCTGTCGTATGACCTCTCACACATCTTGCTACACCGGAAGATCGAATTTAAACACGGCGCCTCTCGGCTGATTGTTGCCAACCTGGATCTGCCCCTCATGATCGGTGATGATTCGACGAACAATCGCTAATCCCAATCCAGTTCCCGTTTTCTTGCGAGTAAAATATGGCACAAACAGCTTGTCATGATCCTCGGGCGCAATACCCGGACCTTCGTCTGCAACCGCAACCACCGCACGTCTGCGCTTAATGTCGTATCGTGTGCCGACCCACAGTCTGCCTCGCTGGTTCATGGCTTGAACGGCATTGTCAAATAGATTCACGAATACCCGCCGCAACTGTTCACGATCAAAGTTGATGGGCGGCAATGCGTCATCCAGCTCGATGACGAACTCGATGTCCTTCTGTGCCTCACGATACAAGGTCACGACATCGCGAAGCACGTCGTGCAACGATTGCCGAGTCATTTGCGGCGCGGGGAGACGGGCGAATTTCGAAAACTCGTCCAACATCTGTTTGAGACTGCCGACTTCATTGATGATGACATTCGTGGCATCATCAAAGACTCGGTCGAGATCTGGAGATTTCTCGAAAAACTTCTTGCGCAACCGCTGAGCCGACAATTGAATCGGCGTGAGCGGATTCTTGATTTCATGCGCGACTCGCTTGGCCACCTCCTGCCAGGCAGCCACTTTCTGCGCCTTGATCAACTCCGTCAAATCTTCGAACACCAACACAAAACCGAGGTCTTTGCTGGCCTCGTCCCGCATTCGAGAACCTTTCAAGCCGATCGTGAGCAACTTGCCCTGAATATCCAGTTGCCCCTCCAAATCAAAGTCATCACGCTCATCACTCAACATACGGTCATAGGCCGTCTGAAACAAGTCCAGGCCGAACTCCTTGAAGACATCATTGGCCGGTCGCCCTCTCAACTGATCCCCAACGAGTCCCAGGATGCGCTCAGCCGAGGGATTGAACGTGGTAATGATCCCATTACGGTCGATCGACAAAAGGCCGGCGGCGATCGTATCGACCACGGTTTCAATGTAGGCACGGCGGCGATCCAGCTCGACGTTGGTATTGCGCAGCGTCAGGTTGGTCTCCTCCAATTTGGACTTACTCCCCTGGAGATCCTGTGTCATGCGATTGAACGACGCGATCAATGTCCCGATTTCATCGGTGGCCTTCGCATCAATCTGAACGCTGAGATCCCCATGAGCCACTGCCTCAGTGGCCTCCGCCAAGCGTTGGATTGGAACAGTAATGCCACGGGCCACATAAAACCCAAACCATGTGGCGCTGAAGAGAATCAAGACCGTCACCACTGCCACAAACAGGTACGCTCCGGCTTTGATCGGATTCTTCATCGCTTTGATCTGTTTATATTCCGTATATTGTCGACCGATCCCCTCCATCTTGGTCAGGAGCGACTCTGGAACATACGTTTCCACCACTACGACGCCTTCGATCTCCCCACGTCGGCTCGCGGACGCCACTGGAATGGCCGCGCGAACCAACCTCCCGGTTTGCGCCTCCTGGACCGAGGTAAACTCTTGTTTGCCGTTAATGACCTGCAAGACCAATTGACTAATCGGTAAATCCAACACTCCGGGTGGAAGCTCGACATCCAACGCTTTGGTCAGAGTCTCCATTTTGTTTGAAAAGACCTCGATTCCTGCCACTCCGTACTCCATGCGTTTTCTCGCCATGGCAGCGATCAAGAGATCCCGCTGGACCGGAATCAATAAATCTTCTCGAAACAATTCCTGGGAAATCGCCCTGGCGCTATTCACGGCCAGCGCCACATGCCCCGCATGCTGCATCCGAGCGACTTCATAGGAATCTTTCATGACCTTTTCGATATGTTCACTGAACCAAACATCGACAGCTTTGTTGACCAATCCGCTCGCCACTAA
>CXWK01070842.1_pt3 | contig 14984 bp, 21 predicted proteins | sample 590851 | NCBI WGS metagenome assembly CXWK01 (sample SAMEA3498364, study PRJEB10139) | wastewater metagenome | biome: wastewater treatment plant; material: activated sludge | place: Denmark | collected 2014-08-01 | reverse complement strand
TCTCAATAACTTCCTGCAACGTGCGCGGTGCAAATAGTCTTGAAGGCTCCGGCTTCAGGCAGTCATAAGCAGAAGGGCCGCGAGTATAATCCGGGCTGTCTTCTGGCTTGCGTGCCATTGTGATTCCGGCAATAGATGATCCGGCGATCATAAGCGCTTTTTCGTGGCTTAAATCTTTAATGCTCCACAATGCCAGCGCGTGAACAGACTCCTTTTTTGCGCGTTCCCATTTCCGCATTTCTGCGCCTAGCTTCTTAATCCGGCGCGCTCTGACGCCTGGAAGCTCTTTATATTTCGCATGGGCTAACGCTCCAGCAGCGCGGGACTGCCAATATTTTGACGTTTCCCACATGCTTACAGCTTTTTGCATCCCGCGTTCAATCTTTTGCGCGTCTCTCTCGGCTCTACGTTGCGAGTGATGCCCTATCAAAATGGGCTGGCCTAGCGGGATTCCGTCCGATAGTGCTTTTACCTGCTCGCGTGCTTGCAATGCGTCCGCCTGGCGCTTCTCCGAATAGACTTCAAAGCGTTCGGCGCGTTCCTCTTGACGTTCAACAAGGCTTGTATCCTCGTCTCCAACTTCTCCAGCGAATGACTCCAGCAAGTCAAAGCGTGCCGGCGTCCACATTGGCGCGACAAATAAGCCCTGCTTTGGTGCCCATTTAAAGCCAGCGTTTTTAAATTTGGCGTAATCTTCAGGGCTTAAACGCTCTGAAGGGTAAAGCCTTAGTTTATTGTCTTCCGGTGAATATGTAGCCCTCATAATTATTGACTCCTTGCCGAGTTGCCCGGACAATGCCGGACGTTTTGCCCCTGGTCGCCGGGGCCGCGTAGTTTACTTAGCCTGTTTCAATTTAATTTGGTTTTTCCAAAAATCGCATTCACCTTTGAATACGTCTTTCATTGGCTGAGAAAAATCCCTTGCCAGTCTTTTACATTGTTCAAAACAATCTTTCATTTCTGACAAGGTAAAGTCTGGGTTACTGGATAGCGTTTCACGCCCTTCCTTAATGCCCATTATGTAAGCCTCTGATATTTCCATCGCTTAACCCTCCAAATTTTGTTGTACGAATTGACGCGCTTTAGGCGGTAAGTCTGACAATTTAACGCGCTTGCCCAAATGACGGCCCGGCATAGCGGAAACATGCATCCCAAAGCCTAGCGGGTGGAATGGGTCATCGTTAAATCCCAGGGCCTCATATGTGCGGATCAATGGCAACCCGAACCCGCCATATTGNNCCCGCCATATTGCGCGCGCTCAGGTCTATCCATAAAAACAGCGGTGTATCTGTCGTATGTTTTGCCGCCGTTGTCGTATATGCGTAGTTTATCCATCTTCTTTAATCCTTGCCGATTAATATGCAACTGCGCCGCGTTGCCCGGTTAAATTATGGGTACTCAGGCGGGAAATAATGCGATGCTGGCTCGTCGCCAACGCTTGGCCCGTGATACTCAGCCGTCTGCGCGTGCCTTGTCCAGGCGTATCCGCACAATGCCGCGAGCGTTACTAGCGTTATAAGGGTTAGGCGGATCATTGGGCACCTGCCTTGGCCGCTATAATGGCGCTTATGTTAGGGATAAGATCGTGAACCTTGCGGCCTCTATCGTAAAAATCCCCTGTCTTGTGCGCTGTTACCACACCATGAAGTGCCTCAATCGCTGCGTCATGCTTTAAACGTAGCTGGACCAGGGAGAACATGGCGGCTTCGTATGTCTCAGGGTGTTGGGTCTTCATAAGCTTGCCTCTTATATGTGTGAGTCGTTGTCTATGTCTGAGTGTCGCATAACAGGGACAGGCCGTCAACACTAAACAGGGACAAATACAGGTAATATTATTGCGTTGTTTATGGTAGCTTCCAAAGCCATAAAACGTCACGGCCTGCACGCTTTTTAAACCTAATATACCCGCAAGCCCTAATATGGTTGCATAATATCCTTCTATCAGTGCCGCCTTTAAACTCCCCCAATTTATACCCTATTTGACGCGCTATATCGTCTGTCTCTTTATTACATAAAGACCCCGCAAGCGCATTGATTTTGTCGGCTATATTTTGGTCATAATACCTGGCTATCCTGTTCGGAGATGATTTATTAAGCCGAACAGCACAGCCCGCTTTAAAGCCCTCCCAATAGTCTTTAGAATATGTTAACCCGTTAATAAATGCGCGTTGTTGATCGTCCATTATATTTTCCCTTACATGTTGTAAACAATATGTAACATGCCACATGGAACAAATGCAACGGAATTCAACTGGAACGCTATCCCCCATCACCTTAAACCAGCCGCGTACAACCTGGCCTTTATGTCTGGTCATGCGCTGAACATAGCCAGCGTCTTTAAGCGCTGCCCTGAGCTCAATAGCCTTTGGGTCGTCGCGCTTGCCTATCCTGACTCCCAGCACCCTTGCAATCTCAAGCGTGGGAAGGCCATCAAGCACCGTTCCGGCCTTTAATAACCGCCATGGTATGCCCATGCTAGTAGACATAACACCAGTTACAAGCTCAATCGACCGCGCCCTATGTCCTGCGCGGTATCCAAGGTCATAGGCTTTCTTGATCGTATCTTTATGCTGAGCGTCAACAGGCTGAGCGTGCGCGGCGGTAACTTTATTATCAGTTTCTTTATCCATAATATTATATCTCCCTTTATAGCGTTGTGGCATATCTTCGGGGTTATTATGGGCAATTATAGGCGCATGTCAACAGAGTGTTGCGTGATACACGGCGTTGACATCAAAAACGGGGTTTAAGAGGCCGTTCTATATATATCAATGGTTTAACGCGGCTAAACTATAATTCTATGCCACGCGTCTATGACACATATGGAACATGGTTATTGTTAATAGTTTCAATTGTTTATTAGTATTTATGGGGAAAGTGTGGCATTTTCGGCATCAATCCTAAGAGTCTCCCAGAAGCGTATTTTTGGTTACACTGAAGATATATAATTTTGTGTGCTGTACTTTTACTCTTATATCTTCTTACTATTATATATATTAATATGGAACATATAGAATATATATAGTAATAAGAGACACTTAACGCGGCATAGATGTGGCATAGACGTGGCATAGAGCTTTTCCCCATATTTGCGCGCTGGTGGGCCCATAACAGGGACATACAAACATACCGGGACATTAAATCATCGAGCTCCTGAGGCATCCTAGGCGAGGTATTATAATACCGTATTCCATAATAAGGCGGACATGTGACATAATCATGGCATATGGTTTACATAGCGCTGAATAATTTTAGGCAAATAACTTGCTTAAGGTATATGACGCATATCAATAGACATAATGCACGCGGGAACCTTAGCAATGAACGCACGCGCGCCCGCATGTTTCGCGCAAGGGGGGGGGTAGGCCGGCGACTCCCAATCCCATGTCACCCATCACATATTCACCCCGCCTCTCCTGTCCCTGTTATCCCGGCCACTTCCTTACCGATCCTTACATTCCGTAACCACAGCCCGCGACAATTTGCTGGCGCTGTCCCTGTAAGCAGTTGACACGCGCCTCTAGTCCCTGTAAGTTACACACCTGACAGGATGGTTATCACAGGAGAGACATATGACCGACATCGACGCGCCACTAAAAACAGCAGTTGCCTACTTTCGAACATCGAGCCCGACAAATTCCGAGAAGGACGATGCCGATGATGCGAAGACAAAGGACACCGTGCACAGGCAGCGTGAAGCGATTGAGGCGTATGCGGTTCGAGAGGGGGTGATGATCGTGAAGGAGTTTTACGATAAGGACGTGAAGGGCGACGAGAAGGTATGGGAGAGGTCGGCGTTTAACGAGATGCTGTCCTACATGATGGGAAACGGCGCACGCATCGTGCTGGTCGAGCGGGCTGACAGGTTTGCGCGCGATGCCGTGGTGCAGATCACGGGCCATGACTTTTTGAAGAGGCAGGGTATTGATCTTATCGCTGTTGATGCGCCGGCGTATTTTTTAGAGGATACGCCTACAGCAAAACTTATACGCGGCGTCCTGGCGCTCATCAGTGAGTTTGAGAAGCTGTCGCTGGTCGAGAAGCTTCGCAGGGCGAGGGAGCGGAAGAAGGCGCTCACGGGCTGGTGCGGTGGCAGGAGACCTGTGCCCAGTCACCACGTTGCTGCCGCCAAGCAGTTGCACTCGGCTGACCAGACCATTTCCCTTCGCCGCATCTCAGAGCGCATGGCCGAGCTCGGGATGTTCCAGCAACGCAGCGGTCAGCCGTACAAGCCTAACAGCATTAAACTTATGCTCGCTCGCTCTGGGCCCTTGACTGTCCCCGTAAGTCCCTGTAGCATGGGCACAGACTGACACACCGAGCATTAAGGGCCACCCATGACCGACAACGTAATCCCGCTTCCTACAGCATCCCCCACCGAGGTTCATAATCACTATCTCCTGTGGCCGCGCGCGTGCCGGTACACCGGCTTGTTCGGGCCGGAGAAGGTGGTTATCACGCACGGGCTGTTCAAGGGCCAGGATGGCGTCATTAAGCTATTCGCCGCACATCGCGAGACGAAGCACCCTCGCCGTGACAAGCGCAGGGCCGCGTTGCTGCTTAAGCTGTTGAAGGAGCGCGCTCAGCGTAAGGCTGAGGCCGCAGAGCGTGCCGTGTACGGGACAGCACCATGGACCAACACCGAGACGCTTAACTGGATGCGCTGGACGAAGGATGACCTGTCTGCGTACAAATCGTTGCTGACACGGTATGAGAACTTTTTCAAACCGCCGTCTGGAGTCATGACCACGAGACCACGACAAGGCACCGTGCATATCACCGACATCCTGGATAACCCAGGTCCGGGGGCGGCATGACCAACGCAAACAATAATTTTTTCATTCGTACAGGCGAGAATTCCAAAGGCCGTTTGCCTGATGGCTGGCAGCACTACGCCAAGGTCGAAATGATCGGATTTGGTCCTATCGGAATTATCAAAGACGGTCCGCAAAAGGGGCGCTTTGAATATCTTGATCCAGAAATCAAAGCATGGAGGCAGGCATGAACACGATTGAAGAAAAACAGATTGATGAACTCGCGGCTTACAAAGGGAAGTGGGCGTGCTGGCACCACTTAGAGAAGCCTTTCAAATCTTATATTGGCAAACCTAAATTCAATTCCGAAGCCGAAGTCATAAGCGCAATTCAGGAGGATCGGCAAACAGCGCGGGAGGCCAGATTGCGTGGCGAAGATTTATGGTGGAGAGCACTTGATGGTTGCGAATATCCGGAGTCCTCGATAGCGGCACTTATACCAATCCCGGTGCGCTTATGACCCGCATCCTCGAAATCCGTCCGAACAACGCAGGCGGTCAGACGATAGTTGTGCGTTACGAACCGAAACCGATATTGAGGGAGGTATCCAATGGCTGAGATTTTCGCCACCGCCGTTTACGCCTTGCAGTTCTGCATCGTCCTTACGGCTGCACTTCTGCTTATCGGGGCCGGGATTGTGCTGCTTTGTTATATCGCTGCGTTAATGAACATCGAATTTCCGGGGGAGAGATGAGCGATTTAAAACCAACACTCGACAGCATTTACGAACTGATGGAAGGCTCCGAGGCATCGCTTGAGTATTCAGAGCGGCACGGAATCAAATCTCATGCCGTGCTGACAATTACTGATGATGAGAACGCATCGTTAGTAGCTGAAAGCCTCCGCGACAAAATCGAAGGCAAAACCGTTGTAGAAATCGGCGGCGGCATTGGTCTGTTCGCCATGCATATGGGCTTTATTGCCAAGCGGGTCTATTGCATCGAGGCAAATCCTCTCTGGGCAGATAGTTTCGTGGCGTGCCTTCTGAAATCAAAACCTAAGAACGTCTCATATTTATTCGGCTCGGCAGATGAATTTGCCGGACTGATAAAAGCTGACGTTGCGGTTTTCTGCACACATTCCGGAGTTGAATGGATGCGAGACGCAGGCGCTTTATTCGCCCCCGTTGTGGTCGATGTATACGGTGAAATGATAGCAGCCAATCCTGACGCATTCGATAAATTCGCCAGCGAAATGAGGATGTACGCATGACCCAACTCACCATGAAATCCGAAGAGACGAAATCCCTGCTCCTTCGCGCATGGATCAACATGAAGCGCGAGAACAGCCCTCATGCAACTACGGTCAAATCAATCCTCGAATCCATGACCGATACCGAACACCTTCAAACAGCACCGGAGTTAACGCAATGAGTACACGCCCGCAAGGCTATCACTTGTCCTACAACGAGGAGCAGCTACAGCAGATCATGCTGCTCAGATCGCAAGGCGTGTCGATACGCAAGATCGCCGGCATGATGGGCTTGGCGCGCTCGGTCGTCGGCAGAGCGGTTAGGCCGTCCGCGCCGGTTGATGATATGACCGGACAACCATCAAACAAGGAGCGGAAATGAGTGACTGGATAATGTACCAAACAGACGGCGTGACAGACCGTTGCCCGGTTCCTGAAGACATGCTTATCGAGATTATGATGCTTGATGGCGAGGTCTGGAATGACGAGTTAGCAGGTTCTTACAATTGGGCTGTTATTGACGAACCCGGAGAGATTATTGCTTACAGGCTTCTGGTTGAGGCCGAACCCATGAAAACAAATCACCAGTACGAGAGGGTGGGATGAAGCTAAGCGACTATAGAAAAATGGCTTACCGATATATGGGGTTTCATGAAGAACAGTATAAAGGCCCAGTTTTGCTCCCAAGCCACTGGCAACCACTCCCACCCCAACCAGAGAAGAACGACTGACTTGACTACCTCGCCACCCGCACTCCTACAATGGGGAATACACCCAGATACTAAGCGTGGTACATTAAAAGATTACATCTTCGACAACTATCCAGCCTACCGAGGACTATCATCATGGCAAGAGATTTACGACCGCATCACAAACTAGACGCGCACGAGGACCAGTTCGGCGTGGCTCATCGCCGGTGCTTGGGATGCGGCATGTCTGTGGCGCTTGTGCAGGCGTGCGACGAGGACGGGTTCAGTATGGAACCGATGTTGGCTTTATGTTCGAGGTGTAGCGGGTGAGGTCTGTCGTAGCGAAAGATTTAAGAACGCCGAAATATCGCAAGCGTGTCGTTGCTGATAAGAAGAAAAAGGCGAGTAAGAGGAGATGCCGCAAGACATGGAAAAAATCATTATAACATCCCATGCAAAAAAAAGACTCCGCCAAAGATTTGGGCTGCCATGTAAGGCACACGCGCGCCACGCAATAAAAGCATTTATGGAGGGGATATTTGCCAAAGACCATCCTCATAAACCAACCGCTATTTATTTTCGTGTGCAGCAAGAGCGTGATGAAACAAAGGCGTTGATTATATACAATGATGGGCTTTACGTTTACGGGTATGATTATGATAAGGCCACACCAACTTTAATAACCGTTTATCAACTAAACAGAGTGATTATATAATGAAACGCTGGCAGCAGGACTTCGTAGCGGCAATCGCAGCAGGTGTTCCGGCTGAAGTATGCGCGCGCAGGTTCGCAGGCTTGCCGCTCGCATCCGTGCAGTCCATGCGCGAGGTCGAGGAAGAGTTCGGCGCCGCGTGGGATGCAGTCGCGCCGCCCGGAGAGATTGGCGATGGCCTTGTTGCAACGCGGGTATTAGTGCCGGCGACGCTAGAGAAATTATTGTGGTCGCATTGTTCGGACGAAGAAGCAGCGGCGTATTTTGGTTTAGAGGTTGGGGAGTTTAAAGCGCGCGTTGCAGGAGACGCGGCGCTGTCTCGGGTTTATAAATCCGGGCATTTAGGGGGCAAGGCTGCAATACGTGTGGCGCAAGTTGACTCAGCACTCGGCGGTGATAAATCCATGCAGACATGGCTCGGCAAGCAGTATCTCGCGCAGGCGGAGAAGGTGGAGAATACTGTTAAGGTTGAGGATAATACGGACCTTACAGATGTGGCACGCCGCATGTTATTATTGTTCGCGCAAACCGGGCAAGAGCTACCACCGCTTGAAGGCGAGGCGGAAGAGATTAAAGAAGCGGTTATGATCGAGGCGCAGAATGAATCTTGATGAAGCCGTTCGTCGGCTGGAAAAACTTCCACCAGAGATACGCGCAAAATTAACAGCCGAAGTCATGGCGCGCACGAAGTCACTAAAGATGATCCCAAATCCGGGCCCGCAGACGGACGCGTTTTTATGTGTTGCTGATGATTTGCTCTACGGCGGAAGCGCGGGCGCCGGCAAGGGGTTCAGAAAGGATCAGCCTGTACTTACTCCCTTTGGTTGGCAAGCTATAGGAAACTTAAAAGTTGGCTCTATGATTTGCGCTACAGATGGTACAGCGCAAAAAATTATAGCAAAATATGAAAGAGGAAAACAACCATTATTCAAGCTTACGTGGAGCGACGGAACGGAAACAATTTGTGACTCAGACCACATATGGCTTGCATGGAAATCTGGGAAAACAAGAAAAATAGGAAATGCGCGCTCTCATGGAGAGGGGTCCGCAAGGAAATGGACTACACAGGAAATATATAATTTCTACCAACGTGACAGTCTTAGAAATAGAATAGCTATTCCTGTTATGTCAGAGCCGTGCTGCTTTAATGTGGCTGGTCAGCAACGTGGTCGGCATAAATTTATCAAGAGATCAATACACCCATACATTCTTGGTGTACTACTTGGTGATGGCAACCTGTCTGGAAGCTCTATCAGCTATACAAAACCTGATGTCGAGATAAAGAAAAAGATAGAAGAAATACTAGGTGTTGAGTTGTCGTCAACGCACAGCGACGGCAGATGCCCCACACACCGCATCCCAGCTAGTTTTGTGAAAGGACACCTAGAAGACCTTGATCTTTTAGGGTGCCTAAGCAACAGCAAATTCATTCCAAGAATATATTTATTGGCGACAGTTGAGGAAAGATGGCATCTCGCTCAAGGGCTAATGGACACAGACGGCTGGTGTGAAGAGGACGGCGAATCGTACTATGGCACAGTTTCTAAAAAACTAGCCGACGACGCCGCGCATTTATTCCGATCCCTCGGGGCAATTGTAACAATCAGGGAGAAAGACCCGACATACACATACAAGGGAGAAAAACTTAACGGGCAGCATTTTTACACCTTAAGAATAAAGATAAAAGACTCATCAAGACTTTTTTCTTTACCAAGAAAAGTTTCAAGATGTGTGGACAAAGAATTTCAAAACATGGGAATTTATCTTGACGACATCCAACCAGCAGGTGAGGGTGAAACTGTTTGTATTGTTGTATCTCACCCAAATTCTCTTTTTGTGACAGAAGGATTTATCGTAACGCACAACACATCCCTACTCGTTGGCTCTGCTCTTACGATATTTCGCCGCTCTTTAATTTTGCGTAGAAAATATTCCGACATGAGTGCGATTGCGGAAGAGTGCGTTTCAATGAATGGGTCACGAAACGGGTTCACGCAAATGCCACGACCAAAATTGCGAGCAGATGATGGAAGGCTAATCGAGTTCGAAGCTTGTCAACACTTAGGCGATGAAGAATCATTTCAAGGGCAGGCTCACGACCTTAAAGGATTTGACGAGATCACACAGTTTTTGGAAAAACAATTTCGCTATATCAAAGCATGGTGTCGTCCAGGCCCCGGTGTTCCGCCAGAGCAGAAATGCCAAACCATCGCCGCGAGCAACCCACCAACCTCATCATCTGGAGACTGGGTTATTGGGTACTGGCGCCCGTGGCTTGATCCAACATTTCATAATCCGGCCAAGCCCGGAGAGTTGCGCTGGGTCATCACGGACGAAGACGGCAACGATGAATGGGTCGATGGGCCGGAGCCTATTATGGTTAACGGCAAAATGGTCAAGCCGAAGTCAAGAACATTCATCCCCGGTAAGCTGGCTGACAACCCTTACCTCGTAAATTCCGGGTACGCCGCCACGCTTGACGCACTGCCGGAGCCGTTGAGATCCGCCCTGCGTGATGGTAACTTTATGTTAAGTCGGTCTGACAACCCCCGCCAGCTTATCCCGACAGCGTGGGTTCGGGCTGCTCAGGAGAGATGGAAAACAACACAAAGACCATCAGGAATACCGATGTCATGTGTCGCCGGAGACCCGGCAGCAGGAGGGCCTGACAAGAGATCCGTGGCGTCACGTTATGACTATTGGTTCGATAAACTTGACGTAACTCCGGGCAAAGATACCCCTAACGGCTCTGATGTTGCCGCTAAGATTATTAAGGTCCGCAAGGATAGCTGTCAGACCGTCGTTGACCTCGGCGGTGGCTACGGCTCGGCGGTGAAAATGTGTCTGGAGGATAACGGGATTGAAGTCACTGGCTACAAAGGCGCGGTTGCTTCAATCAAGCGCGACAAGTCTGGTCAATTAGGGTTTTTTAATGTTCGCTCTGAGGTATTGTGGACATTCCGCGAAGCCCTTGACCCCGATCAGCCAGGTGGAAGCGACATCTGCCTGCCGCCAGATCCAGTTATTCTCACGCAATTAACTGCGGTGGAGGTTGATTTTGTGCGCCACAATAAAATTCTATCTATTAAGGCTGAACCTAAAGAAGACGTTAAAGAGCGCTTGGGCTCATCCCCTGACGAAGCTGAGTCTATCGTTATGTGCTGGTGGAAAGGCCCAAAAGGCATTGCACCACGCCACCCCGCGAAGTCGTCCCCGACTGGAAAGCGTACGAGAATAGTCAAAGCCAACCTCGGCCACTCCAAGCGCAAGGGACAGCGCCGCTAATTCAGGTCCGATTTTACCCTTGCAATATCAAAACCATTATTAGACAATCCATAATGCGGGCGGGCTAAAAATCCCTCGCACCAGATTTTCACGCCGTTCCATTTCAGGAGATATAAATGGCCAAAGCAGGTATTAAAGTCGCCCTTCACAGCAACGGTCCCAAGGGCACAGGCATTGATTATGATAATTTCCTGCAACATAACGGCGAATATCTAAGCCTAGCCCCGAGTAAGCGAGCTCGCCTTTTTGACGACTTCCTTGGCGACGTCATTGCCGATCAATGGTCGGCTGCACAAGGCACGGACGGCCAGGGCGCCATCGCAGTCGTTGTTGCGGGCGCTATTGGCGGCGCGGTTCGCCTGACATCCGGCGACACAGTTACTGTGGCAGAATCTGCATCAATCCTCACCCACGGCCTTAACTGGAAATCTTCGCTCGGCGGTCTTGTATTTGAAGCCCGCGTCACCCCCGTCACATCCGTCGCCAACGTTGCTTATTTCATCGGACTAACCGATGTTCTCGGCACCACGACCATCGAGGAAGCCATTACGCTTTCCGGCACCACGTTCACCACGAACGCCACCGATGCGGTTGGCTTTGTGTACGACACCGCCGCCACCACTGACGTTTGGTATGGCAAAGGCGTGGCCAATGATGTGGACTCTGCGACAGTCACAACTGCGGTTGCCCCAGTAGCTGGAACTCCAGTCGTTCTCCGTATCGAGGTTAACCCAGCCGGCGCCGCGACATTCTTCATTAACGGAGCTGCACAAGGAACGATCACCGGCGCAGTCACACCAAGCATCGCCCTGACCCCTATCGTGTCCGTCATGGCGCGCACAACGACAGTTAAGCCGATTGACGTTGACTATATCTTTGTTGAATCAGACAGGGTGTAATAATGGGTGCAGTAAAAGACATCATCGCGCCGAAAGCCCCCAAGCCGGTCCCCCCACCAGTCATTGAGGCTCCTGTAGAAATGCCGGACCCGGACAACTCGACTATCCAGACGACACAGCGCAAGAAAGCCGCGCGCCGGATTGCTAAATCTGGACGCGCCTCGACACTTCTATCATCCGGCGACTCGCTCGGCTGATAGCGCGAAGCCGCCAAAGGAAACTTAATGGCGACTGACACAGAAACTCTCCTCACTCAGAGCAACAAGCTTTTCGAGCAGGTCATGCCGCTCCGCTCGTTCCAGCAGGAACTGGCCGAGCATTTTTATGTTGAGCGCGCCGACTTCACGACGAGCATGAATATGGGTAAAGATTTTGCATCCCACCTGACGACAAGCTACCCACTCACAGTCCGCCGCGACCTCGCCAATATTTTCTCCACGATGCTTAGACCGCAAGAAAAGGTCTGGGCCGTGATGACAACCCGTAATTATGACGACCTTGACGAAGACGGCAAACGCTGGCTGGAGCAAGGCACGCACATCCTGCGTAATGCCATGTACGATCAGGACTCCGGGTTCTCGCGCGCGACCAGCCAGGCCGACGATGACATTGCTGTGTTTGGCAACGCGGTTATCTCATGCGAGATGAACTGGAGAAAGCGCGCGCTGCTGTTCCGCAACTGGCACTTGCGCGATTGCGTATGGTGCGAGGATGCTGATGGGTCAGTCGGGCGTGTTGATCGCAGATGGAAGCCGTATCTTTATCAGCTTAATGATATTTTTAAGGGCAACATCAGTCCGAAATTAAAAGAGGTTTTGGCAAAAGAGCCGTACCGTGAAGTTGAGGTGCGTCATATATTCGTGCCTGTTGAAGAGTATGACAGCGGTAAAGGTTACGCGCGAAAGGGAGCGAAATATGTTTCGGTTTTTTATGAGTGCGAAAACAAACACGTTCTTGAAGAGATCCCGTACAAGCACAAATATTACGCCGTGCCAAGATGGAAGACGCTTTCCGGTAGTCAATATGGGTACTCTCCTGCCGCGACAACGGCCATTGGTGACGCACGACTCATACAGGACGCCTTCTTAACGCTCCTCGAAGCAGGACAAAAAGCCGTTGATCCGCCGATGTTGGCGATGGAAGACGTACTGCGCTCCGACGCAAATCTATTCGCTGGCGGCATCACGACGATTGACAGCGAAGATTACGATGAGTCGCGCATGGGCAAGCCTTTGTATCCCGTTATGGATCAGCGCTCCAGCAGCATTCCTATCGGGATGGAGATTTTGCAGGGCGTGCAGAATGCTGTTAGGGATGCGTTCTTTTTGACAAAAATCGGGCTTCCGCAAATGGGCAGTGGTATGTCGCAGATGGAAATTAGCCAGCGCGTTACGGAGTATGTGCGCGGCGCCATCCCGCTTTTCTCTCCGCTAACTGATGAGTACAACGGCGCCATTTCATCGCTCGCAACTGACGTACTTTTCGCAAACGGCGGCTTTGGCCCGACAGAAGAAATTCCAGACTCTTTGCTCGGAAAAAATATTGAGTTCAAATTCAATAACCCGCTACTCGAAGCGCAAGATAAAATCAAATCGAATCAATTACTCGAAGCTGCTGCCGTTCTTAACCAGCTTGCAGCATACGATCCGTCAGTGCCTGCGATCCTCGACCCACAAGTTGCAGCGCGTGATGTCATCGACGGCATCGGCGCCCCGAGAAAATGGTTCCGCAAGCCAGAAGAAGTTCAGGCCATTACGGAGCAGCAGCAGGCGGAAGAACAGGCGGCTAAAACAATGCTCGCTGTTCAGCAAGGCGCCGTCACGGCAGAGCAGATCGGAACTGCTGGTCAAGCTCTGCAAGGGATACAGCAATAATGGCATGGGGCGATAAAAAAGCGATCAAGGGAGTGATCCTGCCAGAAGGATTTAATTTAGAGCGCGCCTGGGATCTTCAGGCATTAGCATCAGGCACAGCTAATAAAGAACAGCAAATTTCTGCTCTTAAATATATAGTCGAGGGNNCCGCAAGTCGGATTATCTTCAGGGCCGCAGATCAGTCGCGCTCGATGTGGTGACGATCACAAAATTAAATTTATCTATTATCGCTAACCTAACCAAAACCAAGGAGAAGAACTAATGTCAGTAGAGAACCCAGAAGTAACCACGACAACCACTGCACCGCCCGCCACAACCACTACGGCGCCACCAGCAACCACGACAACCACTGCGCCACCAGTGCCGGATTGGTCGCCGGAATGGCGCGATAAAATCGCCGGCGATGATAAAGAGTTCCGTAAAACCCTTGACCGCTTTAACTCCCCTGCCGATGTCGCCAAGTCATGGAAAGAGATCAGCACAAAGGTCTCGTCCGGTGAGTATAAGAAAACGATCCCGTTCCCAGATAAGGGCACACCCGAGCAGCAGCTTGAGTGGCGCAAGGAAATGGGTCTGCCAGAGAGCGCAGATAAATATAATCTCAAACTGCCCGATGGTCTCGTGATTGGCGAGGATGACAAGCCGGTAATTGATAAATTCCTCTCTAAAATCCTGCCGAAAAACGTCCCCGCAGACGCAGCAAGCGCTGCCGTTGCCGCTTACTACGAAATCCAGAACGAAGCCCAGTCCAAGGCTGTTGAAGAGGACCGTGCATTCCAGATCCAGGCCGAAGAAACCCTTCGCGCAGAATGGGGACCGGAGTATCTGCCGAATAAAAACCGCGCCGAGGACTTTGCGGTCCACACTTTCGGCGCCGAGGTCGGCAAAGCACTCATGGAGGCCGGCCCGGATGTCGTCAAAGCGGTATCTGGCCTCGCCCGCCAGCTTAATCCCGAGATGACGCTGGTGCCCAATAGCGCCAACCCGTCTCAGGCTATTGCGGACGAGCTCGCGGCCCTTAATAAAATCATCGGCACGAATGAATGGTATAATTCACCTGAAAAACAGGCACGCTACCTTCAGTTGACGCAGGGGCAAGAAGCCATTAAAAAAAGAGGATAGTTCCACACGACTGTTCAAACTTTAAAGCCGGGCGTAAAACCCCGGCTTTTTCTTGGTTCCATCATAGGAATACTGTCCTATAGATTTACGGAAACCTATTAAGTTAATCTGTTAAGTATCAGTTTCGCCTAATGCAAGGCCCTGTTTAAAAGTCCTCCGGCCCAGCTTCTTACGCTGTCAACCCATCGAGGCACTCCACACAGACAACCCGTGCTGCGGTTTTAGTTTTAACCCCAGTTTAAATGGAGATTGTCACATGTCACAGGCATTGACCGGATCACGTACAGCACTAATGACGATGTACCGCAGTGAATATATTGCGGGCTTCGAGCGCGGCGCTTCCTTGCTGCGTAATACCGTTACTACCGAGCATATGAAACAAGGCAACGCGGTTGTTT
>CXWK01006866.1_pt1 | contig 14984 bp, 15 predicted proteins | sample 590851 | NCBI WGS metagenome assembly CXWK01 (sample SAMEA3498364, study PRJEB10139) | wastewater metagenome | biome: wastewater treatment plant; material: activated sludge | place: Denmark | collected 2014-08-01 | reverse complement strand
GAATATTTTTCAATCTCACCGGTTAATAAATTTCTAACAACAATTCCTTTTGCGGCTCCATCAATTATTACAACATCAAGCATTTCTCTTCTTAAGTATAACTTAACAGAGCCTTTATCAACTTGTCGATTCAAAGCACTAACAGCACCGAGTAACAATTGTTGTCCCGTTTGTCCTCTAGCATAAAAAGTTCTGGAAACCTGTGCACCACCAAATGAACGGTTATCAAGCAAGCCGCCGTAATCTCTTGCGAATGGAACACCTTGTGCAACACATTGATCAATAATGTTTCCGCTTACTTCTGCAAGACGATGAACATTTGCTTCACGCGCACGAAAATCTCCGCCTTTAACAGTATCATAAAATAATCTAAAATCCGAATCACCATCATTTTGATAATTCTTGGATGCGTTAATTCCACCTTGTGCGGCAATACTGTGTGCTCTTCTCGCACTGTCATGAAAAGTAAATGCTTTTACATTATAACCAAGTTCGCCAAGTGAGGCTGCGGCAGAAGCACCAGCTAAACCTGTTCCAACAACAATAATATCAAATTTTCTTTTGTTGGATGGATTAACCAACTTCATATTGAATTTATGGTTTGTCCATTTTTCTGAAATGTTTCCTGCAGGAATTTTTGAATCAAGCTTTGCCATTAGTTACCTCCTCCTAATAAAAAATAAATTGGCATTGAGGCAAATCCTAAAGCCATAATAATTGCATAGATGGTTCCAATTATTTTAATTGTTGGAAAATATCTGTTATGATTCCATCCAAATGTTTGAAAAGCACTTTGGAATCCATGATTAAGATGATAACCCAGAAAAATCATAGCAACTACATAGAGAATTGAATACCACCAAATATTAAAAAAGTAAACAACTACATCGTAATATTGATGGTGCGTTGCAAGACCCATGGGATCGTGCACATTAAATCTCCAGAAAAAAGTTGCAAGATGCGATACAAGAAAAATTAATATTATTGAACCAGTTATCGCCATAGTCCTTGAAAATATTGTACTGTTTTCTTTTGAACCATTTACTTTATAAGTAATTCCTCGCGCTTTTTTATTTTCCATCCACAATCTTAATCCATTAAAGATATGCAGAACAAAAGCGCCGAGTAAAACAACTTCAATAACCCGTATTAAAGGTTTGATAGTATCTAGTGCCGAAACGTATGTATTAAACGCACCTGCACCAAAAAATAAAGTAATATTTCCAACCAAATGAATGATTAGAAAAATCAATAAAAAACTCCCCGTAACAGCCATCATAAATTTTTTGCCGATAGAAGAGTTTAGGAATTTTAAAAACCAGCCCATTAAAAGCTCCTTTTAATTGAAGATTGATTTATTGCTGATGTGAAATTAAATATTATAGTTTTTGATATGCGGTAAATAAAGGAAGAATTAAATTCTAATATCTGATAAAGTAACATCTGCGAATAACTAAAATTTGATAATTAACAATAAATCTTACATGCAACTTAGAAAAAAAAGTTAAAGGTGGAAAGTAAATCCAATATTTTTTTTAAGATTATTTGAGTTAAAAATTAATAAGACTATTTTAGTCTAAGTTCTTTGAACAAAATTTACGGTGTTCCAATCCCGATTCAATCGGGATAATGGAAAATTATAGGGAAGTACGGTGATTCCACTGAAGGGAAATTCCGTCGCTGTCGCGCAACTGTGAATCAATTTACAATGTAAAATGTATAATGTACAATTAAACCAATTGTACATTGTTAATTGATAATTGTACATTGAAAAGCCAGGAGACCTGCCGCAAATTATAATTAATCAACCTTCGCGAGAAAGGTAAGGTTAACGATGGTCTCTCACAATCTCCATTCGTTTTATCTAAACTTTTAACACGCGAAGTTACTTTTAACCTTTTTATAAGGAGTAACTTCAATGTACAAAACAAAATTTCTTCTGGTGCTGTTCGGATTTCTTGTACCATTCCATTTTAACTTTTCACAAAATTCAGTTATACAAAAAACTGATTCCGCCGGTTTTTATAAACTAAATGATGTAGTTGTAACTGCAACAAAAACACAAACAAGTACGATTGAAATTGCAAACTCAATTTCAGTTATTGATTCAGAACAAATTTCAAACAGTAATGCAAACAATGTTTTTGATCTTCTAAAAAATGAAATCGGAATTAGTTATACACGCCAAGGTGGGAATGGAACTTTATCAAACATAAATATTCGCGGTGCAAACAATTCGCATACTTTAGTATTGATTGATGGTGTTGAAATGAATCTAATAAACGATCCAAGTGGAGTTTATGATTTTTCGGCACTTCCAATTGATAACGTTGATCGAATAGAAATTCTTCGTGGACCACAATCTACACTTTACGGATCAGATGCACTTGCTGGTGTTATTAACATCATTACAAAAAAAGGAAATGGCTCACCAAAATTTTCTTTGTTAACAGAAGGCGGATCTTACGAAACATATAAAGGCATTATTGGATTAAGAGGTTCAATTCAAAAATTAAATTACTCTGCAACAATCAGCAGAACCCAAAGTGACGGATATTCTTCAGCTTCAGAGAAATATGGCAACACAGAAAAAGATGGATATAATTTTAATAATGCTTCTGCTTTTATTGGCTATAATCTTGCAAACATTATTGAATTTAATCTTTATACAAGATTCTTGAAATCNNGTAAAGTAAAATTATTTGATGATCGATGGAATCAGAAAATTGGTTTATCATATATAAAGAATGTGCGCAAAAATTCGTTTGATACATTGTTAGCTAATCCTTACTACTCAAAATCTTTTTACGATGGAAGAAAATATAAACTAGATTGGCAAAATGATTTTCAACTTGGCAAATTTAACTTGTTAACGGCGGGAATTGAATTTGAGAGAGAAGAATCAGAATCAGAATATTTATACTATAAATTTCCAGATACATTAGTTTTTTCAAGTCTGCAACCTTTTAATTATGCACACATCTTTAGTGCGTACTTGCAAGACCAACTTAAACTTGATGAATCATTTTTCTTATCTCTTGGATTAAGATATGATCAGCACAATTTATTTGATTCGAAATTAACTTACAGAATTTCTCCTGCTTATATGCTATGGGAAAGCGGCACAAAATTTAAAATGAATATTGGAACTGGTTTCAAATCACCATCATTGTTTTATTTATACGAATCATATTTTGGTAATAAAGATTTAAGACCTGAAAAGAGTTTTGGTATTGATGCTGGCATAGAACAATATTTTTTCAGTTTAAATACAACTGTCGGAATAACAGGATTTTATAATCGATTTGAAGACTTGATAATTGTGGATTATTCTCAGTATAAAAGTATAAATATTAATCGCGCTGTAACTAAAGGTGCGGAATTTTATTTACAAACAAAACCGTTTGATAATTTTGAAATTAAACTGAACTATACATTTACTGAATCAAAAGGTGCTAGTAAAAATTCGGAAAGTTCGGGCGAAAAACTTTTAAGAAGACCAGAAAATAAAGGCGGCTTTTACGTAAGTTATTCATTTATTCCACAAGCAAATATTAATACTGAAGTAATTTGGGTTGGTGCTCGTGATGATATGGATTTTTCAAGTTATCCGTATAAAAGAGTCGAGTTAAAAGAATATTTTCTTTTAAACGTATCTACTCATTTAGATGTTTTTGAATTCTTAAGGCTAAATCTAAGAGCTGAAAATTTATTAGATACAAAATATGAAGATGCTTTAGGCTACGGAACTGCTGGTTTATCATTTTATGGTGGAATTAAGCTGGTTTTATAGTGACATTACATTTACAATTAGAGTTTGAATTTTTAATTAATTAACCTTTATCTTTGAACTAATTATAAGAAGAAATATTTTTTTAAGATTTTAATTGAAAGGAAAAAACGATGACTGATCAAATGAAAAAAATAAGCCCAAACTTTTGGGTAGTTACGTTAATGGTTTTTGTTGCTGCTTTTGTGCGATTACTTCCCCACCCGCCAAACTTTGCACCGATAGCTGCAATGGCTTTATTTGGCGGCGCATACTTTAATAAGAAATCTTTTGCATTTGCAATTCCGCTTACTGCGTTGTTTTTAACAGACTTAATTATTGGAATATATTCTTACGCCTGGGTTGTTTACATAAGCTTTGCATTAATTGTTGTAATTGGAATTGTAATGCTTAAAAAAGTTAGTGTAAAAAATGTAGTGATTACATCACTAGCAGCTTCAGTAAGTTTCTTTACAATTACAAACTTTGGTGTTTGGGCACTTGGAACATTATATCCTAAAACTCCGGCAGGCTTAATGGAAAGCTACATTGCAGCAATTCCATTTTTCCAGAATGCACTAATTGGTGATTTATTTTTTGTTGGTGTAATGTTTGGGGTTTATGAACTTGTAAAACACAAAGTACCTTCGCTTGCAAAAGTAAAAGCTTAAATAATAAAAACACTACAAAACCTCCGAGGTTTCTAAAACCTCGGAGGTTTATTATTTGTAATTTATTTTTGTTGGTGTAATGTTTGGAGTTTATGAACTTGTAAAACACAAAGTACCTGCATTACAAAAAGTAAAAGCTTAAATTGTAACACTAGTAAAAACCCGTTTAATTTTCTTAAACGGGTTTTTTGTGTTCAAGCTTTACTCTACTTTTACTAAAGTATGTTTTGTTATACCTTTTCTGGTTCTCATAATGCAATCGTACTCATCCCCGCGCACTTCCGAAATTTTGATATTTATCACTTCACCTGGTTCATAGATTGAAAACTTTTTATTTTTATTTTTAATAAATGTAAGATTGTATTCGCAATCGTTTATCCACTCTATTGTTAATTCCATGTCAGAATTTAAAAAATCAAAAATTTCATGTTGAATGCTATCTTTTCTAATAATATAATAACCCGATGTATCATCTTTCATAACAAACTTACCGTGTTTAAACTTTTCACAATCGCTGCTTTCCATATCTAAATTGATTGTTGTATCGATGGGTTCATTTGCTTCATCCTGATTGGCTGGAGGTTCAACCTGAAACAGAGAACTTGTGTCTCGCAAAAATGTCAAATAATTCTCCTGCATAATTGAATCAAGAATAGGTTTAGTCGCTTCTGATCTTTTACTCATAATTCGTTGAATTTTTGCCATAATAGTTGGTAGTTTTAAAGACATTTTTTGTCCAACAGGTGACATATAAAATGTTATTATATCGCGAAGTTCAGTATTAGTAAATTCATTGGAATACAATTTTGCATAATCATATTTTAGACTATCCCAGCAATAATATTGTAGCAAAAAGTCTTTTAATAGTTCATTTTGTTCTTCACTTCCATAATCGGATTCCATCATCATCAAAGCTATAATTTGATCATAGTTATTTTTAGAATTATTTACTTCTAAAAGAAGAAGTGCAAGTGAGTCTGAACTTGTTTGTGAAAAATTTGGATGAGTTACTATTATTAATAAAAAAAGTAATGGGATCAATCTAACCATCTGAACCTCCCTTAAGTCCACCTATAAAGCTTTTAGTAAAATAAATTTTGATTGAAAATTTTAGTGATAGTAATCAACTTATTTCTTCCTCTTCCCTCTTTCATAAGCAAGCATAACAATTCTCTTTAGCGCTCGGGAATAACTTAATCCGCCAGCGTGGGCTGAGCGCATAAATCCTGCTCCTTCTGTTAAATCAGGATTTGGATTTACTTCCAGCACGTAAACTTCTTCATCACTTGTTACGCGGATATCAACTCTTGCATAATCTCTTGTACCCATAATTTTAAAAGCAGAGATTGCTGTTCGTTTAAGTTTATCTTCCAATGCTTTAGAAATTTCTGCCGGACAGATAGGAATAGTTTTATGATACGATTCGTGGTGCGGATCCCATTTTGCCTGGTAGCTTACAATGTTGTGTAAGTGATCCGGCATTCTGCTAAAATCAATTTCACTTATCGGTAAAACTTTTGGTTTCAAATCTCCTGTTACGGAAACATTAAACTCGCGTCCTTCAATAAACTCTTCAATTAACGCCGGTTGATTAAATTGAGTAAACACAAATTCAAGTCTTTTCTTTAATGCATTGGTATTATAAACAATCGATTCATTTTCAATTCCAACACTTGCATCTTCATAAGCAGGTTTTACAATTACAGGAAATTTAGTTTCAAGTTTGAATTCATCGGGTATTTTATCAAACAACTGAAACTTTGCCGTTTTAATTCCGTGATAATTCAATAATTTTTTTGTAAGAAATTTACTCTGGCAATTAGCGAGCGTGATTGATGGAGCACCTGTATAAGGAATTCCAATAAGTTCATAAAGTCCAACAAGATTCATCTCTAACCTTGGTTGTTCCTTGTAAATCTCGGCAAAGTTAAAAATAACATCCGGCGGATTTTGCTTTACCAAATCCAAAAGGCTGTAAATATCATCTTTAAGGTTTAAGGCATAAGCATCAAAACCTACTCTTTTAAGTCTTTTTACAATGATTTCGTACTCTTCCATTGGAGTAAAATTATCCACCTCAAAGTACGGCTTAAAATCAGGCTCAGGTACAGGTTCGATTGGTTTTTGGTAAAACTCGGGGTGAGCTTCGTTGTAAAGGACAAGGACTTTAATTTTTTTTGCTTTCATACCCAAAAAATACCCAAAATCACTTGTAAAAAAAACTTCATTTGATAATGTTTACATAGTTTCAAAATCAATAAAATTAAAAATGAGTTTTTACCCACAACCTTATAAATATCAATGCGGGCCCTTCGCACTTAAATACGCACTTGTAATGCTTGGCAGATTTGAAAGTGAAAATCAAATCGGAATAAAAGCCGGCAGTACGTGGTGGTATGGTACTGATGAAATCGGTTTAGCAAAAGCAGCAAAGTTTTATAATTGCAAGATGAAATATTTTCGCAGGGAAAAACCAGATGACGCAATTAAAGCTTTGATTGAACAATTAAAGAATGGATATCCGTGCATACTAAGTGTAGATAACTGGGAGCACTGGTTAACCGTTGTAAACTATCAGCAAAGAAAATTTATTGTAACAGATAGCTCGCTTGATAAAGTTGTAACCATATACACACCAAATCAATTGTTAAAACGCTGGAAGTATTATGATGAAGATGATGATGAAATAAGTTATGATGGGTATGCAATCATTCCGCAATATAAAGTTACAACAAAAGCCAAATTTACTTTAGAGCAGGCTAGATTTGTAATGGATTCCCGCAATCAGAAACTTGCAGCTAAGTGGGATACATATTTTAATGATATGATTGCTATCTGCCATCCAAGACATGCTAATGCAACACATTTAATTTCTTTCAGAGATTTTTTAAGGCGATTTGAAAAAGTATTAGTAACCCAGGTTGCAAACTGGCATGGCACTCCAACTCTCAGGGAATTAAAAAAAGTATTAAGTAATTTTCAATTTATGGCAGATGTTTATGATCTTGTTATACACGCCGATGAACAGAAAAAGGCTTTGATTGATTTATCTTCTATATTGATGATGTATGCTTGCGGTAAGTATGGAATGGATGAGATATATTAAAAGTGTATGTTCAGGTTCAGGTTCAAGTTTAAGATATTGATTTTGAAATTGCCACGACTTTTAAGTCGTGGTTACATCAATACAATTTAATTACGGGACTTAGCCCAACAACAATTATTTTGGCTAAAGCCATTTCTGTTTTTCTTAACAACCCCACGACCTGAAGGTCGTGGCAATTAAACTTATCAAATTATTATGAAACGAAATGCTATCATCTTAAAAAAAGAAACTACTGCCCTACTCATTATTGATTTGCAGGAGCGTATTCTTCCAGTTATCAGGAATTATGAATCAGTTTTAGAAAATACTGTTAAGCTGATTAAAGGTTTTAAAGCGATGCAGCTTCCAATTTATTTTACAGAGCAATATCCAAAAGGATTAGGGCCAACCTCTCAAAAAATTCTAAATGAACTCGAAGAATACACAGCTTATCAAAAAATGAGTTTTAGTTGTTCCGGTGCAGAAAATCTATTTGATGAATTTCATAAAAAGAAATTATCACAAATTGTTGTGTGCGGAGTTGAATCTCACGTTTGTGTGCAGCAAACTGTTTTGGATTTAATTACAAATGATCACCAAGTTAATCTTGCTGCAGATGCAGTCTCATCCAGAAAAGAAATCGATTATAACATTGCACTGGATAGAATGAGAACTCTCGGAGCAGAAATCACAACAACGGAATCAATTCTTTTTGAGTTGTTGGAAGTTTGCGGTACACCTGAGTTTAAAGAAGTTTCTAAAATTGTGAAGTGATTTGTAAAAGTCATCCCCGCGGATGCGGGGATCAAAGTCTTTAAAGAATAGATTCCCACTTTCGTGGGAATGACAAGCAGAAAATTCTAATCAAACAAAGCTTCTAACTTTTGATAATTTGTATGAACTTTATCAATTGAACTTTGAATTTGCTTATCATCCGCTTTAGAATCTTTTAACTCCTTCAACTCTTTTGTAGATGTGTAAAGTTCATCCGCAGCTTTTGTAAAATCTTCTTTTTTATCTGTTGCCCATTTTGGAAGGACGCAATTTTTAAGCTCATCAGCACGTATATATAAATCATCAATTCCTTTGCTTAATTCTTCAGTGTTTTTATTTGGTCCGTAATGATGATAAATCATATATAATACTTTATGAAATTCATCAACTTCTTTGGTAACGGGTTTTACAATTCTTACAAGCATTTCAAAATTTGAGTGAAGTTCTTCTGCTGAGGTTAACATTCCTGCTTCATTATTTTCTTCACAAGCTTTGTTATAATTTTTAGTTGATATGTTTAGTTTCTCCAATCCAGATTTCCATTCATTTTCTTTATCGCGTAAAATTCCTGGAAGCATCGCTGAATTAATTTTTTCTACACCTGCATTTACATCCGGTAGAAGTTGCTTAAACATTGCATAATCTTTATTTGGATAGGCTGTATGCCACAAAGGATAAACAACTTCATGAAAATTAAATAATTCTGGAACAGATGAATTAATTTCTAATGAATGGTCTTCGTTCTGAGAAAATGAATTATTAAATGAACAAACTAGTAATACAAAAAAAAATAAAAGCAAATGTTTCATAACTCTCCCTGAAAAATGTGATTGAATGTACCCAAAATTACTAAATGATATAGATAACTTACTAATGAAAGGTTGTTGAAATATTATAATGTTAAGCTTAATTTCCATTAGAAAATAACTTAAATTTATTCAAAGGATATTTATGGCAGATCATTTAATTGCTCATTGCGAAATTCCAACTACAGATTTAGACAAAGCAAAAGATTTTTATCACAAAGTACTTGGCTGGGAATTTAAACCATTTGGTAACGGATACTTACTTTTTAATAATCACAAAGGTACGATGGTTGGCTTAAGAAAAGTAGATCAGGTTGCCCAGGGTGAAACAACGGTTTTTCATGTTAATATGCCGGATATAGATTCAATTTTGAAAAAAGCAAAAGATAATGGCGGAGCAGTTGCAAGAACAAAAACTGTAATTCCTGCTATGGGCTGGTATGCATTAATGAATGATCCTGATGGAAACACTTTAGGACTTTATCAGAAATCCTAATCCAAAATGGAAATATGGAGTAATGGAGTGTTGGAATTTATACTCCATTATTCCACTTCTCCACAACTCCTTTAAACTTTAATCCGCAATAATTTTAAATGAATGAGTTATCTCGACAGATTGTTGAAGCATTGCTGTAACACTGCAATAAGTTGTTTGCGATAATTCAATTGCGCGTTCAACATCTTTATCTACAATACCTTTACCATAAAACAAAAACTCGATGTGTATTTTTGTATAAACCTGGGGATGTGTTTCCTGCTGCTCTGCTGTAATATTAATTTCTAAGTTGTCTAACTTAACTCTTTTTTTCTGTAAGATTGCAACCACATCACTGCCTGTACAACCGGCAAGCGATAGTAGAATTAATTCTTTAGGACGAATACCTGAATTGCTACCATAAAAATTTTCTGGTCCATCCATTGTAATCCAATGGTTAGTATCTGTTTTACCTACAAATGTAATTCCGCGTAATTGTTTTACAAAAGCTGTTTTGGTTGCCATTTTTTCCTCTAAAAATAAATTAAAAATTTTCTAGTAGTCTGATGAACTATTTATCGTTTGGTTACAAAGACTCATTTAATTGCTAAAATATCCTGAATAATTGGTTTAAGTCCTCTAAAGAAAAGTTCGACTGCAATTACCATTACAATTAAGCCCATAATTCTAGTAAGAACTTTATTGCCGCTTTCACCAAGAAATGCTATTATTTTTCTGGAACTTAGAAGAATCAAATGTGTTAATCCCATTACAATAAAAATAGAAACAATTAGTAATGATTTATGAGAAATATCCGGAGCATCATTCATCATTACAATTGATATTGTAATTACACCCGGACCCGTTATCATCGGGACACCAAGTGGAGTTATTGCAAAATCTTTTGCTGCTTCAATAAATTCTTCACCTTCAGATTTTATGCGCGTTAGTTTTCCTCTAAGCATATCATATCCCGAAAGAAAGAACAATATCCCTCCGACCACTCTTAATCCATTAACGGAAATATTGAAAATGTCAAAAATAAAATTTCCACCAAAAGTAAAAAGCAAAAGAACAATAAGTGCAGTAGATGTTGCTTTTAATGCTATTGAAGAAGCTTGCTTTGCATTCATTCCTGTTGTTAAAGTTGTAAAAACAGGAATAACACCCATTGGATTAATCATTGTAAACAATGACGTAAATGCAAGTAAAGCAAACTGTAAAATTGAATCCATTTTTTAAATCCGTTATTTTCTGTTCAATCAGTTGGATCTGTGAGCCATTGTCTTAATTAAATTCCAGGCATCAACAATATGTCTTCTTTCGTGTCTGATACTTCCTATTGTTAATCTTATAACAAATTTTCCATTTAGTTTTGTGTGTGATAAGAAGATTTTTCCTGATTCATTAATTTTTTCCAAAAGCTGTTCATTCAATTTATTCAAATCATCTTCATTTTTATTTCCAGGATTGAATCTAAAACAAATTGTTGAAAAAGGTGTTGGAGCCTTGATCTCAAAATCATTTTCATCCTCTATCCAGCTTCTTAATTCTTGTGCAAGATTGATATGATATTTTATTTTTTCAGCTAAACCATCAACTCCAAAATATCTAATTATAAACCAAAGTTTTAATGAACGAAATCTTCTGCCGAGTTGAATACCATAATCCATCAAGTTTTCTACTTCGTTATCCTGATTAGTCTTTAAATATTCTGCAGATAAACTAAATGCTCGTTTTAAAATATCAGGTTTACGGGTAAAGAAAACACTTAAATCCATTGGCGTAAACATCCATTTGTGCGGATTGATCACCAAAGAATCAGCACGATCCCAACCTTTTGTAATCCATTTCATTTCCGGAATCATTGCAGTTACTCCAGCATAAGCAGAATCGATATGCAGCCACAAATTATATTTCTCACAAATATTTGCTATAGCATCAACAGGATCCACACTCGTTGTAGATGTAGTACCAACTGTTGAAACTACACAAAATGGCTTAAACCCTTTTGCAATATCTTCTTTAAGTGCTTCTTCAAGTTTTTCTGGAATCATTTCAAACTTGTCATTAACAGAAATTTTTCTAATTCCATCCAAGCCAATTCCCAATGTAAGTACACCTTTATCAATTGAATTATGTGCATGCTCGGAACAATACAAAATCAATTTCGGTAAATCATTTCTTCCTGTCATTCCTTTTTCTCTTATTCCAAGATCGAGCTGCTCGCGTGCTGCAGCAATTGCATGCATAGAACTTGTGGATGCTGTATCATAAATAATTCCCCAATAATTATCTGGTAAAGCAACCATTTGTCTAAACCAGTTCATCATTGATTTTTCAAGTTCAGTAAATGCAGGAGAAGTTTTCCAAAGCATTCCGTTAACGCCCAGTGCTGCAGTTAAAAGTTCAGCTAAAATTCCTGGACCGCTTGATGTTGAATTGAAGTAAGCCATAAAACCGGGATGATTCCAATGTGTAATTCCATCCATAAGAATTTTATCAACATCAGCTAAAACATTCTCTATATCTTCGCCATTAGTTGGTGGAGTCTGTGGAATCCTTTTAAAAATGTCTCCTGGATTTGCTTGGGAAAGTGGTGAATATTTTTCAACGTTATTAATATAATCTGCAATCCAATCCACAAGCTTGTAACCGTTAGATTTAAATTCATCAATCGGCATATCGGTCATATAAATTCCTGAAGGATTTGTTAAATAATTATTACAAAATTAGTGATAATTAGTCGTAAAAAATTAGCCATCAATTGCCCGAATTATTACTAATAGTTGAATTAAAAATATTCTTTTAATCGGAAACTAATTTTTATAAGTTGAATCATACAAATCATAAAATTATTACGACAATGAAAAATCAATTAAAAATACTTTTGGGAATATTTATTTTAGTTTCTGTTAATTTTTTAACCGGATGTTATGAACATTTTCCTCTTGATCAGGATTTAACAAGAACACAAAATACTTTTTTAAATCAGGATAGTGTTAAAGTTCAGTTTCCAAAAATCATCAAAGATAAAATTACTGTTCTGGCGATGGTATACACTCGTTGCCCTGATATTTGTCCAATGACTACACACAATATGTTTTTGGTTGAAGAAAAATTAAGCGACGAATTAAAAGACAAAGTTAAGTTTATAGTTATTTCATTTGATCCAAATAGAGATAGCCCCGCAGTATTAAAAAAGTTTGCTGAGATCAGAGATCTAAGTTTTAAAAGCTGGACTTTACTTTCTGGTGATGAACAAAATACCAAAGAAGTAATGTTAAAATTTGGAATAAAAGCTATTCCTGCTGATTCATCTTATGATGAAAATGGTGAACTTAGCTATAATGTAATTCATACTGATAGGATTTCTTTGATTGATCCAAAAGGAAAACTAAAAGCTAATTATAAAGGCAGTACCGCAAAAATAGAAACTATATTAGAAGATATTAAATACATAAGTGAACATTAAAAAGGAGAAAAAATGACCCTACTATTAGCATTATTATTAATCTTTTCAAATCCATCGGATAAAATAAAAATTGTTGATCCATGGATGAGAGTTGGTGCACAAGGACAGGCAACTGGATTATTCTTTAAGATAGAAAATAATTCTGATAAAGCTGATACACTATACAAAGTTGAATTTGAACCTGCGGGTAAAGTTGAAATCCACGAAACTTATGATGCAGGAAATGATATGATGGGTATGCGTGAAGTTGGACAAATTATTATTCCAGCTAAATCAACATTTGAATTAAAACCCGGGGCACATCATGTTATGCTTATGAAATTAAAGAGAGATATTATAAAAGGATATGAGGGAAATGTTACTCTTTATTTTAAGCAAGCTGGTAAGATTGTTGTAAAAGCACAAGCTAAAGAAATGATGAAAAAACATTAGTTTTAAAACTCTCTAAGTCTCGCTCTTTATAAAAAAGGCGAGACTTTAAGAGCGGAAAAATTATCTTACAAAAAATTCGGCTATAACTTTATTCCAATTTACATCAGAAAGTTTTTCTAACTGACCCACAAATAATCCTTCTTCAAGATATTCATCAGATTTTTTTTCTGATTTTAACAAATCCATAAATAAAGTTTTAAACTTTTCAATATCTTCCTGGAAAAATGCTACAGCAGATTTTCCAATGTGCATTTCTTTAATCTCATTATCTAAATTCTCTGCATCTAAGGCGCAAACCCAATTACGTTCATAAGGTGTTACATCAAGAGCATCAATATTATCTTTAAGCAATGTGTTAACCTGAGAAACTTTTCCTGTTACAGGTGAATTAAATGTAATTATTCTGCTTCCTTGTTTTATAGTAAATAAAGGCTGTCCTGCTTTTACATTCATTCCAAGATTCGGAAGTTCAACTGAAGAAATTTTTCCAACAAGTTTTTTAGCAAAATCATCAATACCAACTTTTGCAATTCCTTCCTGATTCATACTTACCCATGTATGATTTTTTGAGATGAATACTCCACCTGGAATTGAAAATTCATTTTTAGTAAAATCATCTGAAGCAGGCATATGTGTAATATGTACTTTTGGTTTTAATTGTTTTTGAATTTTATCCTGACGTTTAATCAAAGATTTTTTAACAAACGCAATTAGTTCATCTTCAGTAAAAGGTTTTTGAACATAGTCGAGTGCACCATATTTCATTGTTTCAACTGCAGTTTCAACAGAAGCGTAACCAGTTATTATTATTACATCTATGTCAGGACGAAGATGTTTTACAGATTTACATACTTCAACACCATCCATCAATGGCATTTTTAAATCTGTAAACAGAAAATCGTAATGATGTTTTTGGATCAAACCAAGCGCTTCCTGTCCTGTTTCAACGGTATCAACGGAATATCCATCAAGCACAAGAATTTTTCTAAAGCTACTAAGAATTACTTCTTCATCATCAACACAAAGAATTCTTGCTTTTGGATTTTCAACTTCTGCACGTTTTAATGTTTTGGCTTCATTTGTAAAATCAAGCTTAAGACTTTCAGTAAGAACAATTTCTCGTTCTTTCTTTTGTTTTTGTTCGGTCATTCTTTTTCCAATCATTCGGATAAGAATATCCGCAATGATGAAAATTACTACAGCAAGTATGAAGAGTGGCATAATTTATCTCCTAAAGAATAATATTTAAATCTTCTTTTTTAATGAACTTTCTTACAGTCTATCAGAACTGCAAGGAATTAAGTATTTAATTTCATAATCATAGTTGGCTGGAATAATTCTATAAATCCAACCATCAAAGTATGGATCCTTTTCAATTAAGTTAGGATCATTTTTTATTGTTTCATTCACTTCAACAATTCTTCCAGACAATGGGGCAAGTATTCTATGATTTCTATCATTGGCACAAATAAACGAAGCACATGCAATACCCTGTGC
>CXWK01005999.1_pt1 | contig 14984 bp, 11 predicted proteins | sample 590851 | NCBI WGS metagenome assembly CXWK01 (sample SAMEA3498364, study PRJEB10139) | wastewater metagenome | biome: wastewater treatment plant; material: activated sludge | place: Denmark | collected 2014-08-01 | reverse complement strand
TTGGGAGAGGGCTAGGGAGAGGGTTCTTCGCCCGGCCACACCCCATCTTCTACCGTCAACCTTGCCGGCACAGGAATACACTTCCCCGTCCGGTTCCGGAATGCCACCTCGCCCCGCGCGACCACGCCCGGCCCGAAGACGAACGGCCCCTCGACCGCCAGCCGCTCGCAGGCACACAGCGACGGCGCGCCGGCCGGGAAGCGGCAATCGAGGTCATCCACCAGGCGATAGTACTCCGCGTCTAGTTCCACCGCCGGGGGCTGTCCGCGCCGCTCCGGGGCCAGCACGACACGATAGTCGCGCGTCAACAGATAGGCGTCGGAGCGCACGGCCAACAGGTCGTCGGTTTTCTTCACCGGCGCGAAGCGCGCGCGCGGCACGCGGATGGCCTCCGCGCCGTCGAACACGGCAATGGCCGACCCCATGGCCGTCTCCAACTGGTAGACGGGCGGTGAGTCGGGGTCGCGCGGGTCGACCGTCTTGCGGTTGCGGATCATGGGCAGGTCTAGCTCGTGGCCACGGGCGACGAGCGTGTTGCGCAGCGTCGGCAGGTGGAGCCATAGGTTGTTGGTGTTGAAGTAGCGGTGGCGCTCGATGTCCTGGAAGGCGGGCAGGTCGTCGGCCGGGCACTGGGCGATCTCGCGCAGCAGCAGGCGGCCGTCGGGGCGGCGCGCCAGATGGCCCCCCTTACGGTCGGCCGCCGTCCGGTCGGCCACTTCCATCAGGAACGGCAGCCCCTTGTCGATGATGTAGCCCAGGATGCTGGGGTCGAGCACCGCGCCCAGGTTGTCGGCGTTGGAGACGAAGGCGTATTCGATGCCGGCGCGCAACAGCCGGTCGAGCATCCCGCTGGTGACCAGGGCAGTATAGAGGTCGCCGTGGCCGGGCGGGCACCACTCCAGTTCGCGGTCGTCGGGCCATTCGGCCGGGGCCAGCGTCGCGGCGTCGATCTTGGGCTGCTTGTGCTGGCAGAAGCTGAGCGGCAGGTTGACGTGGAGGCTCGGGTATTGGCGCAGCACGGCCAGCGATTGGGCGTCGGTGGCGAAGCTGTTCATCAACAGCAGCGGCGCGCCGATCTCGTTTGCCTGGCGGGCGATGATGTCCAGAAAGGTCAGGCCGTCCTTGACGACCAGCAGCGACTTCGGCCCGATCAGCCCCATGCTGGTTCCCAGGCCGCCGTTGAGCTTGATAATGACGGTGCGAGAGATTGCCTCGCTCCCGATGGTCGTCAAGCGTGGCGACAGCCGCTCGGCGTTGTCGAGCGAGCGCACTGGCCGGATGTCGCCCTCGGCGATGAGGCCGTCGTCGCCCTGCCGGAGCTTGTCATAGTAGTGGGCAAAGTGGGCGATGAAGATGTTGGGTAGGCCCTCGTCGGCCATGCGTTGGGCGAAGGGGGCGAAGTGCGCCGCGTCCTGTGTCATGTGCTCTCCTGCTGAGGTCAAGCATAGCCGGTTTTGCCCCGTGGGACATCTACCCCGGATATGTTCTCACAGTATCGGCGCAACGTCTTACCAAGCGACTTAAGCGCCCCCCTGGCGGCGGCGCGGCCGGACGACCAGCAGCGCCGCCAACGCGAACCCGGCCAGAGCCAGCCCAATCCACACCGCCAGCTCGGCCGCGCTGCGGCCCCCTTCGCCGCTGCGTAGGCTGCGCAGCCAGGCGGCCTCTAGCTGCTCCGGCGAGAGTTGCAGCGCCTCGCGCAGCGCCGTGGGGCAGTCGGCCCCGCCGGCGAAGGAGGTAACCAGGGCGCGCACGGCGGTGTCGCCGTAGGTGGTGGCGATGAAGGTGACCAGGGCCTCGCTCTGGGCCGCGGCCAGATCGCTATCGATGGGCTGCCCGGCGCATAGCTCGGCCACGGGTAGCGTCGTCTCTGAGGAGACGGCGGCGCGCAGGGCATCGTCGCGTACGACGTTGGCCTCACCGCGCACCGACCCGGCCAGGCCGTAGTTGAGCCACGGCGGTAGGTTGTAGGCGAATTGGCCGAGGGCCTGGAAGAGCAGCAGATCGACCAGGCCGCGGGCCAGTTCCGGCCGTAGTTCGGCCTCGGCCGTCTCCGGGTTGACCACTGTGGCCAGCACAACGCCCAGGTCGGGGAAGGTCTGGCCCGGCAGATAGGCGCGGCCGGCCAGGCGCAGCGCCGCCCCCAGGTCGGCCGACGAGGGGTAGATGTAGACGTCGAAGGGCAGAATCTGCTCCAGCGGCAGCAGCGGGCCGAGGCGCGGCAACATCTCGAAGATCAGATCGCGGGCCTTTTCGCCCAGGGCCGTGCCCTCGCCCGTCCAGTGGATGCGCACGCTGCCGCCGCCCTGCTCGTCTGTCTCCACCAGTTGGCTCCAGTTGAACTGATCGTCGGTGTAGCTGATGACCTGTTCGGGGACGACGAGCGTGTCTTCGGGCCGCTCCACTTCCCACCAGTAGGTGACGGCGCTGAAGGGCGGCAGGCGAGTCTGGGTCAGGTCGAGGGCGTAGGAGACTTCGATGATCGGCCCGGCCGGGAATTCGATCTCCACGGCGAACGAGTCGGCCGACGCGCCCAGGCGAATGAAGAGGGTGATGGCCCGCACTTCGCCGATGTCGGCCGCGCTCAGGTGGAAGCGCATCGTCTGGCCGTAGACGTAGTCGGCCGTCGAGCGCACGATGCCACCCTGCTGCGCGCCGGCCGCACCGGCCAGCAACAGCCATAGGCCAGCGGCGAGGGCCAACAGGCCGAAGCGATAAGGGCGGGTGGCGGAGGTCATAAGCCGAGCAGAGTGATCGTCGCGGCGACGGTAAACGGACTGAGCAGGGTCGCGAAGACAACTATACGCGCCACGGCGGCCGTCGGCAAGCCGAACTCGGCGGCCAGGATGAGAGAGAAGACGGCCGGCGGCATGCCCATCTCGATGATCATGGCGCTGCGGCCGACGCCCGACAGCCCCAGCGCGGCGGCCACGACCAGCCCCACCAGTGGCCCGACCAGCAGCCGCAGCCCCACGGACGGCCAGACGTAAGTCGTCGTCTCGCCGCGGCGCATATCGGCGATCTGCATGCCCAGGATGATCAGCATGACCGGGATGGCCCCCTGTCCGGCGATGGTGATGCCGCTCATGATTGGCCTGGGGACGGGGATGTGCAGGCCATAGACGACCACCGCCAGCAGCGCCGCATAGAAGGCGGGCACGCGCACCATGCGCGCCAGTGACTCGCGCCACGTCAGCCGGCCGAGGGACGCAATGAAAACGCCCAGAGTGTAGAAGAGGAGCGTGCTGGCGACGAAGTAGACGATGCCGCGCGACAAGCCGTCGTCGCCGTAGCGTAGTTGCAGCAGGGTCAGGCCGTAATTGCCGCCGTTGGCGAACATGGCCACGATGAGCACGGCCGCCATCTCCGGCCGGCTGAGGCGCAGCAGCCGCGCCAGGCCCAGAGCCAGGCCACCCATCACCAGGACACTGATGGCAGTGAAGGCAGCCAACCCCAGCAGCTCCTCGCCGGGCAGTCGGCTGCCGACCAGGCCGGAAAAGACGAGGCAGGGGCTAAAGACGTTGAAGACGACGCTGTTCAGCGTGGCCGGCTGCACGGCGAAGCGCCGCCGCAGGGCNNGGCGAAGAAGACGCTCAATTGGCCCGCAGGTCGTCCAACAGGGCGTCGTCATCGTCCTCAAGGTCGTCTATGTCCAGCGCCAGCAGGTCGAAATCCCCTTCCAGCAAGTCCATCTCTTCCAGAGCTTCGTCGATGGCGTCGTAGAGTTCTTCGTAGTCGGGGTCTTCCGCCAGGCGCGTCAGCAGTTCGGTGGCCCGATCGCCGCCGATTTGGCCCAGGGCGTAGACGGCGGCCATAGCGACTTCGATGTCCTGGTCGTTCAGCAGCCCTTCGAGCGCGTCAATGGAGTCGGCGCTGCCCAGACCGCCGGCGGCGCGGGCCGCCTCAGCGCGGAAGTCGGCCGAGGGGCTGCTCATCTCGTCGTTGAGAATGGGCAGCCATTGGCGATCGGCCGTCAGGCCCATGGCGAACAGGGCGCTGAGTTGCAGATCGTTGGGGCCGTCGTCGTAGGCGTCGTTGATGAGTTCGGGAACGCGCGGGTGGTTGGACGCGGCGACGGCTTCCAGGGCGGCGCGTTTGACTTCCAACGGCGCGGTCGGGCGGTCATACTCGGCCAGCAGGGCGTTGACGATGGGCACGGCCGCACCGGTGTCGACCTGGCCCCACTCGGCCAGCAGCACGTAGTGGGCCAGGGCGCGGGCGGCGGCGGCGCGCACGCCAACGTGGCTATCGCCTTGCAAGATGTCAATGATGGGCCGGATGAGATGGGTGTCGGTCGAATCCCACAGGCCGTCGAGGGCCGCCATGCGCACCGACGGGTAGTTGTCGTCGAACAGGTAGGCGAAGACGGGCGAGAAGTCGACCAGATAGTTCTCCTCGGCGATGTCGGCCATGTGGCGGACGAGGGCGAAGCGGCGCTCTTCGCTGACTTCGGTCCATTCGCGCCGGAACTGCTCAAAGTCGCCCGCCGGCATGTCCGACAGGCGAAAGACCAGGTGAACGGGAACTTCGTCGCCGCCGAACAGGGCCGACAGGACGGCCGGGAAGGGCATTTCGCGGTAAGTGGCCATAGCTCTGACTAGAACGGAATGATAGGGTTGGCGATGTCCTGGAAGATGAGGAAGGCCATGAGGGCCAGGAGCATCAACATGCCGACCAGGTGCACCATGCCCTCGCGCTGCGGCTCGATGCGCCGGCCGCGGATGGCTTCGATGAGCACGAAGAGGATGCGTCCGCCGTCGAGGGCGGGGATGGGCAGCAGGTTGGTCAGACCCAGGGCGACGCTGATGAAGCCGGCCATGATCAGCAGCCGGTACGGGTTGCGGGTCTGCACCGAGTCTTCGGCGGCCATGCCGGCGATCTGGCTGATGCCGACGATGCTGACCGGGCGCGCTTCTTGAGCGGTGATCTCGCCATTGATCAGCATGGAGGGCAGGCGGGCGTAGAGGGTCAGGTACTCCCAGATCATGCGCAGTGAGTCACCCAGGGCGGTAATGGGGTTGACGCGCTGGCGTGGGCCGTCGCCGAGGCCGATGCCCAGCGCGCCCTCCGTGGCGGCGTCGTACTCGCCCGGCAGGCGCGGCCGAACGGCCAGGGTCAGCGTCTCCTCGCCGCGCTGCACCAGCAGATCAATCGTCTCCCCGGCGTGGTCGGTGACGGTGGTGATGAGCATGTTGGCGCTGGTCACTGCCTGGCCGTCCACTTCCAGAACGACGTCGCCGGTCTGGATGCCGGCCAACGCGGCGGGCGAAGCGGGGTTGACCCCGGCGATGGCCACCGACGGCGTGAAGAGCACGGCCAGCCAGAAGAAGAGAATGGCCGACAGGAAGTTGGCCCCCGCTCCGGCGGCCAGGACGAATAGCCGCGCTCGCTTGGAGGCCGAAGCCAGCCCACCGGGCACGTCGGGATCGTCTTCGCCCGCCGGGCGCACGAAGCCGCCGACGGGAATCCAGTTGAGCGAGTAGATCGTGCCGTTGCGCTCGGCCAGCTTGATGGCCCGCGGCGGCAGGCCGAAGCCGAACTCCTCGACGCGAATCTTGCACAGCTTGGCGGCCGTGAAGTGGCCCCACTCGTGGATCAGGACGATAGGCGTCAGCACGAGCAGAAAGCCGCCGATGTACCACAGGATGTCGGTATTGAACATAACTCTATTCCTGCGCAGAATCACTGACTACGGTCTACTGAAGACTATTGATCCGCAGATTAAGCAGATTGGGCAGATTTCAGAAGCGAAGAGATTTTCATCTTCATCATGGAATCTGCCAAATCTGCCCAATTTGCGGATCATTCATCTTTACGCCGCAATTCAGTGTTTCCGCGATAAATGCACCAATCATGATTATATGTCCGAGAGACGCGCGTTCCAAGGGGCAGGTTCCCCAACTTACGCCCCTCTCACCGAGGAATTCACCTCATCCCGCTTGACAGGTGGCCAGACGGCCGTTATGCTGAGGCCGAACAACCGAATAGCGGACGGCGGCCCTGCTCCGGCCCGCCCGTCCGAGGGGCGAACTAGCGCATGAGACGGGATCAGTTACTAGTGGTTAGTGACTAGTCACTAACTACTAGTAACTGTCCCGCCTGACGAGGTGGAGGTTCCCCGCGGCGACGCGGGGTTAAGCCGGGATTCCGGCGAAAATCGAGAGATCAGCGGATGCCTCCCAGGGACGACCACACCCTGAGCTTTGGCCCCTTCGAGCCAGCCGGCGAAACGCGGCGCGGGCAACCGCGCCGACAAAGCGCCCGGCGGGTGGTCATCAGCAGTGAAGGGGCGTCCCCGGACATAAGTCCACTTCCAAGGGTACGCCGACAAATAAACACAATTGGCCGCCGGCAGGGCGCGGCACGCACTTGGGCGTGTGTGTCCCGGCCGGAGCAGCCGCGGCCCCGGCCGCCGGCGCGTTGTCGCCGCGGCGCTCTTGGAGGTTGAACCATGTGTGGTATCGTCGGTTACATTGGCCCGCGACAGGCTCCGGCCGTCGTCATGGGCGGTCTGAAGCGGTTGGAGTATCGCGGTTACGACTCGGCGGGCATCGCCGTCCTGAGCGGGGACGCCATTGACATTCGCCGCGACGTGGGCAAGCTGGGCAATCTGGAGGCGCTGCTGGCCCGCGAGCCTCTGGCCGGTCAGGTGGGCATCGGCCACACGCGCTGGGCCACCCACGGCGCGCCCAGCCAGCGCAACGCCCACCCCCACCTGAGCATGGACGGCCGCGTCGTCCTCGTCCACAACGGCATCGTCGAGAACTTCCAGAGCCTGCGCGACGAACTCATGGCCGAGGGCGTCGCCTTCCTCTCGGAGACGGATACCGAAGTCATCGTCCAACTGGTCGAGCGCTACATGGCCGGCGGCCTGCCGCTGGAAGAGGCCGCCCGCCAGACGCTGCGCCAACTGGAAGGGGCCAACGCTGTGGTGCTGATGAGCGTAGATCAGCCCGACCGGCTCGTCTGCGCCCGCGTGGGCAACGCCGGCGGCATCGCCCTGGGGCTGGGCGAGGGGGAGATGTTCATCGCCTCCGACATCCAGGCCATTCTGGAGTACACGCGGCGCATCATCTTCCTGGAGAGCAAGCAGATGGCTGTCGTCTCGGCCGATGACACCCTTGTGACCGACCTCGACGGCCGCCCGGCGCGGGCCGAACTCCACACCATCGCCTGGGACCCGGTCAGCGCCGTCAAAGGCGAGTACAAGCACTTCATGCAGAAGGAGATCTTCGAGCAGCCGCGGGCGCTCATCGACACCCTGGGCGGGCGGGTTAACTTCGAGACGGGCTGCGTCGAACTGCCGGAGATGAAGCTGACGCCGGAGCTGGTGGCGCGCATCGACAAGCTGTTCATCGTCGCCTGCGGCACGAGCTACTACGCCGGGTTGGTGGGCAAGTACCTGATCGAGACGCTGGCCCGGCTGCCGGTGGAGGTGGAATACGCCTCGGAGTTCCGCACCTACAACCCCATCATCAATGAGCGCACGGCCGTGCTGACCATCACCCAGAGCGGCGAGACGGCCGACACGCTGGCCGCGGCCGAGCAGGCGCGGGCGCAGGGGGCGACGCTGTGGTCGATTGTCAACGCCATCGGCAGCCAGTCGATGCGCCTGAGCGACGGCCACATCGCCATGCACGCCGGGCCGGAGATAGGCGTGGCCAGCACCAAGGCGTTCACCACGTCGCTGGCCGACCTGTACCTGCTGGCCTGCGCCCTGGGGACGATGCGCGGCACGATTTCGCCGGCGCAGATGCGCCAACTGGCGGCCGACGTGGCCCATCTGCCGGCGCTGGTCGGCCGGGCGCTGGAGCGCGACGCGGAGTACCAGGCGTTGGCCGAGCGCTTCCACCGGGCGCACAACTTCCTCTTTCTGGGGCGAGGCATCAACTACCCCATCGCCATGGAAGGGGCGCTGAAGCTGAAGGAGATCAGCTACATCCACGCCGAAGGCTACCCGGCCGGGGAGATGAAGCACGGGCCAATCGCCCTGATTGACGAGTCGATGCCGGTGCTGGCCATCGTCACCAAAGACGCCCTGTACGACAAGATGATCAGCCAGGTGCAGCAGGCCAGGGCGCGCGGTGGGGTGGTCATCGCTCTGGCGACGGAGGGGGACGAGGCGATTCGGAGCGAGGCCGACACGGTCATCTACGTGCCCGCCGCGCCGCCGCTGCTGGCGCCCATCGTCAACGTCGTGCCGCTGCAACTGCTGAGCTACCACATCGCCGTGCGCCGCGGCGCGGACGTAGACCAGCCGCGCAACCTGGCCAAAAGCGTGACGGTGGAGTAGAGCTAAGGCGCTCACGCCAAGGCGCTAAGGGGCCAAGGCGCAAAGAAGAAAGAAAGAGAAGCTCACGCAAAGACGCAAAGAACGCCAAGCTCAGAAATCTCTGAGCTTGGCGTTCTTTGCGTCTTGGCGTGAGCTCTACTTTCTCTAGAAAGCCAGAGCGGTGGCCGGTTGGAGGGTGGCGGGGGTCAGGCCGGCGTCGTGGAGGACGGCCGCGGCCAGGTCGAAGTTGGCCCCCATCTGCCCCACGCGGTGGGCGTCGGAGTTGACGACGACCCGCCGGCCGCCCTCTTCGCGGAACCAGCGCAGCATCGTCGTCAGCGCCGGCCGCCAGGTGGGCACGTTGTTGAGCAGGCGCGTGTTGAGTTCCAGGGCCAGCCCGCGCCAGGCGATGGTCGCCAGGGCGTCGCGCACGACGCCCTCGAGGGCTTGCGGCTGGAAGCCGGCCCCCAGTAGCGTGCCGCGCCACAGGATGCGGTCGAAGTGGGCCACTACGTCAATGTCGGAGAAGTCGCCGGCCATGTGACCCAGGGCGGCGAAGTAGTCGGCGTAAACGTCCAGCGGCTCGCGCCCGGCGAAGCAGGCGGCATCGTGGATGTTGTGGCCGTAGAGCCAGTGCAGCGAGGCGATACGCACGTCGAACGGGTAGCCGGCCAGGAAGGCCGACGCGCCGCGGGCGAACTCGTGCGGGTTGCCCAACTCGACGCCGCTGTAGAGCGTCAGCCCTTGCGACGCGAACAGCGCCCGGCAGCGGGCGATCTCGGTGAAGTAGTCGTCGGCGTCGAACAGGCCGGAGCCGCGCGGGTGCCATTCGGCGTGTTCGGTGATGGCGATCTCGCTGAAGCCCAGGGCCAACGCCCGCCAGCCGAGCGCCTCCATCGTATCCTGACCGTCCACACTGAACGTAGAGTGAATGTGGTAGTCGGTCGAAATGTCATTGCTATTCATTTTCATGGGGCCGATCTTACCCGCATGGGGGGTGGGCGGTCAATTGGTTAGAGTTAACAGTCGGTAAAGGGTTGGGTGAGCGGATGTTAACAGTTGAAGAATGGCATTCACTTGGCCGCCTGCGCCAACCCTGCCATAATTTCTATAGTCCGCCGGTCACATTCGGCGACGACCGACATGACGATCACCATTCGCCCCCTACTCCAATTCGACCCCGCGTCCTTCGTCGCCCTGGTCGGCGGCTACACTACCGCCGAACGCTACCGCGTGGAGGCCCGCGAGGAGGACGCGCTAACCGAGTTCCGCCTGGTTCTGGAGCCGCTGCCGGAGCCGGAGCCGCAACTGTTCCAATTCACCTATCACGACGACGAGCTGGCCCACTACGCCGCGCTGGCCGGTGGGCCGTTGGCGCTGGGCGCGTATGACGGCGAGATGTGGGTGGGCGTGGCTGTGGGCGAGCGGCGCGATTGGAACCGCACGCTGTGGCTGCACGAGTTTCACGTCGCCGCCGGCCACCAGCGCCAGGGCATCGGCCGCCGCCTGATGGACGCGCTGGCCGAGCGGGCGCGGGCGGCCGGCTTACGCGCTCTGATGCTGGAGACGCAGAACACCAACGTTCCGGCCATTCGCTTCTATCGCCGCGTCGGCTTCACTCTCGATGGCCTCAACGTCGCCTACTACACCAACGACGACCTACGGCCCGATCGCACCGTGGCCCTGTTCATGACCCGCCGCCTCGAATGAACCGCCTCACTCGTCTCATCCGCGCCCGGCCCGATCTGAGCGTCGCTCTGGGGCTGCTGGTCGCCGCTGTCGTCTTCTTCGCCGCCGCGCTGTGGCCGCCACCGGGACAGGTGCTGGCCGGGCACGACATGCTGGCCTACTACTACGGCGCGTGGGACGCGGTGCGCGAGGGGCTGCGGGCCGGGCAGTTCGTCCTGTGGGAGCCGGAGATCTTCGTCGGCTTCCCCTTCCTGGCCCAGCCGCAGCAGAACACCTTCTACCCGCCCAACTGGATCAACTTGCTGGTGCCGACGCGGGCCGGCGTGACGTGGCTGATGGTCTTCCACGTCTGGCTGGCCGGCTTCGGCCTCTACCTGTTCGCCCGGCGGATGGGGGCGCGGCGGTTGCCGGCGCTGCTGGGCGGGCTGGGCTTTGCCTACGGCGGGCTGCTGACCGGGCGGTTGTGGGCCGGGCATTCGCCGGTCTACGCCGTCTTCGTCTGGACGCCGCTGCTACTGGCGGCGCTGGTCTGGGCCGTAGAGCGGCGCGGCTGGGCGGCGGCGGTGGTGGCCGGCGCGCCGTTCGGGCTGGCCATTCTGGCCGGTCACATCCCGTCGTTCCTCTATGTGGGAATGATTTGGGCGGCGTTTGTGGCCTACCTGTGGCTGACGCGGCCGGGGGAGCGTTGGGTCGTGGCACGGGCGGCGGTGGTGTCGGCCGCCGTCGGGCTGGCGTTGGCCGCGGTGCAGCTCGTCCCCTTCTTGCAATTCAGCCTGACCAGCGGGCGGGTGGCCTCGGCCGACTACGCCTTCGCCACCGACTACTCCTTCCCGCCGGCGCACCTGATCACCCTGCTGGTGCCGGAGTTCTTCGGCGAGCCGCTGCGCGTCGGCTACTGGAGCGTGCCGACGTTTGAGGAGTTGACCTACTACGCCGGGGGGCTGGCCGTGCTGGGCATCGCGTTGGCGCTGCGGCGGCCGACGCGGCTGACGTGGTTCTACCTGCTGCTGATCGTCTTCGGGTTGTGGCTGGCCTTCGGGCGTTACGGGGTACTCTACGAGTTAGCCTACCGCTTCCTGCCACCGTTCCGCCTGGTGCGCGCGCCGGGGCGGGCGGCGTTCCTCTACCTGTTCGCGGCCTCGGCCCTGTTGGCCCACACGCTGAGCGTCTGGCGCGACGCCCCGGCCGAGGAGCGGCAGCGGCGGTTGCGTGGCTACTGGCCGGCGGTAGTGGGCGTGCTGGCCGTGGCCCTGGTGGCGGCGCTGGCGGCCACGGGCGCGGTGTTCATGGCCGTCCACCCGACGGACACGAGCGGCCGGCTGTGGCAGCAGATTGGGGGGTATGCACAGGCATTGGTTGTCATTGGCGTCGGTGGGGGGCTGATCTGGAGCTATTTAAGTGGCGGGTGGCAGGTGGCGGGTGGCGCGCCATCTCTCGACTCGCCACCCGCCACCCGCCACCTGCTTCTCGCTCTGGCGCTCGTCACCCTCGTCGCCGCCGACACCTGGCACTACGCCCACAAGATGGTGCGCCTCACGTCGAGCGCGCCGGATGCGGTGTGGGTGGACGGCCGGGAGTTGGTGGGCGAGCCGACGGGGCGGGTCGTGCCCTGGGGCGTGCCGCTGTTCAGCCAGAATGGGGCTATCGCCGTGGGCTGGCCGAGCGTCTTCGGATACGACTCACTGGAGCCGGCGGCGACGATGGCTCTGGCGGCGTCGGTGCCCGACCCACGCTCGACGGCCTACGACATTCTGGGAGCGACGCACGTGCTGGCCGGCGGGCCGCTGGACGAGTTCACCGCAGGGGAGCGCCCGCTGACACTGCTGGGGCAGCAGGGGGCGGCCTGGGTCTACAGCCGGGCACGGCCGTTGCCTTTGGCGCGGCTGGTCTACGGCGTCGAGGTCATCACCGACCCGGCGACGGCCGTGGCCCGCGTCCACGAAGCGGCGTTCGACGCGGCGGCGACGGCCATCCTGGCCGCCGACCCCGGCTGCGCGGTCGGCCCGGCCCCGGCAGCAGGGGGCACGGCCGAGATCGTGGCCCGCGCGGCGACGCAGTGGCAAATCCGCACCCGCAGCGACGCGGCCGGGCTGCTGGTGGTAGCCGAGAATGCTTTTCCCGGCTGGCAAGTGACGGTCGACGGGCAGCCGGCCGAATCGCTGACAGCCTACACCGCCATCCGCGCGGTGTGCGTGCCGGCGGGGGAACACCTGGTCGCGTGGACGTTCCGGCCGCGCGCCTACCTGCTCGGCGCGGGGATTTCGCTGCCGGCGCTGGCCCTCCTCTTGTGGGCCGGAAGAAAGAGTCTCACGCCAAGACGCAAAGTACGCCAAGTAGAGAAAGCTTTTTAAGCTTGGCGTACTTTGCGTCTTGGCGTGAGATTTCTTCTTTGTGCCTTGGCGTGAGCTTCTTCAAGGCAGCAACCGAATCTCGGCCACCCACTTGACTTGTCGCAATGCCTCGCCGGTCTCGCTGGGGACGATGAGGCGCACCAGGCCGGCGGCGCGGGTCAGCGGTCGGCCGTCCACGGTGTGGGCCAACAGGATCGGCCGCGCCGTCTCGCTCCGCCACTCATCAGCCACGACGCGCGTACTAAAGCCGTCACCGCTGCTGATCAGCGCTGCCGACCACGCGCCCGGCGCATAGGCGGCGATGACCGTCCCCAGGGTGACGCCGCCAAAGTCGAACGGGCCGCTGGCCGGGTGGCCGGTGCTGGCGATCACCGCGCCGGGCAACGTCTGGCCGGGCATGGCGCGCAACGCCTCAACGGTCACACGGACGCGGGCGTCGGGCAGCACGACCTCGAACGAGGCATCGTCGTTGGGCGTCGTCGGGTTGCTGTCGTGGGTGTGCGAATGGGTCATGGAATGAATTCTGACGCAAAGCCGCAAAGAACGCCAAGCCCAGAAAGCCTTCTGGGCTTGGCGTTCTTTGCGGCTTTGCGTGACCTTTTTCTCTTTGCGCCTTGGCTCCTTAGCGCCTTTGCGTGAGCTCTCCCCCATACCCTGTGAAATCTGGCCTTCCTGGTCTATACTTGCCCCATGGAGCAAAGCCGAATTCGCAACTTCTGTATCATCGCCCACATCGACCACGGTAAATCGACCCTGGCCGACCGCCTCTTGCAAGCCACGGGAACCATCTCCGACCGTGAGATGCAAGAGCAGGTGCTCGACAGCATGGACATCGAGCGCGAGAAGGGCGTCACCATCAAGGCCTCGGCCGTGCGCATGAACTATCGCGCCAGGGACGGCGTGACCTATGAGATGAACCTGATCGACACGCCCGGCCACGTCGACTTCGCCTACGAGGTCAGTCGGGCGCTGCAAGGCTGCGAAGGGGCCGTCCTGGTCGTGGACGCCACCCAGGGCATCGAGGCCCAAACGCTGGCTAACCTCTACATGGCCGTGGAGGCCGACCTGGAGCTGCTGCCGGTGGTCAACAAGATCGACCTGCCCGCCGCCATGCCCGAAGATGTGGCCGAGGAGATCGAGAACGTCACCGGCTTCCCGGCCGAAGAGGTGATTGCCATCAGCGCCAAGATGGGCACCAACATCGAGGCCGTGCTGGAAGCGGTCGTGCGCCGCATTCCGCCGCCGTCGGGCGACCGCGACGCGCCCTTCCGCGCCCTGGTCTTCGACTCCCACTACGACTCCTACAAGGGGGTTATCGCCTACGTGCGCGTCTTCGAGGGCGCGGTCAGCCATCGCCAGCCGGTCAAGATGATGTCCAACGACGTGGTCGTCGAGCCGATCGAGATCGGCATCTTCAGCCCCGGCATGGTTCCGGTCGAAGAACTGACCGCCGGCGAAGTGGGCTACATCGCCACCGGGCTGAAAACGGTGCGCGAGTGCCGCGTCGGCGACACCATCACCCTGCGTGATAACCCGGCGACCGAGCCGCTGCATGGCTACAAGCAGATCAAGCCGATGGTCTACGCTGGGCTTTACCCCAGCGAGGGCGAGGACTACCCGCTGCTGAAGGAGGCCCTGGAGCGGCTGCAACTCAACGACGCCTCGCTCGTCTTTGAGCCGGAGACCTCCAACGCGCTCAACTTCGGCTTTCGCTGCGGCTTCCTGGGGCTATTCCACATGGAGATCATCCAGGAGCGATTGGAGCGGGAGTACGACCTCGACCTGGTGGCCACCGCGCCGAGCGTCGAGTACGAGTTGGTGATGCTCAACGGCGAAGTGCGCTTCATCGAAAGCCCGGCCGACCTGCCCGACGAATCGACCATCGCCGAAATCCGCGAGCCGTGGATGCACGTGCAGATTTTCGCCCCGGAGGAGTTCTATGGCGTGGTGATGGACCTGGCCCGCAAGCGGCGCGGCGAGTTCATCAAGCAGGAGCATCCCGCGCCCGGCCGCGTCGTGTTGCACTACTACCTGCCGCTGGCGGAGATGATCGTCGACTTCTATGACAAGCTGAAGAGCGGCACGCGCGGTTACGCGTCGATGGATTACGAGTTCGACGGCTATCGCGCCTCCGACCTGGTGAAGCTGGAGGTGCTGGTCGGCAAGCAGGCGGTGGACGCGCTGGCGATGATCGTCCACTCCGACGCCGCCTACCACCGCGGCCAGCGCCTGGTGACGGAACTGAAGGAACTCATCCCGCGCCAGATGTTCGAAGTGCCCATCCAGGCGGCGACCAGCAAACGTGTCATCAGTCGCGCCAACGTTAAGGCGCTACGCAAGGATGTGCTGGCAAAATGCTATGGAGGCGATATTACCCGCAAGAAGAAGCTGCTGGAAAAGCAGAAGAAGGGTAAGAAGCGCATGAAGATGATCGGCAACGTCGAGGTGCCACAGGAGGCGTTTTTGGCGGTGCTGAAGCTGGGCGAGGACTAGGGATTAGGTGTTAGGGATTAGGGATTAGGAAAGAGGCTCTTTCCTAATCCCTAATCCCTAACACCTAATCCCTGACAAGAGGTTGCACTATGAAATCCGTTCATCGCCCCTGCCCCAGTTGCGGGCAGGTGGGACTGTCTGTCTTCTACGAAGTCGAGAACGTGCCGGTCAACAGCGTC
>CXWK01099110.1_pt1 | contig 14996 bp, 24 predicted proteins | sample 590851 | NCBI WGS metagenome assembly CXWK01 (sample SAMEA3498364, study PRJEB10139) | wastewater metagenome | biome: wastewater treatment plant; material: activated sludge | place: Denmark | collected 2014-08-01 | reverse complement strand
TAATTTGAATATTCTTTTTTAATGAAAATGAGTCTTCCAGTTGAGCTTATATTGGAGATTGCCGCGACGCCTGAGACCTTTGCGCAATTACTTGCACTGCCGCCCTTTGCACGATATGTAAGGGAAAATCGTGAACATGTATTGGATAAGTTCAGAAGGGTTGTAAAGGACGATAAATTTATAAAATATTATCTTGGAAATAAGTTACACCGCGATGGAGATCTACCCGCTAGTATATATATAATTGGTACTAAAAAATGGTTCCAATGGGGGAAATGTCATCGTGATAACGACCTGCCTGCAATTGAATGCGCCAATTGTATCGATAGTAAAAGAGGTACTAGGGCATGGTATCAGAGAGGTAAAATACATCGTGATGGCGACCAACCTGCTATTATATACGATAATGGAGATAAAGAGTGGTGGTTTGACGGTAATCTGCATCGTGAAGGTATGCCTGCAATTGAATGTTCCGATGGTAGCAAATTTTGGTACCGAGATGGTAAACGGCATCGCGAGTACGGACCCGCCATTGAATATGCAAGCGGTACTAAGGAATGGTGGCTAAATGGCAAGTGTCATCGCGATAATGATTTACCTGCTATTAAATACGCAGGTGGCAACAAGGAATGGTGGGTTAACGGTAATTTTATTAAGAGTGATAAATAATTTGAATATTATTTTTTATTATATAAATGAGTCTCCCGGTCGAGCTTATACTGGAAATTGCCACGACGCCTCAGGCGTTTAGGCAGCTACTTGCACTACCTCCCTTTGCGCGATATGTAAGGGAAAATCGTCGTTATGTTCTAGGCAAATTTACAAGCGTTGTAAAGGATGGCGGATGTACAATGTATTATCTTGGGGGTAGATTACATCGTGAAGATGACTTGCCTGCTATTGAACACGATAATAAATATAAAGCATGGTATTGGAAGGGTGAATTACATCGCGACGAGGATCTACCTGCTATTGTATATACAAATGGTGATAAATTTTGGTATCAGAATGGCATAAAACATCGCGATGGGGATATGCCCGCTTTTGAACACAACAAGGGTCATAAATATTGGTACCGGGAGGGTAAACGTCATCGTGATGACATGCCCGCAATTATATATGCTGATGGTAGTAAAGAATGGTGGCAGAATGGTAAAGTACATCGTAGTGGGGATCTGCCTGCTGTTGAACGCATGAATAGAGCAAGCGAATATTGGGTCAATGGTAGATTTATTAGATAATTTGAATTCTTCTTTTTCATATAAATGAGTCTTCCAGTCGAGCTTATAGCGGAGATTGCCGCGACGCCTGAGACCTTTGCGCAATTACTTGCATTACCAATTTTTGCACGATATGTGCGGGAAAATCGTTGTTATGTTCTGGATAAGTTTAGAAGAATTGTAAAAAGTGATAAAAGTACAAAATATTATCTTGGGGGTAAGTTGCATCGCGAAGATGGGCCTGCCGTTGAACGTGTAAATGGTACTAAGGAATGGTATCAAGGGGGTAAATTACATCGTGATGGAGATCTGCCTGCCGTTGAACGCGCAAATGGTACTAAGGAATGGTACCAGTGGGGTAAATTACATCATGGTGGAGATCTGCCTGCTATTGAATGGTTGGATGGTAGTAAATTATGGTACCGGGAGGGTAAATTACATCGTGACGGGGGCGGACATGCCCTTGAATGGGTAAATGGCGACAGAGCATGGTACCAATGGGGTAAACATCATCGCGGTGATGACTTACCTGCTGTTGAGCGCGCAAATGGTGATAAAACATGGTACTGGGAGGATAAAATACACCGTGGTGGTGATCTACCCGCTGTTGAATGCGCAAATGGTAACAGGGAATGGTGGGTTGATGGTAAGTTTATTAGGAGTGGTAAAATATAGTAATTAATTTGAATATTATTTTTTATTATATAAATGAGTCTCCCGGTCGAGCTTATAGCGGAAATCGCGGCGACGCCTCAGGCGTTTAGGCAACTGCTTGCATTGCCACCCTTTGCACGATATGTACGAGGGAACCGTCTTTATATTCTGAGCAAATTCACAAGTGTAGTAAAGGATGGCATATGTATAAAATATTATCTTAATGGTAAGTTGCATCGCGAAGATGGGCCTGCCGTTGAATATGTAAATGGTACTAAGGAATGGTACTGGATGGGTAAATTACATCGCGACGGAGACCTGCCTGCTGTTGAGTATGCAAGTGGTACTAAGGAATGGTGTCAGTGGGGTAAGTTACACCGCGATGGAGATATGCCCGCGGTTGAATGGGTGGATGGTACTAAGGAATGGTACCAAAGGGGTAAATTACATCGTAATGGAGATTTACCCGCGCATAATGGCACTGATACTAAATCATGGTATCAGTACGACAAACGTCATCGAGATGGAGATTTACCCGCTTATGTTGGTATTTATGCTAAATCATGGTGGAGAAATGGTGAACGGCATCGCGATGGGGATCTCCCTGCTATTGAATGGGTGGGAGGCACTAAGGAATATTGGATTGATGGTAGGCGTATTTATTAATTTGAATATTCTTTTTTAATGAAAATGAGTCTTCCAGTTGAGCTTATATTGGAGATTGCCGCGACGCCTGAGACCTTTGCGCAATTACTTGCACTGCCTCCTTTTGCGCGATATGTGCGGGAAAACCGTCTTTATGTTCTGAGCAAATTCACAAGAATTGTAAATGATGGCAGATGTACAAAATATTATCTTGGGGGTAAGTTACACCGCGAAGATGGGCCTGCCGTTGAATGGGTGGATGGTGATAAATTTTGGTACCAAGGGGGAAAATTACATCGTGATGGGGATCTACCCGCTTTGGAACATATTAATGGCGCCAAATTATGGTATAGGGAAGGTAAATTACACCGCGATGGAGATTTACCTGCCAATGAATGTATGGATGGTACCAAACAATGGTACCGATATAATGATCTTCACCGAGACGGGGGTTTACCTGCTGTTATATACGCTAATGGGGATAAAAAATGGTGGGTGGATGGTAAATTACACCGTGATAATAATTTACCCGCCATTGAACGCGCAGATGGTAGCAAGGAATGGTGGGTTGATGGTAACTTACAACGCGAAAATGAATTTACCACTGAATATGTAAATAGTAATAAAGCATGGTGGTTCAAATGATAGATTTATTAATTAATTTGAATATTATTTTTTAATGCAAATGAGTCTCCCGGTTGAGATTATAGCACTGATTGCTACGACACCTGAGACTTTCAGGCAACTACTTGCACTACCTCCGTTTGCACGATATGTGCAGGCGAATCGCGAACATGTATTGGGTAAGTTCAGAAGAGTTGTAAAAGATAGCAGATGTATAAAATATTATAAGGGGGATAAATTACATCGCAGTGGTGACTTACCTGCCGTTGAATGCGTTGATGGCACCAAATTTTGGTACTGGGAGGGCAAACGACATCGCGAAGATGGACCCGCCATTGAATGGGCGAGTGGTACCAAAGAGTGGTGGCAGCATGGTATACTCCATCGTGATGATATGCATGCTGTTGAATATAATGATGGTGGTAAGGAATGGTACCAATGGGGTAAACATCATCGTGGTGGTGACTTACCCGCCACTGAATGGATAACTGGTAGTAAGGAATGGTGGGTTAACGGTGGTCGGCATCGCGACGGAGATCTACCCGCTGTTGATCGCATAAGCGGTACTAAGGAATGGTACCAGCATGGTAAACGTCATCGCGATGGAGATATGCCCGCCGTTGAATGGTCAAATGGTGATAAAGAATGGTATCAGAGGGATAAACGTCATCACGACGGAGACCTACCAGCTGTTGAGCGAGTTAATGGTAAAAAAGAATGGTGGCAGAATGGTAAATTTATTAAGCAGATAAAACGTGATAAATAATTTGAATATTATTTTTTATTATATAAATGAGTCTCCCGGTTGAGATTATAGCACTGATTGCTACGACACCTAAGACTTTTGCGCAACTGCTTGCATTGCCGCCTTTTGCACGCTATGTACGAGAGAACCGTGCGCACACGTTGAGCAAATTCACAAGTGTAGTAAATGATGGTAAACGTATAAAATATTATCTTGGGGGTAAGTTGCATCGCGAAGATGGACCTGCCCTTGAATGGCTAGACGGTGATAAAATATGGTACCGAGGGGGAAAATTACACCGTGATGGCGGCCTACCTGCAGTCGAGCGTAGTGATGGTGATAAATTATGGTATCAAGGGGGTAAATTGCATCGCGATGGGAACCTGCCTGCTATTGAATATACTAATGGTAATAAATATTGGTATCGGAACGGCATAAAACATCGCGATGGTGATCTACCTGCTATTGAATACGTTAATGGCGCTAAAATGTGGTACCGGGAGGGTATTCGACATCGCGAGAATGACCTACCTGCTGTTGAATGGTCGGATGGTACTAAGGAATGGTACTGGAGGGGTGAGCGGCATCGCAACAATAATCTACCTGCTATTGAATTCACGAGTGGTGGCAAGGAATGGTGGATTAACGGTAGTTGTATTAAACGCGCTAATAAATAATTTGAATATTATTTTTTTAATGCAAATGAGTCTCCCAGTCGAACTTATATTAGAAATTGCAGCGACGCCTGAGACCTTTGCGCAACTGCTTGCACTGCCTCCATTTGCGCGCTATGTACGGGAGAACCATATGCACGCGTTGAGCAAATTCAAAAGAGTTATAACGGATGATAGATATACGCAATATTATCTTGGAAGTAAGTTACATCGCGAGGATGGGCCTGCCGTTGAATATAGTACCGGTGAAAAGATATGGTACCGAGTGGGAAAATTACACCGTGATGGCGGCCTACCTGCAGTGGAGCGTGATAATTATGGTAAACTATGGTACTGGGAAGGTAAATTACATCGCGAAGATGGACCCGCTATTGAATGGATAAATGGCGGCTGGGAATGGTACTGGGAGGGCAAACGACATCGCGAAGATGGACCTGCCCTTGAATGGGCGAGTGGTACTAAGGAATGGTTCCAGAGTGATAAACTTCATCGCGAAGATGGGCCTGCTGTTGAATTGTCGGATGGTAGTAAGATGTGGTATCGGGAGGGTAAACGACATCGTGAGAATGATTTACCTGCTATTGAATGGGTGAGTGGCGGCTGGGAATGGTACCGAGAGGGTAAACGACATCGCAGTGGTGACTTACCTGCTGTTGAATGGTCGGATGGTAGTAAGGAATGGTGGGTTAATGGTAAGTTTATTAAACGCGTTAAAGGTGGTAATTAATTTGAATATTATTTTTTACCATATAAATGAGCCTCCCAGTTGAGCTTATACTGGAAATTGCGGTAACGCCTAGGACGTTCGCGCAGCTATTTGCACTGCCACCCTTTGCGCGATATGTAAGGGAAAACCGCGAATATGTATTGGGTAAATTTAGAAGAATTGTAAAAGGGGGTAAAAATACAATGTATTATCTTGGTAGGAAGTTACACCGCGAAGATGGACCTGCTGTCGAATATAGTAATGGTATTAAGGAATGGTACCAATGGGGTAAACGGCATCGTGAGAATGATCTACCTGCTGTTGAACGTTCAAATGGTACCAAACTTTGGTACTGGAAGGGTGAACTCCACCGCGATGGAGATATGCCTGCTGCTGAATATAGTAATGGATCTAAGGAATGGTACCGGGAGGGTAAGCTCCATCGTGATGGGGATCTACCCGCCGTTGAATGTTTAAATGGTAGCAAGATGTGGTATCGGAAGGATAACCTTCATCGTGACGGTGGCCTACCTGCTATTGAAAGGATTAATGGCACTAAGGAATGGTGTCAGTATGGTAAATTACATCGCGATGGAGACCTGCCTGCTATTGAATCTTCAAATGGTACTAAATATTGGTATTGGCGGGGTAAACAACATCGTGAAGGCAACCTGCCTGCTATTGAATATGCAAATGGCGACAAAGAATGGTGGATTGATGGTAAGTGTGTTAATAAGCAGATAAAACATGATGATAGTGATGATAATTAATTTGAATATTATTTTTTATTATATAAATGAGTCTCCCGGTCGAACTTATAGCGGAAATCGCGGCGACGCCTCAGGCGTTTAGGCAACTGCTTGCACTGCCTCCCTTTGCACGATATGTGCGGGAAAATCGTGAACATGTTCTGAGTAAATTCAGAAAAGTTGTAAAAGATGATAAATATAAATATACGCGTTATTATCTTGGAAACAAGTTACATCGCGAGGACGGACCTGCTGCTGAGTATGATAATGTTGATAAAATATGGTATCGGGATGGTAAAGCACATCGTAGCGGCGATCTACCTGCTGTTGAATGGGCAAACGGCGGCAAGGAATGGTACCAATGGGGTAAACGACATCGTGATAATGACCTACCCGCTGTTGAATGGTCAGATGGTATTAAGGAATGGTACCAGGAGGGTATGTTACATCGCGACGGAGACCTACCCGCTATAGAATGCTCAAACGGTAGCAAATATTGGTATCGGGAGGGCAAACATCATCGCAGGGATCTGCCTGCCATTGAATATGCAAGTGGTAGCAAAGAATGGTGGTGGGAGGGTAAACATCATCGCGATGGGGATCTGCCTGCTGTTGTACATGCAAATGGTACTAAATATTGGTATCGGAATGGAGAAGTGCATCGCGATGGGGATAAGCCTGCTGTTGAATGCGCAAATGGTGACAAAGAATGGTGGATTGATGGTAAGTTTATTAAGCGAGTAAAATATGGTAATTAATTTGAATATTATTTTTTAATGCAAATGAGTCTCCCAGTTGAACTTATAGCGGAGATTGCCGCGACACCTGAGACCTTTGCGCAACTGCTTGCTCTGCCACCCTTTGCGCGATATGTACGGGCGAACCGCGAACATGTTCTGGATAAGTTTATAAAGATTGTAAAGAGTGATAAACATGGTTATATAATGTATCATCTTGGCGGGAAATTACATCGCGAAGATGGGCCTGCTGTTGAGTATGATAATGGTGATAAAATATGGTACCAGGGGGGTAAAGCACATCGTAGTGGCGGTTTACCCGCCGTTGAACGTGCAAGCGGTGGTAGAGAATGGTACCGATGGGGCGATCGACATCGCGATAATGGTTTACCTGCGGTAGAATGGGCAGATGGCATCAAGGAATGGTACCAGGAGGGCGTGTTACATCGTGACAATGATCTACCCGCCATAGAATGCTCAAACGGTAGCAAATATTGGTATCGGGAGGGCAAACATCATCGTGATGGGGATCTGCCCGCTATGGAATGCGCAAATGGTACTAAATATTGGTACCGGGAGGGTGTAAAACACCGTGATGGGGGTCTACCCGCTGTTGAACGTGCAAATGGCTACAAGGAATGGTGGGTTGATGGTAAGTTTATTAAGCGTACTAAGAGTGGTAATTAATTTGAATCTTCTTTTTGTTGTATAAATGAGTCTCCCGATTGAAATTATAGTGGCGATTGCCGCGACGCCTGAAACGTTTATGCAACTGCTTGCTCTGCCACCCTTTGCGCGATATGTGCGGGAAAATCGCGAATATGTATTGGGCAAATTCACAAGGGTTGTAAGGGGGAATGGATATATAATGTATTACCTTGGTGGAAAATTACATCGCGAAGGTGACCTGCCTGCTGTTGAATACGCTAATGGCACTAAATATTGGTATTGGCGAGGTGTAAAACATCGTGATGGAGATTTACCCGCCGTTGAACGCATAAATGGTGATAAACATTGGTACCGGGAGGGAAAGTTGCATCGCGAAGGTAAACCGGCCATTGAATACGCCAATGGTACCAAGGAATGGTATCAGGAGGGCGTGTTACATCGCGACGGAGACCTACCCGCCGTTGAATGTTTAAACGGTTATAAATATTGGTACCAGGGAGGTAAACATCATCGTGATGGCATGCCTGCTGTTGAATGGGCGCATGGAAAGGAATGGTGGATTGATGGTGAGTGTATTAAACGTGTTGAGCATTAGTTGCCAATTTACTAATTTTGAATATTATTTTTTAATATAAATGAGTCTCCCAGTCGAACTTATATTGGAAATTGCGGCGACGCCTGAGACCTTTGCACAGTTGCTTGCATTACCACCTTTTGCACGATATGTACGAGCAAATCGCGAACATGCGCTGAATAAATTCAAAAGAGTTGTAACGGATGATAGATGTACGCAATATTATCTTGGAAGCAAACGCCATCGCGACAATGATCTGCCTGCCGTTGAATATCCAAGCGGTACTAAGGAATGGTACCAGAGTGGTAAACGGCATCGCGACAATGATTTGCCTGCTATTGAACATGCTGATGGTACTAAATATTGGTATTGGAATGGGAATGTACATCGCGATGGTAAACCCGCCATTGAATACTCAAGCGGTACTAAGGAATGGTGGCAGAATTACAGACCGCATCGTGATAACGACCTGCCTGCTGTTGAACGCATGAATGGTGATAAATTTTGGTATTGGTGGGGTAAACGGCATCGCGGTGGTGGCCTACCTGCTGTTGAATACGCAACCGGTACTAAAGAATGGTGGGTTGATGGTAAGTTTATTAAACGTGGTGATTATTAGTTGCTAGATTGCCAATTTTGAATATTATTTTTTAATGCAAATGAGTCTCCCGGTCGAGATTATAGCACTGATCGCTACGACGCCTGAAACGTTTAGGCGGTTACTTGCTCTGCCACCATTTGCACGATATGTACGGGCGAATCGCGAACATGTTCTGGGTAAATTCAAAAGAGTTGTAACGGATGATAAATGTATAAGATATTACCTTGGATATAAATTACATCGTGATGACGATCTACCCGCCGTTGAATATAGTACAGGCGCTAAGGAATGGTATTGGTGGGGTAGGCGTCATCGTAGTGGTGATCTACCTGCTGTTGAATATCCAAGCGGGACAAAAGCATGGTACCGGGACGGCGAACGTCATCGCGATAATGATTTGCCTGCTGTTGAACATGCTGATGGTAGTAAATATTGGCACCGGGAGGGTAAAACACATCGCGATAACGGACCCGCTATTGAATGGGCGAGTGGTATTAAGGAATGGCATCGGAATGGTATGCTACATCGTAGTGGTGATCTACCCGCCATCGAATATCCAAGTGGAACAAAAGCATGGTATCGGGACGGCGAACGTCATCGTGATAACGATCTACCTGCTGTTGAACATGCTGATGGTAGTAAAATATGGTACCGGAGGGGTAAACTTCATCGTGATGGTGATCTACCTGCTGTTGAACGGGTGCGCGAAAAACAATGGTGGATCAATGGTAGGCGGATTAATAAATAATTTGAATATTATTTTTTAATATAAATGAGTCTCCCGGTTGAACTTATAGCGGAGATTGCCGCGACACCTGAGACTTTCAGGCGGTTACTTGCACTGCCTCCTTTTGCGCGATATGTACTGAGGAATCGTGAGCATGTTCTGGTTAAGTTTATAAAAGTTGTAACGAATGATAAATGTATAAGATATTACCTTGGGGGTAAAATACATCGCGATGACGATCTACCCGCTATTAAATGGGTAAACGGTGATAAAGATTGGTACCAGTGGGGTAAACGGCATCGTGATAATGATCTACCTGCTGTTGAATATGCAAATGGCAGTAAATGTTGGTACTGGGGAGGTAAACGTCATCGTAGTGGTGGTCTACCTGCCATCGAATGGGCAGGCGGTACTAAGGAATGGTGGTATATGGGCGAGCGACATCGTGATGACGACCTGCCTGCTATTGAATGGATAAGTGGTAGCAAATATTGGTACCGGGAGGGTAAACATCATCGTGATGGAGGCTTACCCGCCGTTGAATATGATAATGGTAAAAAAGAATGGTGGGTCGATGGTGAGCTTATTAAACGCGATAAATAATTTGAATATTATTTTTTACCATATAAATGAGTCTCCCAGTTGAACTTATAGCGGAGATTGCCGCGACGCCTGAGACCTTCGCTCAGTTGCTTGCTCTGCCTCCTTTTGCGCGCTATGTACGGGCGAATCGCGAACATGTATTGAGCAAATTTATAGAAGTTGTAAAATTCAACACATTCATACGATATTATCTTGGCAGGAGATTACATCGTGATGGAGACTTACCCGCAGAGGAAAGTATGGATCCTATGGATTGTGATTGGAGAAAGTATCCATATTCAATTGACTATTATATTAGCATAGGTAAAACTAATAAAAAATGGTATCGGATGGGTAAACTACATCGCGACGGGGATAAGCCTGCTGTTGAATATATAAATGGGACAAAAGAATGGTATCGGGACGGCGAGCGTCATCGCGATAATGACTTGCCTGCCATTGAATGCGCAAATGGTAATAGGAAATGGTATCAGGAGGGTATGTTGCATCGCGAAGGTAACTATGCTATTAAGCGCGCAGATGGTACTAAAATATGGTGCCGGTGGGGTAAAACCCACCGCGTAGATGGGCCTGCCGTTGAATACTCATTTAGGAGTGAAGAATGGTGGATTAACGGTAAGCAAATTAAATAATTTGAATAGTATTTTTGTTATATAAATGAGTCTCCCGGTTGAGATTATATTGGAAATCGCGGCGACTCCTGAAACATTTGCGCAACTGCTTGCTCTGCCTCCTTTTGCGCGCTATGTACGGGAGAACCGCGAACATGCATTGAGCAAATTTACAAGTGTAGTAAAAAATGACAGATATACAAGATATTACCTTTGGGGTAAAATCCATCGCTATGATGGACCTGCCGTTGAATGTGCCGGCGGTCATAAAGAATGGTGGTTGTATGGTAAGTTACATCGTGAAGATGGGCCAGCCATTGAATTTGTTAACGGGCGTAAAGAATGGTGGCAGCATGGTAAGTACCTATACCTTCGCGATCCTAAATACATTACCCTCAATTTTCACGATCAGAAATTTTGGTGAGTTGACGGCAGGCGTCTTATTTAAAATTGAATAATGGCCGCTATATTGCTATATTAAAGGATGTCATCGGTTGTGGATAAGATAACTGGGTTTGTGGATACATTGGCAGAATCTGATGATTTGTCGAAGGAATACGATAAGTTTAATCTTACCAAGCATATAATAGTAAAGATAGCCGAATTCAACAGCGGGATATTGGACGAAAATATAAAAACATGCGAAATAATGAAAGATATATACAGTTTGGAAGATAAATATGCAGGGTCTAAAAAGGCGTCAACGATTGCGTGTAAGGTAAGTGAATACGCTTCTAGATTGCGCTGTGTTGAAGAATTTAAAAGCACATTGGCGGATGAATGTGATATAACTCTCGATACGCATGGGGATGCGTTTGTAGAAGACGTATTGGGTCTTATTAATAAGTATTACACATTGGAGAATGGTTGATACTAGTAATGTTAATTTTTTATTAGACTGATCATATTTTAAATATTGAAAATGATATATAGGAATATAAGATGTCAATAGATACTGAGATTAGCGCTATCGAGGAAAAGTTGTATAGTGTCCGCCCAATTGAGGATAAATTGCAAATTTTATACAAGCTTAAGAATTGCTTTGAATCGGCGTTTAATGAGTTTTTCCCAGGGAAAACTTTATATCACCGAGGTGATTTTCGCATAAAGGCGTTTGTTAACGGCGTTGGAAAGGATAAATTAAATGTAAATGTGTGTATATTGGGTAACGATAATGTAATTACCGTAGACGTTGAACATAAAATTGGGTCGGGTGAAGGGGAAATAGAAATTGTTGAATGTTAAACAGGAGACAATTGAATATTTGTTTTTTATTATATATATGTCGCTTAAGGAATTCTTATCTAAATCCGTTAATGATGGGATTGGTATAAATCTAATAAAACCAGGTGGTAGGATTAAAAATCAGCTTATTGATATGATGACCGATTTAGTTGAAAATTATAATGCCGGGCTCATATCATTAAAAAATAAGATAATCGGTTACCCCTATTACGATTCCTTAGATGAAATTATAAATAAATATCAATCTGATCAATTAATATTATATATAGAAAATATCGATGTGTATTTACTCGTTGCCATAAGTAATTTTACTATATTTTTAGATAATATCCTTCCAGAAGATGTAGAAAATTATGAATGTAAAATATTACCAGGTAATCTTGTATTATATGAAATAATATTAGAAAATATACCACAATATGCAATATTTTACTATAAAAATGTAAATACGAAATATATAGATCAAATAAAGCGTATATTATTTGATAAAATCAAAGTGGTTACGTTTGAAAGAAATTTTGATAATTTATCAAGTCAATTAGTAACTAATATACAAATTAATGACCATCATGAAGGAGTTTTATTAATAGAACATATAAATAAACTTCTGGGTAAATCTAGCATTAATTTATCTAAAATATTATACACTATGCCTCCTCTACTTACCAACAGTATGAAATATAAATACACCATGAATAAAATGCCGATAATTCCATATAACGATATAAAACATGCCGCTAAATTTATGATCACTGCAAATACATATAATGCAGAGGAATCGGTTATATGTGTTGGTAATGGTAATTTTACGGTATATAAGAATAACCATAATAACACACCTAATGATATCATTACTAGAACGAAAGAAACCGTTGATAAGTGGACTACCGATAACCCTCCTGGTAGCGATGAGTCATTAAAAGCATATTTTACAAGATTATCTAAAGCAAACAGAGGGTTAAAATTATCATACTCCATATTAAATGAAATTATGTTTGCAAAAGGGTATAAAAGGGTTAAACCTGAGACACATTACGTTTGGCGCTATTTGTAATCATCAGGAGGTCATCAGGAGGTTAGCCATTATTATGCGGAAAGGAGTAAATATCGGTTTCTATTGAATTAATATTAATTCCCAACAGTTAACCTCCCGAACCTCCACCTCCACCTCCACCTCCACCTCCTGATGAAATGCGCTTTATATAGTAGAGAAATCTTAAGTCTTATATTCCCATTATAAACCTATCTCGCTATGAGGAGGTTATTTTTCATGAGTGTAAAAAAGATTGGTTTGAATTACATACGTACGTACATAGCACCCCTTAATAATTTTTTCTTCGAGTGAAAATCTTAGCAGAAAATCCTACTCGATTTACAGTACCAAAAAATGAATCCGTATAATATCAATAATGGATGCGTTCAGGGCGAATTTTCCCGAATTATTTGACCATATATTGGAGTATTTATACCCAATTGACCTCGTGAGGCTGTCAATGGTATCGCATCAACACGCCCAATATTACCCCAAGGAGTTCGCCCAGTGGCGCCGGAACGTCATTCCTGCAAACGAATTTATAGGTAAGATATTGTATACGATAAACCCGCCGATGTTTCTTAGTAAAAATGCCGATCCACTTGATATTATATTGCCTATACATGCTGGAACCTCAAAAGTAATGTATAACGGAAAATGTGTAATTTATTCATACTGTGGAAACTATAAACAAACTGTTACTTACTGTAATTCATCCCGTAAGGGTTACAGAGCGGATTTTGAAATACGAGACGGTGGAAAGGTAAAATATAGTGAACGTCATCGCCGTTATTAGGCATTGTAGTTAGTTTTTTATATTTGAATGCGTAATAGTTTATAACAATGGATTCGCTTAAAATAAACTTCCTAGAGTTGTTTGATCATTTGCTAACATACTTGCATCCAAGAGACAAGATAGCGCTATCCATGGCGTCTAAAATGTATATGCACTGTTACCCCGTGGATTTTGCCCAATGGCGCCGAAATATCATTCCTGTAAACGAATTTATAGGTAACATATGGTACAGAATAGAACCGCCAATGGATATTAGTAAATTTGTCGATCCTGGTTGCACGTTTCCTATACACGCTGGAAGTTCGATTGTAAGATATAACGGATATAATGGAAAACGAGTAATTTATTCATATTATGGAACTTATACACGAACCGTTACTTACTGCGATTCAACATATAAAGGCTCCGGAGTGAAATTCAGCATTAGGGACCCTGGAAAGGTATTGCGTACAACATATTGCTACTAATCACTACATGGAACTTATTTTTTTCCCTTAAAAATTGAATCTTCATCTTCTAATTATATCAGCACCCCCAATGCAAACAACCACCGTTGCAAATATTGTGAGAAATGATGTTGTTCAAGGAACAGTTAGAACGATTTCGTATACGAAAGGTAATGTTACCGTTAACTGCTTGTACAATCAAGCCACTGGCTCCCTTTATGCCAACGGTTCGGTCTACGATGGGCGCCGCTATAGAAAGGTAATGAGGGAGAACGCCGCCATAGACACCTGGAAGCAGTTTGATGACGAATTCGAAACAGCAGTCAGGACATTATCCGGCTAGCGTCCTTTTATTTTTTCCTTCGTCTATATTAATACTTTACCCCTTCGCTCAGCCGTCCTTTCTTCAATCCAAAAATGAAAATAATTCAACACCTATAACAACCACTCATGGACACATTCAAGGAAAATTTCCCTGAACTCTTTAATCACATACTAACATATTTGCATCCGATTGACCGCGTGGCGCTATCTTTAACATCGACATACTATGCGCAATACTATCCTACGGAATTCGCCCAATGGAGACATAATATCTTACCCATAAACAAATTCATTAATACAATTATTCATAGGATCGAACCGCAAATAAATCCTAATGAATGGCATGATTTCCGTATTAGTTTCCACTTTCCTATACATGCAGGGTGTTCAACAATGATATTTAGTGACAAACATGTAAGTTACGCATATTCCGGAGATTCTAAGCATGTTGAGCTGCGTGGTGTATCATATCATAAAAATATTCATATTGTAAGTTTTAGAATTCCAGACAATGGAAAAGCGGAATATCTAATTAGAAATCTCATATAGTGACCCCTTAGGACCCCCTGCTTTAATCCCCGCTTCGATCCCTATGCGGCTAACTTACCACTAC
>CXWK01002578.1_pt3 | contig 14996 bp, 15 predicted proteins | sample 590851 | NCBI WGS metagenome assembly CXWK01 (sample SAMEA3498364, study PRJEB10139) | wastewater metagenome | biome: wastewater treatment plant; material: activated sludge | place: Denmark | collected 2014-08-01 | reverse complement strand
GCCAGCCCGGCGGCGGCCGTGGCGATGCGCGTGTCACTGCCGGGCGAGAGGCCAGACGACCGCACCGCGCGTTGCGCCGCCTCCAGCCGGGCCGCGGCCCAGGGGGGTACTTCGGCGTCGGCTGCGACGTTGGCTGAAGCGTCCAGGTGCAGCAGGGCCAGCACGTGGCGACAGGGAAGGCGCGCTCCGCCACAGGTGCAAGTGACAGTGAAGTAAGGCAGGAGAACAGAGGCCAGGGCGTCAGGGCGGCGGCCTTCGGGAAAGGCGGCCCAGAGCAGCCACGACTCGTCACCGGCCAGGCAGCCGGACGCCCGGACTTGACCCTCGCGGGCCAGCCTGTCGGCGGCGCGCAGCGTCCCATTGTCGGGGGCCAGCCCCTCAATCAGCGCCGGCGATAGGCGCTGCTCAGTCAACACAACCGGCATGTTAACCATTATTACGCAGTTGTCACCGCCGGGGTTGCATCCAATGCAATTCTGATCAGCAGCTTATGTAATTCTGACCTGGGTCGGCGATACTTACGGTGCATCGCGCTTTCCGAAGTGCGTTGTACCTTATTAAGAATAACCCCGCGATACGCTAAAGAGACGGGCGACACACCTCTGAAGGTGCGGCGCACGGAGAGATGCCATGAGACTGGACAAGCTAACCGAAAAAAGCCGCGAGGCCCTGCTGGAGGCCCAGCACCTAGCCGAACAGTACACCCACCCGGCCGTCGAGCCAGAGCACCTGCTGCTGACCCTGCTCGACCAGGAGGGCGGCGTCGTGCCGTCGGTCATCCGCAAGATCGGCGGCGACCTGGCCCTGCTGCGCCAAAGTGTCGAGGCGGCGCTGGGCAAGCTGTCCCGCGCCACCGGTTCGTCGGTTCAGGTCGGCCTCAGCCGCGACCTGAATGCCATCCTCAACGAGGCCGAGTCCATCGCTGGGGCCATGAAGGACGATTTCACCTCGACCGAGCACGTGCTGATGGCCATGGCCCAGCCCAAGGGCGGTCGCGTGCGCGAGCTATTGGCCCGCCACGGCATTGACTACAACGCCATTCTGCAAGCCCTGGCTGCCGTGCGCGGTTCGCAGCGCGTGACGAGCCAGAACCCGGAGTCGCAGTACGAGGCGCTGGCCAAGTACGGCCGCGACCTGACCCAGGAGGCGCGCCGGGGTAAGCTCGACCCGGTCATCGGCCGCGACGAGGAGATCCGCCGCGTAGTGCAAATCCTCAGCCGCCGCACCAAGAACAACCCCGTTCTCATCGGGGAACCGGGCGTGGGCAAGACAGCCATCGTCGAGGGGCTGGCCCAGCGCATCGTCAACGGTGACGTGCCGTTGGGACTGAAGGAGAAGCGGCTGGTGTCGCTCGATCTGGGCGCGCTGGTGGCCGGGGCCAAGTATCGCGGCGAATTCGAGGAGCGGCTGAAGGCGGTGCTGAAAGAGGTGCAGGAGGCCGAGGGACAGATCATCCTGTTCATTGACGAGATGCACACCCTGGTCGGCGCGGGCGCGGCCGAAGGGGCCATGGACGCCAGCAACATGCTCAAGCCGCTGCTGGCCCGCGGCGAACTGCACGCCATCGGCGCGACGACGCTCGACGAGTATCGCAAGCACATCGAGAAGGACGCCGCTCTGGAGCGCCGCTTCCAGCCGGTCTTTGTCGAGGAGCCGTCGGTTGAGGACACCATCTCCATCCTGCGCGGCCTGAAGGAGCGCTACGAGGTGCACCACGGCGTGCGCGTCACCGACGCCGCCGTCATCGCCGCGGCCACCCTCAGCCACCGCTACATCAGCGACCGCTTTCTGCCCGACAAGGCCATTGACCTGATTGACGAGGCCGCCAGCCGCCTGCGGATGCAGATCGACAGCAAGCCGGCCGAACTGGACGAGGTGGATCGCCAGATCATGCAACTGGAGATCGAGCGCCAGGCCCTAAAAAAGGAGAAGGACAAGGCCAGCCAGGAGCGATTGAGCAAGCTGGAAGAGGAGCTGGCCAACGCCAAGGAGCGCAGCACCCAGGTGGCCGCCCGCTGGCAAGGGGAGAAGGACGCCATCCAGCGCGTGCAGGCCGTCAAGGAAGAGATGGACAGCGTGCGCGTGGCGATGGAGCAGGCCCAGCGAAACTACGACTATCAGAAGGCGTCGGAGTTGCAGTTCGGCCGCATGCGCCAACTGGAGCGCGACCTGAGCGAAGCGACGGCCCAACTGGCCCAGATGCAGACCGAGGGCGCGCTGCTGAAGGAAGAGGTAGACGCCGAAGACATCGCCCTCATCGTCGGCAAGTGGACGGGCATCCCGGCCACGCGCCTGCTGGAGGGCGAGGTCGAGAAGCTCATCTATATGGAGGATCGCCTCCACCGGCGCGTCGTCGGCCAGGAAGAGGCGGTCGTTGCTGTGGCCGCGGCCATCCGTCGCAGCCGCTCCGGCCTGCAAGACCCCAACCGGCCCATCGGCTCGTTCATCTTCCTCGGCCCGACCGGCGTCGGCAAGACGGAGTTGGCCCGCGCCCTAGCCGAGTTCCTGTTCGACGACGAGCGCAACATGGTGCGCATTGACATGAGCGAGTACCAGGAGCGCCACACCGTCGCCCGGCTCATCGGTGCGCCGCCCGGCTACGTGGGCTACGAAGAGGGCGGCCAACTGACCGAGGCTGTCCGCCGCCGCCCCTACAGCGTGGTGCTGTTCGACGAGATCGAAAAGGCGCACCCGGAGGTGTTCAACGTCTTCCTGCAAGTGTTGGACGACGGGCGGCTGACCGACGGCCAGGGGCGCACGGTGGACTTCCGCAACGCGGTCATCATCATGACCAGCAACATCGGCAGCCAGTACATCATGGGCGACCTGGACGAGGCGACGATGCGGTCGCGGGTCATGGAAGCGATGCGCCAGCACTTCCGGCCGGAGTTCCTGAACCGGGTGGACGACATCGTCATCTTCCACCGGCTTGGCCGCGAGCAGTTGCGCGAGATCGCCGAGATTCAACTCAACCACGTCCGCGGTCTGCTGGCCAGGCGGGGCGTGACGCTGTCGCTAACCGAGGCGGCCACCGACCTGCTGATCGAAGAGGGGTACGACCCGGTCTACGGCGCGCGGCCGCTCAAGCGTGTGCTCCAGCGGCGCATCATTGACCCGCTGGCAATCCGCGTCATCCAGGGGGATGTGCGCGAGGGCGACCACGTGGTCATAGAAGTCGAAGACGGCGAGTTGGAGTTCCGCGTCGTAGAGACGGGCGAGTTCGAGGAACCGGCGCGAGCGTAAGGGAACACAGAGGGGCACAGAGGAAGGATTATTCTTTCCCGTGCCCCTCTGTGTTATTGTTTCTCTTCCCGCTCTCGTTTACCTCGTTCCACTTCATTGGCCAGCGACTCCAGCGACGCAATCCACAGCCCCCGGAACGACTCCAGCCAGGCGTCAATTTCCGCCAGGCGCTCCGGTCGCAGGGCGTAGATGCGCCGCGCCCCATCAGTGCGAACCGTGGCAAAGCCGTTGTCGCGCAGCACGCCCAGGTGTTGCGAAACGGCCGGCTGGCTGAGGCCGAACTCGTTGTGGATGGCCATAACCAGTTCACCGGAGGAGCGCTCCCCGTCGCCGAGCAGCTCGAGGATGCGCCGCCGGGCCGGCACGCGCAGAACGTCGAAGGTGTCCATGACGTTGCTACCTAGCCCTCTTCGCCCAGATAGAACGCCGTTGTGTTAGCTGCCGCGGCGCGGGCTGCATCCGGATCCGTGCCCGCGGTGATGGCGGCCTGCGCCCAGGCCTCGCTGCTTTGCCGGTTGAAATCCTTGCCCTCTTCGCCGGTCATCCACTCGGCCGCTGTTTCCGGCGTGACCGAGCTATCGCCCGATAGGTACAGGTCAAGCCCTAGCAAGCCTCCGTCCCAGCCGACGCCGACCGCGCCCGGCCCGTATTGGTTCCACATCTCGTCAGGCACGTGAGCGATGTGCTCCAGACGGAGCATGGTGCGGCCGTCGCCCTGCTCCGCCAAGCTAATGTTGAGCCAGCTAACTTGGCCATGCATGCCCCAGGTGACCTTGAACTGCTCCGGCGGATCGCAGGCAACGATCTCGCCGCCGGCGTTGCCTTCGAACTGGTAGTGGCCACCCAGCCGCAAATCGCCGGAGACAGGCAGGAACCAGCGCGGGATGCGCTCGATGTTGGTCAGCGCGTCCCACAAATCTGCCTGGCCGGTGTCATAGACCCGGCTGGCGGTAATGACCCGGGCCAGTTGGCCCGCCACTACGCGGCTACTGATCGCGCGGGTGGTCGCGCCGATCTGTCGGACTACGTCTAATGCCATGTTTACCTCCGGGATAGTTGAGCTACAGGGATATTATAAATAATAACTTATATAAGTCAATAGTAATATCTTTCACGTGATCGCTAGGGAAAGCCTATTCGCCGGCTGTGGTATACTACCCTCTGTGGTTGCATTAACACTTTCCAAGACGAAAGCGAAAGTCACAACCACACTAGAATGGCACACCAATGACACCACTAACGCTGAACCTCGCCATGCAACCGGAACCGCAGAACGTCCTGACCGACTTTCTGGCCTACATTTCCACCAACCTGCCTGAAGTCATCCTGAGGCTGCTCGGCTGCGCTCTGCTCCTGTTAGTGGGCCGTTGGCTGGCGCTGCGCCTCAGCGCTTTCGTGATGCGGCTGCTGGAACGCAACCAGGTTGACAAGACGGTCACCAGCTTCCTCAGCAAGAGCGTCTACGTCCTGGCATTCCTGCTTGCCTTTCTGGTGGCTCTCAGCTGGCTCGGCATCCCAACGACGTCCATCATCGCCGTGCTGGGAGCCAGCACACTGGCCATCGGTCTGGCTCTACAGGATTCACTGTCCAATCTCGCCTCCGGGCTACTGTTGGTCTTTCTGAAGCCGTTTGTGGTGGATGAGTACGTACAGATCGGCTCGGACAACAACGAGGGAACGGTAACCCACGTCCACTTCTTTCACACCGAGCTGAACACCGGCGACAACAAAGTCCTGCTGGTGCCCAATAGCGATGTGATGTCGAACCAAATTCTCAACTACACGCGCCGCGACAATCGGCGCATTGACCTGGTCATCGGCATCGGCTATGACGAAGACATTCGCCGGGCCAAGAGTATCCTGACCGGGATCGTTAGCAGTGACGGCCGCGTGCTGACTGAGCCGGCACCGCGCGTGGCTGTCAACAATCTGGGGGAGTCGAGTATCGAGTTGGTTGTGCGGCCATTCGTGCGCACGGCCGACTATGACGCCACCCGCGCCGACCTGCTGGAGCAAATCAAGCAGCGCTTTGATGAGGCCGATATCGTGCTCAATCCGCGGCGCGCTCTCCAGTGGGTGCAGGTGGGCAATTCGGGCGAATCGCCCTACACGCCGTCGAACTCCGGCCGATAGCGGGCCACCCCACTGACGCCGGCCAATGCCCCCGGCCGCAATTCCATCACCATGAAGTGCGCCTCTGCGCCGTGCTCCCAACGGATGCCCAGCGGGGCCGCTGGGCGAAAGCCAAAGCGCGGATAGTACTCACGGTGGCCGAGGACGATGACCAGGTCATAGCCGGCCGCGCGGCAGAACTCTAGCCCGGCGGCGATCAGTTGGCCGCCAATGCCTTGCCTTTGGTGGGTGGGAGAGACCGCCATTGGCCCCAACGCGGCCAGAGGCAGGCTCTGTGGTTGGCCTTCTGGCCGGCTGGTCGAATTGCGCGGCTCTTGGCTCGTGGATTGGTCGTGTGTGGGGCTGTGTAGCTGGCGTGCCGGGTTACTATGCGAAGTTAGCGTTGCCGGGCTGAACAGAATGTGGCCCACGACCTCCCCCGCTTTATCGGCTACCAGGGAACAGATTACCGCCCCGGCCGCGCGCAGCGCATCCACCAGTGCCGCTTCTTCCGGGCGGCTAAACGCTGTCTCGTTAACCCGCCGGATGCCCGGTTCGTCGCTTGCCTGCTCCTGCCGAATATTCATTGCGTCCCTGCCTCTAAGTTTTATTACTTGCGACTCCTTAGGCATTCAGTCCACCCCTGCCTATCCTTCTCTGGCGAAAACGACCCGTGAAAATCTCATCTTTCCGTAAGATTCATCGCAAGGATTGTAACCTATTTTATAGATGCTCCTTACTCCTTCCCACCCCGATGGGAACTGTTCATTCTGCTGGTGGCGCCATTCCCAAGGTGGCGCCACCTCCCCTTTTTTCACAACACGACAAGCACCTGTAGCACAGGATTCTTATCCTGTGTCTTCCAACTGCACAGGATAAGAATCCTGGGCTACACATCAGGCGCACATGGCAAACGTCACCCCGCGATCGTGACGTTCGTTACTGTCTCTCCCTGCCCAACGGCTGCTATAATGTCAATCATCTGCCCCACAAGCAATGCGGCTCCTGCAAGCGACCGCGGATGGAGTGTTCGACCATGAAGAAAGAAGTTATCCGGGACTGGATGACCAGCGACGTTATCACCGTCACCCCCGACATGACCCTGCCCGAAGCTCACCAACTGATGACCAACGAGGAGATTCGCCGCCTGCCGGTGGTGGACAAGCGGGGCCATCTGGTGGGCATCGTCAGCATCGGCGACGTGCGCAGCGCCGAGCCGTCGCCGGCCACCTCGCTGAGCATCTGGGAGCTAAACTACCTGCTCTCGACGCTGACCATCGGCAAGATCATGACCGCCAACCCGTTCACCATTTCGCCTGACGCCACGCTGGCCGAGGCGGCGCGGATGATGCTGGAGCATCGCGTCAGCGGGCTGCCGGTGGTGGACGAGGAACACCGCGTCATCGGCATCATCACCGAGTCCGACATCTTCGCTATGGTCGTCCTGCATGAGTGGAGCGCCGAGCCGCACGTGCAAGAGTAAGAAATAGCTCATCGGTCTGGCGCGACGAGGGGCAGCCCCGCCCGCTCCCAGGCCATGGTCCCGCCCTCAACATCGGTAACGTCATAGCCGGCTCGCTGCAACTGCCGCGCCGCGATGGGGCTGCGGTGGCCGGAGCGGCAGATGGTCAGGATGGGCCGGTCGCGCGGCAACTCCTCCAGCCGGCGGCCGAACTCCGTCAGCGGGATGAGCCGGGCGCCGGGCACGCTGCCCGCCCGCGTCTCGACTGGCTGGCGCACGTCTACGATGACAACGCGCGCATCCTCTTGCAATCGCCGGTACGCCTCTGCCGGCGCAATCTGACCCACACGCTTGCCCCATAGCCCAGACAAAAACCCCATTGTCGTCCTCCATTTCTAAGTTGTCCATGAGAAACTGTACAAAACATGTACATTTGCATTATTATACCCGTACAGCGCGAACGCACCTGAGCGCGCTGCCGAAAAATGACTTAGAACAAACAACAGTTGGAGGTACGCATGAAACTCACTCGCACCCACAAGATGCTCTATGTCGTCATTCTGGCCGCGCTGGCGCTGACCGCCGTGCTGCCGGCGTTCGCCAAATCAGCGCAGGCGCATGAGCGGCCCAACATCGTCGAGATCGCGGCGTCGAATCCCGACTTCTCGACCCTCGTCGCCGCGGTGCAGAAGGCCGGCCTGGTGGACGCCCTCGACGGCCCCAAGCGCGTCACCGTCTTTGCGCCCACCAACGACGCCTTCGATGCCCTGGCGGCGCAACTGGGCTTCAGCGACGGCATGGCCCTGGTCAATGCTCTGTCGGCGGAACAGCTGACCCCCATTCTGCTCTATCATGTCACCAACGGCAATCGGGCGCTAAACTCGCTCTTCCCGCCCAAGAAGGTGCGGATGCTCTCCGGTGACATGGCGCAGACAACCCGCAGCGGCGACATGCGCTACATTGACGGCCAGCCGATCATCGCCAGCAACATCCGCGCCTCGAACGGCTTCATCCACGTCATCGGCGGCGTCATGCTGCCGTAAGAACGACAACGCTCATTCCTCTCCTTGCGAAAAGGCCGCTGTCCTCGACAGCGGTCTTTTCATTTCCACTGCCTGATTGAACTTGGCAGCCTACGCGGTCGGGATGACAATACCGGCATGAGCGACCCAACCTACCTCCCCGACCTCGTCATTCGCAACGGCACCCTCGTGACCGCTACGGCCGTCTTCCCCGCCGACGTAGCCATCGGTGGCCACCAGATCGCCGCCATCGGTCACAACCTGCGCGGGCGACAGGAGATTGACGCCAGCGGCCAGTACGTCATTCCCGGGGCCATTGACGGCCACGTTCACCTGGGCATGCCCATCGGCCGCTTCACCTCCAGCGACGACTTCTACCATGGCACGCGCGCCGCGGCCTGCGGCGGCACAACGGCCATCGTTGACTTCGTAGAGACCCGGCCCGATGAGACGATGCTGGCCGCCCTGGCCGCCCGCCGCGCCGTGGCCGGCGGAGCCGTCATTGACTACGGGCTGCACATGACCATCGGCCCGACCGACATCGCCAAGCTCGACCAGTTGCCGGCCGCCCGCGCCGCCGGCTGCGGCAGCGTCAAGCTCTACATGGCTTATGGCCTACGGCTCAACGACGGCGAACTGCTGCGGGCGCTGGCGGCGGCGGCCGAAGCCGGCGCGTTGCCCGTCGTCCACGCCGAGAACTGGGACATCATCACCACCCTCATCGCCGGCAATCTGGCCGCCGGGCGCACCACGCCCCACTGGCACCCCCGCAGCCGCCCGGCCGAGCTGGAGGGGGAGGCTGCCGGGCGGGTCATTGACATCGCCGCCTATGTGGGCACGCCCGTCCACATCTTCCACGTCTCCTGCGCCGCCACGGTGGCCCGCATCGCTGCCGCCAAGGCGCGCGGCCTGCCGGTCAGCGGCGAAACGTGCCCGCAGTACCTCTATCTGACCGACGAACTGTACGACCGGCCGGGGGTGGCCGGGGCGCTGCCCGTCTGCGCGCCGCCGCTGCGCCCGGCGGCCGACCGCGATACTCTATGGCGCGCCCTATCGTCCGGCGCGCNNCGCCGCCGAGAAAGCGACCGGCCTCGACGACTTCAGCCGCATCCCCGGCGGCGTGCCGTCCATTGAGAGCCGGCTGGCGCTGGTCTACGCCGGGCTGGTCGGCAACAACGCCGCGCCCGACCCGGCTGCCCTGTCGCGCTGGGTGGACGTATGCTGTACGACCCCGGCCCGCCTCTTCGGCTTCAGCCGCAAGGGGCAACTGCTGCCTGGCTACGATGCCGACGTTGTCCTGTTCGATCCGGCGCGGGAGTTCACCATTACGCCCAATTCGCTACACGAAACAGCGGGGTGGACGCCTTATGAGGGGCTTACCGTGCGCGGCTGGCCCACAACAACCATCAGCCGCGGCGACATGATTGTGGCCGACGGCCACTGGCAGGGCGCAGCCGGGCGCGGGCGCTTCGTGCTCCGCTAGGCAAGTACAGGCCGCGCTATTGCTCCACTCTCTCAGGCGACCGCCGGTGACGCCACAGGCCGTTGCGCCATGCCAGCGCTCATTTCGGCGGCGCACAGCGGACAACCGCGCTGCTCGGCCTCGACGATGGCCTGGTCGCTGCTCCAGAAGAAGTTCTGGCGGCCGATCTCTTCCACCAGTCCAGCCCGCTCCATCATACGCATGGCATTCTTGTGGACGCCGGCAAACATCAAGATCGTGCCGCGCTGGTGCAACTGTTCATGCAGGCGTTTAATCGCCTCCAGGCCCGACATGTCTATGTGGGGCACGCCGCGCATGGAGAGTATGAGCGCGTGGGTGTCGCGCAACGGGGCAAAAGCCTCATTGAAGTGGCCGGTAGCGGCGAAGAAGAGCGGGCCGGTTAGAAACGCTACCCTGACGTGGCCACACCGTCCGGCATTCTCGATCCCCTTCTCGCGCAGTTTAACCGGGTCTACCTCCTGCATCTCGATGTCGAGACTGGCTATCTGGCTCAGGAAGACCGCGCCGGTGAGAAACGCGCCGATCAGGATTGCCTGTGTCAGGTCGAGTGTAATCGTCGCCAACATGGTCACCAAAAAGGTGATGATCGCCGTCTTGAAACGGTGGCCAAAGATAAAGCGAATGGCCTCCCATTCGTTCATCCGTAGCGCCGTAACCATCAGCACACCGGCCAGAGCCGTCAGAGGCACCCGGCTCATGACCGGCGCGAGCAGGAACATGGACAACAGCAGGCCCAGCGAGTGGATGACACTCACCAGGCGCGTTTGACCGCCCGACTTGATGCCGACGCTCGTGCGGGCTATTGCCGCCGTGGCCGGAATCCCGCCAAAGAAGGGGATGACGATGTTACCGATCCCCTGGCCGACCAACTCCTGGTTGGCCTGCAAACGAACGCCGGTCATATTGGACGCCACCGCGCCGCACAGAAGGCTTTCCACCGCGCCAAGGGCGGTGATGGTCAGCGCCGGGGCAACAAAAGCGCCCAGATTGTCCCAGGGGATGGCGGCCAGAGTCATGCGGTCGGCCAGCAGCAAGGTCTGTGGGATGGCGCCTATGACCGGCACAGGCCACTTTAGAACAGCGTTCAGGCCAGTGGCCAGAACGATGCCCAGCAGCGAGGCCGGGAGGCGGGAGTTGAGTCGCGCCGGCCACAGCAGCATCGTCAGGACGACAATGCTCCCCAGAACAACGGCGCGCCAGTCAACCGTGAAGCCCCCCTGAAAATAGCCCAACAGTTTGAACAGCGCCGACTCCGTGCCCGGCGTCTGGATGCCCAGGAAGTTGTCAATCTGGCCGATGAAGATGATCAGCGCAATACCGGACGTGAAGCCGCTGATGACCGGCGCGGGAATGAAAGCGATGAAACGGCCCAGTCGCAGGATGCCGATCATGAGCAGCAGGATGCCGGCCATTAGTCCGGCGATCCAAATGCCGCTCAGCCCATAGCGCTGGGCCAGCACGATCAGGACGGCACTCATCGCTCCGGTGGGGCCGGAGATCTGATAAGGCGCGCCGGAAAGGAGGCCAATAACCAGCCCGCCGATGATGGCCGTCACAAGTCCAGCGCCGGCCGTAGCCCCGGAAGCGACGCCAAAAGCCAGAGCCAGCGGCAGGGCAACAGCGGCCACAGTCAGCCCGGCCATTAGATCTTGCTGAAAACGGGCCACGTTGTAGCCCGTGAACTCATCACGATACAGTTGTGCAAGGCTGCGGCGAGACATGGGTGGGTCGTCCTTAAAGCAAGAGGTGTGTGCTGACGCCCCGATTATGGAACTGCTTTGATTTTATGCAACCAATGATCAGACCTGGCCGTGTCAGTCCGGGCCAGCGCCCACTGCCTGCCGCACAGTCGCCTCGATCTGATCCAGATGGTCAACATCGTGGAGCAGACCCATGACAAAGCGGCCGATGGCGTTCACCGGCTCCGGCAGCCGGCGATAGGGGATGGTGGCGTCCAGATGCGGCGCGGTCGGCCACACGTCCAGCGTGGCCAGCCGCATCCGGCGGCTCTCCTCCAGTCGTTCGCGGCACTGGGCTATCGTCGTCACCGACGGCCACGGCGTTTCGTAGCGCGACCGCCCCTCGCGCACCACGCCGCGAGCCAGCTCGGCCGCCAGAAAGGCCGTCTCCTCCGACGTGGCCGTGACGTGGACGATGACGTGGCCCAACGTCCAGGCCAGCTTGACATCTTCGGGATCGGCCGCATACGGGTCGTCGGCCGCGGGGTCATCGGGCACGAAGACGACCGCCGCGTCGTCGCAACCGGCGATCAGGGCCAGCTGGCGGTCAATCATCTGGTTGGTCAGGGCGCGCAGGTCGTCCGGCGTCAGCCCGGCCACCAGCTTGGCAAAGGTTACTTTTCGTTCGGTTAGGTAAGTTAAGTCAATCATGGTTATGCGAATTACTCAACAGATTTGGTAGACGTGAATCAGCTCTACGGCAAGGTAGACATGATGGCGTCCAGGTCGGGCGCAACGCGACCGGCGCGCGCCCGCTCATAGGCCGCGCCCACGGCCAGCAGTTGCGGCTCGCTCAGGTAGTCGCCGATCAAGACGACGCCCGCCGGTTCCCCTGAACTTTGCAAGCCATCGGGCACGGCCAACGCCGGAAAGCCGGCCGCAGCGTAGCTCTGCCCTACCTCACCAGCCAGCACGTCCACGCCGTACTCGCGCAGCAGAGCGCGAATGGCCGCCTGCGCCCCGGCGCGGTTGGCCTCGACCCGGACGGCGTAGTCGGCGGCCGTCATCTCTGTCGCCGCCGACCCCGCCACGGAGCGAAAGCCATAGGGCGCGCGATTAGCCGGGTCAGCGGCGTAGACGGCCGCGACCTCGGCCAGCGAGCCTACCGGCGCGCCGGCCGCCCAGCCACTCAGGAAGCGGTCGAGGCTATTGCGAAAGCCATATTCGAGCACGCCGCCCAGTTCCGGCGCGGCCAGGCGGAACGAATGCTGGTAGGGAATGACCACGACGGCCACCCCCTGCGCGCGCAAAGCGGCGGCGATGCGCTCCCCCTCGACCGTCTCCACCAGCGCGTCGCGCACCCCAGCCTCTTCGGCGGCCGTCAACGGCCGCCCTACGGTCGCTTGCCGCTGGGCCAGCGCCACAGCCACATCACCTTCGGTCACGGCGATGACCCCAACGCGCACCCGCCCGGCCATCGCCGGCGACAGGTAGCGCGTGAAGTCGCGGCCGGCCAGTGGCACGGCGTCGGTCGTCGCCGGATCATAGGCGTCAATCCCCTCCGGCCCCGGCGCGGCCAAAGCCGTCAGCAGCGCGGCCACGTCGGCCACGCTGCGGCCGAACGGCCCCGGCGTGTCCATCCAATCCACCAGCGGCACAACGCCGCTGCGACTGACCAGCCCCACACTCGGCTTCAGCCCCACCAGGCTGTGGTCACGCGCCGGCCAGATGATCGATCCCTGCGTCTCGCTGCCCACGCTGACCGGGGCCAGATTGGCGGCCACGGCCACAGCCGAGCCGGTGCTGCTGCCCGATGGGTCGAACGGGCCGTAGGGGCTGTTGGTTTGGCCGCCTACAGCGCTAAAGCCGTTGGGCAGACAGGGATCGGTATAGTTGGCCCACTCACTCAGGTTCGTCTTGCCCAGTACAACGGCCCCCGCCTCGCGCAGCCGGGCCACCAGGAAGGCGTCGCGCTCCGGCCGCCAGTCGCGCAGGGCGTAGGCTCCCGCGGTAGTGGGCAGGCCGTCACCGGTGGCAACGTTGTCCTTCAGCAGCACGGGGATGCCGTGCAGCGGGCCGCGCGGGCCGGCCGCGGCTCGTTCGGCGTCCAGCGCGGCAGCCGTTTCCAGAGCGTGTGGGTTCAGCGCCAGCACCGCGTTCAGGCCGCCGGCGTCATAGCGGGCGATGCGGTCGAGATAGTAGGTGACCAGTTCGACCGACGTGGTGCGGCCGCCGGCCAGCGCGGCTTGAATGCCAGCCAGCGACGCCTCCAGCAGCCAGCCATCCAGCGCCAGGCGACGGTCGGCGCTCAGCCCGGCCAGCGCCGCTGCAAAGGGCGCCAGATCGATCGGGCGGCGGGCGGTCGTGGCCGGCCCGGCCAGCGGAAAGGCGCGTCGCGGGCAGCCGTCCTCGTCCAACTGGGGCGAAGCGGCTGGCGCGATGGGTGGCGGCTCGCTGGCCGCGCCGCCACACGCCGCCAGCAGCGCGCCGGCGGCCATGCTTGCCAACAGCCAATTGACTCTCATTGTTACCTCCAATGGCTGGTGGAGTATAGCGCGTCGGTGGCCTGCTATGTAGTTGTAGGGCGGGATGGCATCCCGCCTCTTCCAACGCCGAGAGAAGAGGCGGGATGGTATTGCGCCTCTTGTGACACAAAGACAAGGGGCGGGATGCCATCCCGCCCTACGTGCGCTGCTTACTCCGTCGCCTTCCTACTGCGCGTGCGCCGGGCAGCCGGCCGCCGTCGCCTCGGCCCGGGCCGGCGACGCCGCCTCTTGCCTGCGCCGGTAGCGAATAATCGCTTCCGTCGGCTTGTTGGCCCCCACGCCGCGGGCGATGCCGGGGTCAGTCGTGATCAGCTCCAGCTCGAACTGCTGCAACAGCAGCGCCGTGATGACGGCGATCTCGTTGTTAGCGAAGTTCATGCCCATGCACTTGTGCCCGCCGCCGCCGAAGCCGATGAGGGCAAAGCGGTCGGCCTTGTCCTCGGCGCGCGCGGGGGCGAAGCGCAGCGGGTCGTACTTGTCGGGCGACTCGAACCAGTCGGGCAGGCGGTGGGCAACCTCGGCCGAGACCTGCACCTTCCAGCCGGCGGGGATGCGATAGCCGCCGATTGTCATCGCCACGTCCACGTCGCGCAGCAGCATGTCGGCCGACGGCCGCAGCCGCTCCGTCTCCGTCACGGCGTAGCCCAGGTGGGTCAGGGCGTGGAGGGCGCGACCGTCCACCATCTGGCCGGCGGGCGCCAGCCGGTCTATCTCGTCCCGCACCAGGGCCAGAAAGTCGGGATGTTGCAACATCAGGATGACGTTCCAGGCCGCCTGTCCGGCCGTCGTCTCGTGCCCGGCGAACATCAGGCCCAGCATGAGATTGAGCAGCACCTCATCCTCGATTGGCTCGCCGCTGTCGCTGTAGCGCGAGTTGACGAAGTCTTGCAGAAAGTCGTTGTAAGCCTCGGGATTGGCCCGCCGTTCGTCGAGGATGGGCATGAGGATCTCCGACATCTGGGCCCGGGCGCGGTCGCGCCGCCGGAACTTGGGCAACGGCAGATTGGGCGGCAGAATGGGGTCCATGCCGCGGCCCACGTCGACGTAGAGCTTCCAGAACTCCGGCCCGGCCTCGGTCTGGAAACGCTCCCCCATCAGGGCGTGGCCGGCAATGTCCTGTGTCAGCCAGCCCATCGTCGCGCTGATGTCGAATTCGCCCGCGTCGCCCAACGAGTCGAGCCAGGCCTGCACGCGCCGATTCATGATCTCGATGTAATGGGCCATCTTCTCGCGCCGAAAAGCCTGGGTCAGGAACGGCCGCTGGCGCAGGTACTCCTCGTGCCCGGCCATGAAGAACACCTCGCCAAAGGTCGCCCGCAGGAACTTATAGGGCGTGGCAATGTTGAGGGTCTTGTCCGTCTCCATGAAGAACGTGCGATGGTGCTCCGGCCCCAGCAGCACGGCCACGTTCTGCGGGCCAAGCTTGAC
>CXWK01000502.1_pt4 | contig 15009 bp, 14 predicted proteins | sample 590851 | NCBI WGS metagenome assembly CXWK01 (sample SAMEA3498364, study PRJEB10139) | wastewater metagenome | biome: wastewater treatment plant; material: activated sludge | place: Denmark | collected 2014-08-01 | reverse complement strand
CGATTGAGGTGATTTCCGAGCGGGGGATGCCCGACCAATGGAGCGCGCTCGTGAAGAGGATGGCTCCGGCGTAGTGCAGGATGTAGACCACGAACGACCATCGCGCCAGGGCGCGCGCCCAGATGAAGGGTCGCGGTTGAATGGGCCGCAGCACGGCGATGAAGACCGCGATCGCATAGGCCTCACGTGACAGCGTTCCGTTGAGCCCCGTGACATGGACGACCATTGCCACCACGGCCGCGATGATCGTGCCGGTGCGGAATGCGGACGCCGAGTACCATTCGCGGATCGTGCGGTGGGCCAGACCGATCGCGATACCCGCCGGGATGTAGGCAAGAAACGGCACCACCAATTTGAGGCACTGCCGCGGGGTCGGGGCCGGGTAGGCGCCCCCTGGCAAAGAAAAATAGTCGGCCTGCCCCGAGAGGGACAACAGCCAGCGTTCAAGCCAGATCGGGTAGACCAGCGCGAGCACCACGCAGGCGGCGACGACCGGCCATCGCGCAAGCCGGCCACGTGCGACCCACCCCAGCACCGGAATCCACGCCACGGTGATCACGAACACCAGATGCAGAAACCAGAAGTGCATGTATGAGGTGAAGGCCAGACTGAGGGGAGGCAGCATCGGCGCCTGGCCGAGCAGCCACGGGCGCACCATCCACCAGCCTATCCAGTAGAGGTACGACCAGACGAGCGAGGGCAGGAGCAGACGCATGACCCTGGCGCGCACGGCCTCGCCAAACGCCCGTGAGGGCGTACGGTCAAACGCCACGGCCATCACGAAGAAGCTCCCCATGATGAGCCCGGGGAAGGCGAAATCCCTGAAGCGGAGAATGACGTCGCTGGTCTCGCCGCCGCTGAGCACATGCACGTGGAGCAACACGACTGAGAACATGGCGAGGCCTCGAAACAGGTCGAGGCCGTCGTAACGTGCCGACTGAAGATTCACTCGGTGGAAAGGATACCCGGGACGGCTTATGATCGGTGAGCATGAATCTGATTGAAGAGAAGTTCGCGAAGCTGGGCACCGATCACGCGCCTGGCCAGGAAGTGCGACAGGCGGCGGGCATCCCGGATGCCGACATGCGCGGGGAGCCGCTGCCTGGAGTCCCGGTCGATTTTTCGCACGGTGATGTGAATGACAACGCTTTCGCGCCCACGCCCGGCGCGCTGGAAGAGTTTGTCGAGGGTGTGCATCGCGGCGGGCCGCAGGCCTACACCGAGTACCGCGGCGGCGCTGAACTGCGCGGCCGCGTGGCTGGACACCTGGCCGCGTTCACCGGCCGACCCGTGTCCGGGGCGCAGGAGTTGATCATCACGCCCGGCACGCAGGGGGCGCTGTTCCTCGCGCTCGGGGCCACGGTGGCCGCCGGTGACAAGGTCGCCATTGTGCGGCCCGACTATTTCGCCAACCGCAAGCTGGTGGCGTTCCTGGGCGCAGAAGCCGTACCCGTGCGGATGAATCACCTGGCGCACACCGATGGCGCCGGTCTGGATCTGGACGAGCTCGAGGGCGCCTTCAAGACCGGTGTCCGGACGTTCTTGTTTTCCAATCCCAACAATCCTGCCGGTGTGATCTATTCCCCGGCGGAAATAGCGGGCATCGCGGCGCTGGCCAACCGATACGGCGTGACCGTGATCGTCGATCAGCTCTACTCGCGCATGCTGTTTACCGGTCAGGTCTACACACACCTGCGCGCGTCGTCCATCAACGCCGACCATGTGATCACGATCATGGGACCGTCGAAGACCGAGTCGCTGAGCGGGTATCGCCTGGGTGTGGCGTTTGGTGCCGCGCATCTGATTGACCGCATGGAAAAGCTGCAGGCGATCGTCTCTCTGCGTGCGCCGGGGTATTCCCAGGCCGTGTTGCGGACCTGGTTCAACGAGCCGGCCGGATGGATGGAAGACCGCATCGCGAAACACCAGGCCATCCGCGATGACCTGATGGCGGTGTTCGGCACGGTGCCTGGGTTGGCCGCACGCGCACCTCAGGCGGGCAGTTATCTTTTCCCTCGCCTGCCGGCGCTGGGCATCTCGTTGCATAGCTTCGTGCGCGCGCTGCGCACGCAGGCCGGTGTCACGGTGACACCGGGGACCGAGTTCAGCCCGGACTGCACGGACAGCATTCGCCTGAACTTTTCACAAAACCACCAGGCCGCCGTGCACGCCGTGGAGCGGACGGTGCAACTCATTGAGCGCTATCGCGCCTGAACAACAGGAATCACCATGACCCGCAAGACATTCACCAGTGACATTGCGCCGTTGCCGGCCGGCTCGTACAACATCGCCGTCGAGGCCGGCGGCCTCGTGTTCCTGGCGGGGCAGACGCCCCGCGACCGCGACAACGTCAGGCACGGCGACAAGCCGTTTGCCGTGCAGGCCCGCATGACACTCGACAACCTCGAGGCCGCTGCCAATGCGGCGGGCTTGTCACTGAAAGACGCGGTGCGGGTTGGCGTGTTCCTCAGAAACCCGGCGGACGCCAAAGAGTTCGACGCGATCTACAGGGAATACGTCGGCGATCCCCTGCCGGCCCGAACGCTGGTCCAGTCCAGCTTCGCGGGTTTCGACATCGAAGTGGACGCGGTGCTCGTGAGGCCGAGCGCCTGACGGAAGGTGCCAGAAAAAGACGTCGGGTGTCTTTTTGGCGGCGGTAGGCAAAAAGACACCCGACGTCTTTTTCTGGCTGTCAGTCCCCCTGAACGCTGGTGGTGGCTGCTTCACGACGGCCGCGGTACATGTCGCGATCGGCCTGGTCGATGAGCGGGGCCAGATGTTCGGCGTCCTGGGGCACGGCGACACAGCCAATACTGACATCCACGTCGTCGGGCAGCCCGCGCACGATGGCTGACTCAAGGAAGACGTGACGGATGTCGTCGGCCTTCGCGCGGGCGCTGGCCTCGTCTGTCGAGAGCAGCACCAGGAATTCATCCCCGCCCCAGCGCAACACGTAGTCGGATCGGCGGGTGTGTGCCCGCAGGATGGTGGAGAGGGTTTTGAGCACTCTGTCGCCGGTGTCGTGGCCGCGGGTGTCGTTGATGGTCTTGAAGTGGTCGATGTCGATATAGAGCAGGGAGAGGGGCAGGCCGTATCGCCGGTGCTGCGCGAGTTCGTGCGTCTCGATTTCCTCGAGGAAGCGGCGGTTGTAACAGCGGGTCAGCGGGTCGGTGATCGCCATCGCGCGCATTTCGTCGCGGCTTTCGCGAACGGCGGCGCCGGACGTGCGCAGTTCCTCAATCACATCCTCGAAGATCAGCAGGTGCATGCCGAGCATGATGAGCGCGGCCGAGATGAAGTTGATGTACGTGATGTTCGTGGTGGCTTGGGAGATGGCGCCGTCTGACGCGGCGACAAACGCTGCGGTGACGTTGACGCCGATGATGCCGATCACGCCGATGCCCGCGACGAGCGCCCCGACAAACCTGTACTGATGCGCTGCGCGCAGGTACCGCATCGCGCCCCTGGCCTGCCACGCGCACATCAGGACGAATGCCGGCACGATGACCGCGCGCGGTCGCATGAAGAGGGCGGCAACGCTGATCCAGGCCACGCCCGCGGCCGCGCTCCACAGGAAGGCCCGCGACATCGTTGCCGGCTCCCGAAACCACACACCGGCAAAACGAAGTCCGGCGCCGAAGACGAGCGCCGCGATCGCCCACGTGGCGATGGCCAGTCGGCCAGACACCAGATAGCCGGGCGCGTCGGCCACGCCTGGGCCGGCGGAATCCACGCTCAACACCAGAAGCATGACGCTGGCAGCGAGCCAGGCGGCGACACCGGCCAGCACATAGGGCCGCGGTCGAAACAGATACAGGAGGAACAACGTGCCGGCAGGCACCAGGACAGCCAGACCCACCGCCTTGCGGATCTCCAGTGTGACCACCGGAAGGGGCCGCGCCAGCGCCCAGTCAGCCTGGCCGGCGAACGCGATTAGGGGGGACAGGAGGTCTACCATTCGTTACTCGCGCTCCGGGCCTATCCGCGTAGGATACACCTCACCCCGCCGAGCGATGGTGCCGAACCGTCAGCACGGCGAGCACCAGGAACGGGATGGTGGAAGCGAAAATTTTCACATTGAAGCTCATCAGGCCGATCAGGCACATGAACGCGAGCAGCAGGCCGATGCCCGCTATCCCCGCATACGTGAGTCTTTTGCCTGGGGTCTGCTGAAAGAGGGTGGCCACGAGCGCCAGTTGCCCCAGCAACGGCAGCAGGGTGAAGGGATGCAGAACCTCGCCCGGACTCGTCAACCCCTTCACGATCAAGTCCGCCTCCGCCTGAAACAGGAACAGGGACTGGTCCTGCCCCCACTCCAGATACCCAATCAGCGAGGTGAGCAGCACTCCCAGATTCAGCAGTTTGCTTCGCCTCACGGCCGTCGCCCGCCCACCAGTGTGCCACCGATCCAGGCCATCGGCAGGTACATGGCGACAAGGTCCAGCGTGACGACCCACGCGGGAAACGGCACCATCAGCGCTGCGGCGATACCTCCCGCCATGTGAAGCGCCCCGATGCCAAGGGCCAGTTTCATTCTGTGGCTCACGGCAAAGAATGCCGCGGCAGCACCGCCGGCCATCGAACCCACCGCATGCTCGAAGAAGGCCGGGATCCACTGCTGCGCTTCATAGAGAGGCACGGCCGCCGTGAGCCCTTCGATGGTGGAAAGATCCACACCGGCCGGTGGCGGGATCGCCGCGTTGCCGAGTGCGATCGCGGCGTACTTCGCCACGCCGAGCACAACGAAGCCGCCAAGGAACGCCAGGGTATTTCGCACGGCTGCATTCATAGGCCGGGAGGATACCATTCACCCGGAGGATTCATGCCCGCCATCTCGCGACGCCACTTTGTGGGTGCCCTGGGCACCACCGCTGGACTCGGTTGCCTTCCGTACACACCGGTTTTGGCCAATCCGGCGACCCAGGCCGATCGGGTCGTCCACCTGGCCGGCGACGGCATTGGCATCAGCCCGCGTGAGTACGCCGCGCTGCTTGGCCGGCTGTGCCAGAGCAAGGACGTGGCCGAGGACAACTACCTGCTTGGTGGGGAAGTGGAGCAGTTCGAACGNNCGCGCACTGGCGGGCTCGAAAAAACGAGTCATCGTTCCCGAGATGAGCCACATCTACAACGACACCGGCGACGCCTGCCAGACGTTGTCGGGGCTCACGCTGATGCCGCTGGCGCCGGGCCGTGCCACCTTTACGAAGGCGGATGTCGAGGCGGTGCTGGCGCGCACCGCCAGCGGCCGCGTGGCCACCGACGTCGGCGCGATTGCGATCGAGAGCCCAATCCGCCGCCTGTCTGGGCAGATGTTCGACTGGAACGAGGCCAAGGCCATCTCGGCGCTCGCTCGGGATCGTGGCATCGGGATGCACCTGGACGGCGCGCGCCTGTTTATCGCGTCCGCTTACACAGGTATTTCCCCAGCTGAGTATGCCGCGCACTTCGATACGGTCTACGTGTCGCTGTGGAAGTACTTCAACTCGGGCATTGGGGCCATCCTGGCCGGGCCAAAACGCGTGCTCGACGGAATGTTTCATGTGCGCCGAATGTTCGGCGGCAACCTCGCCGTTGGCTGGAACGCCGCTCTGGTGGCGCGGCACTACATGGACGGTTTCGAGGGCCGGCTGAAGACCGCAGTGCAGACGTCCGAGGCGTTTTATTCCGCGATGGCAAAACACCCGCGGATGGGAATCGAACGCATTCCCAACGGCACCAACCTTGCGCGCGTGACGTTCAAGGGCGTGTCGCCCGCCGACGTGGCTCGACGCCTGGCCGATCGCAGCATTGCGATGTCGGCGCCGCCGACGGGCCAAACACTCACCTTCGGCGTAAATGAAACGTGGAACCGCATGAGCGCGCCAGAGTTGATCCGGGCGTTCGAAGACGTTTTCTCTTGACGACTCATCGACGACGATGGCACCGTCGTCGATGACGGCTCGTCGTCAAATTCTGCGATGTGTCACCGGGGCAGAGTGGAAGAAACTGCGACATATGACGACCATCTGTCGTTTTGTCGGCCGGAATTCTCTAAACCCGGTTACGGCATGAGATCTGCTGGTGTAGGGCACCAGGAGGTAGACGATGGCGACGATCGAAGAGCGGATGGTAGGCGTTGAGGTGCGGACCAAGGCGTTGGAGGGGACGATGGCGGATACCAGTCGGACGATGTTGGCGGTTGATGCGGATCTCAAGACGATGATTGCCGCGCTGGATGCACGGATGGAGCGGAGGTTCGATTCGCTCGACCGGCGTTTCATGTCGGTGCTGGCGGTGCAGTTCACTACGCTATTCGCGATGATCGCCGCCGCCTTCGGCGTGATCTCCCGGTTGATGTGAAAGGCGGCGGGCGACGCCGTCGCCACGTGACATGAGCGTCATACCGGTTGTCTAGAGTCGCGGCATGCGCCGCCTCGTTGTAAGTGTCTCCTGCCTCGTGACTCTCGCCTTGTCTACGACGGTGCACCCGCAGCCTTCAGGGCCCAGCCCGACAATGGTGGTGCTTGGGGGGGAACTCACCAGAGCCGACAAGGGCACATACCAGGAGCACCCGTTCACGGTCCCGGCCGGAGTGACACGGATCGATTTCGAATTCACGCATTCACACAAGGACGCCGGCACACAGCTGGAAGTGGGCCTGTTTGATCCGATGCGATTCCGTGGCACGAGTCGCTTCAGCAAGTCGCGCTTTTTCATTGCGGAGGGTCACGCCACGCCCTCGTACAGCACCGGGCCGCTGCTCGCGGGAACGTGGCGCGTGTCACTCGGTGTCCCAGCGATTGGCGCTGATACGCGCGCCACCTGGCAGGTCAGAATTCACCTGTCGTTTGCGGCTGATACGCGCCCAGGCGTCCCGACGCCGCTCAGAGCCGGGCCGGCGTGGTTTACGGGCGATTTCCACGCCCACACCGTGCACAGCGACGCCTTTGATTGTCAGGATGGTCCCGAAGCAGTCAAGCGGGGTTGTCAGCCGTGGGAAGTCGTGGAAGCCGCACGAGCGCAGCGCCTCGATTTTCTGGCAATCACCGATCACAACACCACCAGCCACCACGCCGAAATAGCTACGCTGCAAGAAGGAAGCCCCGACCTGCTGCTCATTCGCGGCCAGGAGCTCACCACATTCCGCGGACACGCCAACGTGTACGGCACGAGCGCGTTCATCGATTTTCGCCTCGGCTTTCAAGGGCGGCACATGGGGCACGTGATTGATGATGTCGAGCGAGCCGGCGGCGTTTTGTCCATCAACCACCCCGGCCGGGAAACTGGCGATCGGTGCACGGGCTGCGGGTGGGACGCGCCGGCGACCCCGTGGGCGAAAGTCGCGGTGCTGGAAGTCGTCAACGGCCCCACGGTCGAAGGGCCAACGGCGGGCCTCGGCTTCTGGCATCAGCGGCTGAACGAAGGACACCGGATCATCGGGATCGGCGGCAGCGACGATCACGCCGCGCGATCGAGCCGAAGTCGCATCGGCGCGCCCGCCACCGTCGTGTTTGCCTCAGACCTCTCGGAAACCGGAATTCTTGAGGGCGTGCGGGCTGGGCGCGCTTACATCCGGACGCGAGGCACGCCTGGCCTGGCTGTCGATATTGCGGTGACAGCGAGCGGACGGGAGACAAGTATGGGCGGCGTCGTGACCCTGTCGGAGGCCACGATGGTCGAACTGCGAATCGACACACAATCGGCGTTGGGGCAACGCGCCGAGGTCGTCCGCAACGGTGAGGTGGTCGCCTCGATCCTGATCGACGCCGCTGCTGTGCGACACTCCCTGCGCCTGGCCCCGGGGCAGTGGGTAAACGTGCAACTGCGTGACGACAACGGATTGTCGGCGATCTCGAATCCTGTCTTCGTCAGGCCGCCGCAACTGCGACTTGTTACCGCAGCCAGCGGACCAGGAACGACACGCCCATCACCAGCACGAACACCTGCGACAACCGGTTGAGTGCGGGACGGCGCCTGACGATGAGTTGGTCGGCGAAGGAGACCACCAGCAGCGCGGGCACCGTGCCTGCGCCGAAGAACGCCAGTGCGAGCGCGCCGTCGACAAGACTGCCTTGTGCGATAGCGCCGACCACCGCGGTATAGACCAATCCACACGGCAGTAGCCCCAGGGCCAGGCCCAGCGGGAAGGGGTGCGCCGGCATCTGTGCGCTCAGCCTGGTCACCGCGCGCGACACCCAACTTGCGCGCAGCACACGCGGGCCCGCGTCCATCAACACGGCCAGACTCCACGCCACCAGCATCACGCCCGCCAGGACCATTGCCGCCTGCTGGAGACCGACCATATCCCCGGCGCGGCCAACCACCAATCCCATGGCCCCTGCCGCGGCGCCAAGCAACATGTACGTTGTGATCCGGCCGGCTGTATACCAGGTGTGCGCGAGCCAGGCTGGTCGTGTGTCACCGGCATATTGCCGCGCCACGATCATCACAAACGGCGAACACATGCCCACACAGTGCCCGAACCCGCCGAGCAGGCCCAGCGTCAGAAAGCCAAGCAGGTCGAGGTGCGGGGCAATGGCGTGCGAGTGGTCCATGGGAACATCGCGTCAGGACTGATAGGCCAGGCACTCTGCCAGCGACGGGTCTTTCAGCGGCACCGCATCGTGTCTGGCAAGTGCCCAGCCAAACACCAGCGTGAAGAGGCCGAGGAATCCCAGCGTGACGAGCAACTCCACCACCGGCAACTGTGCGTGCGCGGGCTCGTCGCCATGGCCAAGCGCGGGCGCCACCATCAGATACAACTCCCAGAACTGCGCGACCAGGATCAGGATCGCCATCGGCACCAGGCGCGACGGCGTCCGTTTGGCTGCGCGTGGCAGCAACACCATGAACGGCACCACAAACTTCAACAGCGGCAACAGCACCATGTAGGGCAGCCAGCCGTTGGCTGCTCGGCGCAGGAAGTACACAGTCTCTTCAGGAAGATTCGCATACCAGATCAACATGAACTGGCAGAAGTAGATGTAGGCCCAGAATCCGGTCCACGCAAACAGCATCTTGCCCAGGGAGTGCAGATGGTGTTCGTTCAGGAATCCGCGAAGCGTGCCCGACGCAACGAACAGCCCGGCGACGACCGCCACAAATGCGGTGCCGGTCTGCATCACGTCCGTGAAGACCAGCACGGCCATCATCGTGGAGAACCAGTGGGGCTCGAGCGACATCAACAGATAGAAGCTGACCACGCTGAGGGTGAGCGCGAAGATGACAATGAAGATGGCCGAGAACGTGCGCCGTTGTCCCGTCAACGCCACGCCGCCCTGATCGTCCTGGCGGTACGACGCGCCGACAATCAACCGGCCGAATACCACCCACAGCAACAGGCTTCCTCCGACCAGCGCCCAGAACATTCCCATGTTGAGGAATGGCGCCTTGTGCAGAAGCAGAGGATCAGCCGCGACCACGCTGTCATGAGTCCACTCGTAGAGGGAGTGTGCGCCAAGGCCGAGAGCAAGGGCGAGCAGACCGCCGGGAATCAACCAGGCCGTCATCGCCTCTGGAATCCGCCTCATCGTCACCGACCACGCGGCGCCAGAGAGATTCAGGATTGCGAGCCATGCCGCGCCGAACACCCCGAGGCCCAGAGTGAAGAACACACCGATGAGATACGCGCTCCACGCGCGCGTGCTGTCGCCGGTGCTGAAGGTCCATGCCAGCGTCGCGGCGCCGACCACGGCCGCCAGCGCGGCCAGGCTTCGCACCGTGACGGGGAGTGTCAGGCGCGCCGGCGGTGGCGCAAGTTCGAAGGAGTGGGTGTGGCTCATGAAATCCTCACTTGACTGGTGCCGCCGAAGCCGGCGTTGTCGAAGGCGTCGCCGGCGGAGGCGCAACGGGTTCTGTGGCCTGCATCTGCCTGATGTAGTGCACCACCGACCAGGCGTCACGGGCATCGATTTGCCGGGCGTGGCTCGGCATCGACCCCTGGCCCCGCATGGGACGATGGAAGATCTGGCCGTCGGGCCAGTCGCGCACTTTTTGCGTCATCAGGCTCGGCGGTTTTGGAAAGAGCGCCGTGACGTGGCCATCGCCGGCGCCGCGTGGACCGTGGCACGTGATGCAGACGTTCTCGAAGACGAATCGACCGTGTGCGAGCACCTCTGGGGTGGGCGGGAGTGGATTCACCAGTTCGGCGCCCGCACGGTCCGCCTCATTCTGCGCGTAGGGGTACGGCGTGTCGTTCACCGCCACTGTGCCGATTTGCGGTTCGAGCATGCCGGTGGGGCGACCGCCAAACGGATCGCGGCGCTGGGGCTTCATCTTCGACTGATCCACCATGTCGAGCCGGTTGCCTTCGCGGTGCGGCATGCGTCCGGCCGGCAGGCCGACGTCGCAGCCGGCCAGCACCAGTGTCAGCGCTCCAAGCACGAGGGCAGGGGTACGGTTACTCACGGATCCCTCCAGTGACATCAACAAGCCGCACATGGTCCGCGCCCAGGGATTTCACAAACCCGCGCGGGTCGTCGTGCGTCCATTTGGGATCGGTCGCGGCAATCCAAATCACGAAGCGATCCACCGTCGCACCGGTGGGGAGCAGCGGTGGTGGCGGCCGCAGCTGGCCCGTCCGTTTGCCTGCCACCACCGCGATGATGGCGGTGCCAATGGCGGCCCAGAACACCATGGCCTCAAACGTGATGGGGATAAACGCCGGCCACGACAAAAAGGGCTTGCCGCCGAAGTTCATCGGCCAGTCCCACACCATCACGTAGTTCTGCAGCCCCTGGGCGAAGGCGATCCCGCCAAACGCCAGGGCGAGCGTCGCCCACGGAATCCAGGATCGCTTCAGGCCCATCGCGTCATCCATCCCGTGCACCGGGAATGGCGTGAGCATGTCGAAGTGTGTCCAGCCGGCCTCCCGCGCCTTCTGCGCGGCGGCCAACGCGTCATCTGGNNAGGAACAGGGTGAAGAAGAGCCCGAAGGACCCCAGCAGAATGGCGTAGTCCCAGAACGTGAGCGCATACATGCCCCACGACGAGGGCAAATAGTCGCGGTGCAGGGAGGTCACGACAATGACGAACCGTTCGAACCACATGCCCACGTTGACCAGAATGGACACGATGAACAGCACCAGTGTGTTGCGGCGCATCGCCTTGAACCAGAACACCTGCGGGACGATCGCGTTGCAGGTGAACATGATGGCGTAGGCCCACCAGTAGGGGCCAAAGGCCCGGTTCTTGAACACGAATCCTTCCCACTCGCTGCCCGAATACCAGGCCATGAAGAACTCGGTGGAGTACGCGAAGCCGACCAGCATGCCGGTGAGCATGAGGATCTTTGCCATCGCCTCCATGTGGTTGATGGTGATGTAGTTCTTCATGCCGAAATAGCCGCGCATGAACGTCATGAGCGTGATGACCATCGCGAAGCCGGAGAAGATGGCACCGATGACGAAATAGGGCGGGAAGATCGTGGTGTGCCACCCGGGCATGATCGACGTGGCGAAGTCGAACGAGACGATGGTGTGGACCGAAAACACCAGCGGCGTGGCGAGCGCGGCCAGCACCATGTACGCCGATTCGTAGTGGTGCCACGCGCGGTTTGAGCCCGTCCACCCGAAGCTGAGCGCGTTATAGAGCTTCTTGCGCCACGGGTGGGTGGCGCGGTCACGCACGGTGGCCAGGTCGGGTAACAGACCGAGGTACCAGAACGTGAGTGAGACCAGTCCGTAGGTCGAGATCGCAAAGATGTCCCAGGCGAGCGGTGAGTTGAAGTTGACCCAGAGGGGACCGCGGGCGTTGGGATACGGCACGAGCCAGTACGCGAACCACGCGCGGCCGAGGTGGATGACTGGAAAGATGCCCGCGCAGGCCACCGCAAACAGCGTCATGGCTTCGGCGGCGCGGTTGATGCCCGTGCGCCATTGCTGGCGGAACAAATACAACACCGCCGAGATCAGCGTGCCGGCGTGACCAATGCCGATCCAGAACACGAAGTTCACGATGAACGAGCCCCAGCCGACCGGCTGATTGACGCCCAGGATGCCCATGCCACCGTAGAAGAGCGTGATCAGCGAGAAGACCAGCACCGAGAGGCACGCCAGCGCCACACTGAAGGCAATCCACCAGCGTCGGGTTGGAAACTGTTCCGCGTGCATGCAGATGTCGCGGTCCACTTCCGCCCACTTCTTGGCGCCGGTGACGAGCGGTTCGGGGATTTCAATGTCGCCGCCATACGGACCCGCGCCCGCAAGTACGATCGGCCGGCCTGTGAGCTGGCTGTCGTCCATTACCGTCGCGTACGGACTGGGCTCATGCCTGGTCATTGCGCACCTTCGTCAGATAAGAAACAGAGGGCTTCACGCCCAGCGCGTCGAGCAGTTTCATCGCACGTGGGTGCCCGGCGAGGGCCGCCACCTGCGAGTCGGGGGCATTGATGTCGCCAAACGTGATGGCGCGGGTGGGGCAGGCTTCCATGCAGGCGGGCACCACTGAACCCTCTGGCAGATGGTCTTTCGGTTGCCCGTTGCGTGTCGCCTCGGCCGTGGCCGCCCGGATGCGCTGGACGCAGAACGAGCACTTCTCCATGACGCCGCGGCTGCGCACCGTGACCTCCGGGTTGTTCTTCATCTGCATCGGCTCGCGCGCATTCAGATCGGAGTTGGCCGCAATCTGGGGCACCAGCCACCGGAAGAATCCGCTCTCCTGCTTCTTGCTCAGCTCCCAGTAGTTGAACCGGCGCACCTTGAACGGGCAGTTGTTGGCGCAGTACCGCGTTCCGACGCAGCGGTTGTAGATCTGCTGATTCAGCCCATCGGCACTGTGCATGGTCGCCACAAACGGGCAGACCGTTTCGCAGGGCGCGTTTTCGCAGTGCTGGCACAACATGGGTTCAAAGAGCGCCTTCGGCTCCTCGGTCACTTCGAGTGGGCCGTCCCAGACCTCGGCGTCCCAGCCGCCTTCTTTGAGTGGGGCATCGTAGTAGCGGTCGATGCGCAGCCACGACATCTCGCGGCCCGCGATCATGCTCGACGGTCCAACCACGGGGATGTTGTTTTCGGCCTGGCAGCCGATCACGCACTTCGCGCAGCCGGTGCACTTGGTGAGGTCGATGGCCATCGCCCAGCGCGCCTTCGGATATTCGTGCGCCGGCCACGCGGAGGGACCACCAGCCGTTTGTTCGGTGCCGGCCCGGGCATCCTTCTGATACTCGGACAACGTGGTGGTGGGCACCAGCGGGCGGCGGGCCCGATCGATCACATCGGAGCCCTGCGCGAGGGCGAGAGGCGTGTGACCGCCGGCCTTGCGAATGGTCACCGGCAGCCCGGCGCCAATCACTCGTCCATCAATGAGCTGGCGCAAGGGAAATGCGTTGGGGCCGATACCGTTACCGATCACGCCACACGCCGTGCGCCCAAACCCGAGGGGCAGTGCGAGTTGGTCGTGGTGCATGCCGGCGTGTCGGTATGCCGGCGCCACGATCGTCGCGTGGCCGGCATTCACCTCGATCAGATCGCCATTGGCCAGCCCCATTTCGTCAAAGCGCCTCGGAGCGAGCGACAGGGCGCCACCCCAGGTCAGGCGCGTGATCGGGTCGGGCAACTCGTGCAGCCAGCCGTTGTTGCCGGGGCGGCCGTCGCCCATGGCCAGATCGGGATAGAGCTGAAGTTCCAGCGTGTCTGCTGCTGTCATCGCTGCCAGGCGGGGCAACGCCTCGAGAGCGGCCGCGCGGAAGACGCGGGGCGCCGCGGGGGCCACTGGGCCTTGCCATCCACCGGTTCGAAGGACGTCGGTCCAGGCGAGTTCAAATGCCGGGGAGGCCGGAGCAAGTCCAAGGCGGGTGGCCCATGCCGCGCGTAGATAGTGGTACGCCGGGCTCGGGCTGGGGCCGCGCTGGCCTGTGCCGACAGCCGGGGCAGCGGCAGGGGGCAAGGCCGCGGCGACAGCCGCGAGAGCGGTCAGGTCACCCAGGGCAGCGGCCCAGTCCACCAGCACGTCGAGCAGTCCGCGTGAATTGTGAAGCGCCGGAATCACCGGCTGTTGCACCGCGACGTACCCTGCAGGCAACGTCTCGTCACCCCAGCATTCAAAGGGATGACTTGCGGGAGCCAGAAAGTCGGCCGCCGCCGATGTTTCATCAAGCCGGTCATTGAGCGAAACCACAAACGGCACTTTGCCGAATGCTTCGGACAGTCCGAGACTTGAAGGCGCGTCATACAACGGATTCGGGCCGGCGACGATGAGCCCTTCGATGGCGCCGCCATTCATCTCCGCGGCAAGGGCCTGCAGCGCGGCGCCATGTCCCGACGTGCGGCCTGTCGGCCGGTCTTCGAGAAGGCCTGCGTCAAAGGCGCCAATCGTGATGTTGAGCGCAAGAGCAATCAGCTCAATGGCTGGTCCCTGGGCGGCGGTGCTCGCGGCTCCACCCGCGACCACGATCGCTCGTCGTGACTCCTGGGCCAACTCGTCTGCCAGCGACCGGAGCACAACTGGATCGAGCCCGGTGGCGACTGCCACGGTTGAGATCGCAAAGGGCGCCAGTGCCTGTGCCACCGTGGCATCACCCGCAAGAGGGCCTCGTCCGCGCACCACGATGAGTTCGTGCGCCAGCGCCGCACCGATCGCCGCGAGGTGTGAGTCGCGCGCACGGATGCGCTGGTCGGCGTTGGCGCCGGTGAGGGTCAACCGTCCCTCCAGCTGGATGAACCGGCTCATGCGTGCATCACCGGTCCCGTCCGGGGTGCGGCGCGCCGCAAACAGTGGTTCGAGGCCGGCGCCAGGGCGATCCAGGAACTCGGCTCCAAGGCCGAGGATCAGATCAGCCTTGTCGAGTCGAGGGCGGCCGACCGCTGGTGTGCCGAACGCCTCGTTCCACGCCCACGCCGTGTCGAACTCGTCGATCGGCGCCCACTCGATGTGACGCAACCCGGTGCTCGCACCCAGTGCGGCAATGGCCGACAACATCGCCGGGCTGCTGACGGGGCCGGTCAGCAGCACCGCCCGCGGACCTGCTGCCTTCAGACGTGCCACGACCTGCGCGCTGACCGCGTTCCAGTTTGTGCTGACCGTGGGGCCGGC
>CXWK01080717.1_pt1 | contig 15011 bp, 2 predicted proteins | sample 590851 | NCBI WGS metagenome assembly CXWK01 (sample SAMEA3498364, study PRJEB10139) | wastewater metagenome | biome: wastewater treatment plant; material: activated sludge | place: Denmark | collected 2014-08-01 | reverse complement strand
CAACGTCGGAATCGCGAAGGGCGATATTGCATTCATTGACCATGCCGCCAAACATGCCGTCCTGGATGAACTCGACAAAATCAGGGTCGGCCATCAGGCGCTTGAAGGCTCCGATGCGGCGTTGATGGGTGGCTTGGGCGAGGGAAGGGTCCATAGGGAGAGGTTAGGCTTGGTTAGGCTTTGGGGGTGGGGGGGCTTCAGGATCAGGCACGCCCGCGACGGCGGCCGCAGCGCTGGCAGGGCTTGCACCCATTTCCTGCATGGCGGCCTCGGGATTAATGAGCAGGGCCTCGGGGTCCTTCACGCCCAGCTTGCGCAGACGGTCGGCATAGACCTCGCGCCAGGATTCGCGGTAGAGCGGCGGCACCGCGAGCCATGTTCCAAGCAAGTCCATGATTTGCTGGTTGTCCTGAAGATCGCGTTGCTTGCGCAGGACCTCCGTCTTGACGGCGACAACCTCATTGAGGCGATTCCTGTTGGCGGCGATCCATGCCAGGGCCAGTTGGCCTTTTTCCTCGCCCAGCACGCCGATTACGTCCTCCGCCGGCACGTTGGAGAGCTCCGCCTCTGTCCAGGCGATGATGGCGGGATTCAGTCCGTCGAGGAGTTCGTCCTCGCGAGCCCGCACCCCGACGTTGGAGGTCTCGCTGAGCAGTTCCATGCCGCGCGCAGTATCTGCGGCTGGCATTTGAGTTAGAGTCGGGTCATTGGCGGAAGTGATGCCGAAGATTGAGGCCATGCGTTCATCGCTGGCGGCCATCATTTCCGCAATGCCTTCAATCTGAGGCTGCACTGTGACGACTGACAGCGCGTCCTCGCCCGTGAAGCCCGCGCGCAGTTTGCGGGTCGTGGTGCTGCGGAAGGACAGCGGAATGCCCTGGCGTCCCTCGTCGGTAGCCTGGGGGTCCTCAAACAACAGGTTGCCAGATTTTTGGAGTTCCAGTTCGATGCGGATCCAGCATTTATCCCCAAACGTGGCCTGATCCAGGTAACGGCCATAATAGCCCATGCCATACCAGCGGTCATCGGTGGATGGGTAAATACGCAGGCACTGGAAGGGGTGAGGGCGGTCTGTCCAGTCCAGCATTTCGTGCGCGTAGGAGTAGTGAATGGGAACCTCTAAATCCAGGTCGGCCAGGAGATACATTCGTTCATAGCGTCCACCGTAGGGGCTGTAGCGGGCGTAAATTTCTGCAAAGCGCCCGGTGCGGAATGCCTCGTCGGTGGTGTCGTAGAGTGTATCCTCCAACTCACCTGCCCAGGTGCGCGGTTGCGTGGCCTCGGTGCCCTGTTCTGCGCCCTTTTCCCGGCGCGTTTTCAGGTATTCCCTGACCGCACGCGGGTTCTGGATCTCGCGGGGGATTTCGTCCAGGAGGTCATAGGGGCTTTTGTCGAAAATGTGTGCAGTGATTTCTGCATCATCGAGACTGGCCACGTTGAGTTGCGACACAAAGTCCGCGTAGTGCATCCAGGTCAGGTCTGCCCCTCGCTCTAGCCGCGTCTGGGTGATCTGGATGCGGCGGTCCCCCAGGGGCAGGGTGCCGCCGGCCTTGCGGCGGAGCGCGGGGTCCTTGGCCAGCAGTTCGCGCCCTGGGTCGGTGGGATCGGGCCGCCACTCGTCCAGTTCATGCACCATTTCATTCTTGGTGGTGCGTAGGATTTTGCCATCCTGGATCACAGGGCGTGCAGTGATCGGGACTTGAATGCGGCGGTGCACCTGCGTTGCCTTACCCACGACCTCCCCACGAATCAGGGCCTTTTGAATGGCACTGCGGGCGGCGAGATCCAGCTTCTGGACCTTGGCCCGCTTGTGGAGGAAGCGCTGCACCTCCGCAATGGCGGGGTCCTTGTCCTCGGGACCTTCCGGGCCGATGCCGAAAAACTCATGGTTGGGCAGGAGATCGCTTTTGATGCGGCTCCAGTGGTGGGTGACGGCCTGCTCTAGGAGCCCGCGCGTCATGTTCATCTTACCAAACAGGCTGCCAGGGCGGGACCGCCAGGAAACATCGTTGTCATGCCAACGGGTGGCAATGTGCCGCTTCCAGAGCCAGGAGTCCTGAGTGTAGGTCCTATCGCTCGTCCACCCCATCTGTTTGCGATGGTATATCAACCGATCGATCATGTGGCGGACCATTCGGTTCTCGGTCTCCTCGCGGAGGCCCAAGGCAGTGAGAGTGAGGACTTTGGAGGGCATGGCGAGGGATTAAAAGGGGCGATCTGTCCAATCGGCATCTTCCGATGAGGGTTCGTCGTCCTGGGGTTGGGGACCTAGCGGAGTCTTGGAGGCGGGGGCACGCTTGGGGGGATCAAACATCTGGCACTTGATGCTGGCACTGCCCTTATCGGCAAAGGTCTTCAGCATGGAATAGAGCACGGGATTGAAGACCTCCAGATGGAGGCGCATTTCCTGCCAGTGATTGCTGCCGTCCTTGGTGCTCATGTCCAAAATGACGCCGATTTCCCGATACTCCTTTTGGAGCTCCCCCTCCTTAGTTGGATGGGGGCGGGCACCCACTTGGATTTTCAGGACGGAGGCGACGGAGGCAGGCATGGTGGGAGAGGATGGGGCTTGGGGTTGCGTGACTATTCAGCAGGGGCGGGATAAACTCAATCTTTTTTGGCCTTGCCCGTCACCGCGTCACGATAGGCACGCTGGTTGATCGGCATCAAGTTGAAGGGCGAGTTTGCGCGCACGGCCTCGATCAGCGGTTTGCGCTGTTTCACGGTGCTGGGCGCGACGTAGGACACCACGGGGCGCGGCGTCTTGCCATCGCTGAGGCTCAGCCCCACATCCTGGGGACCGCCGCCGAGCTCGCGCAGGGCGCGCAGGTCTGCAAAGGCATCGCGCCCGCTGCGGTTGCGGGTGTAAACGACAGCGGTCGATGGAATGTCAAAATGCTCAAGAATGGCGGCTTGTTCCTCGGGGGATACGGCACTATTCGCGGAGAGCAACACGGGCGGGGCTGCCTCCCCCTGCATGGGCAGGGTGCTTTTCAGGCCGGGGATGCGGGCCTTGATGGCGTCCAGCCAACCGGGTTGATAGCCCAGGCGCTTGGAGGCAGTATCGCGCCGGTCCACAGGGTCAATGATGGTATTCAGATCCCGCAGCAGGCGATGCGGCAGCACTGGCGCGGTGATGAAGTCCAGCGCGGGATTGCGCAGTTCTGAGGCAGCGCGGTCGGCATTGCTGCCGCCATTGGCCCCGGCGAAGACGTTTTTCAGCACCCTGTAGCCCAGCCCCAGGGAGAAGTATTCCCCCATCAGAGCACTGACCGACTGACCAAAGGCATCGCCACTGGTGAAGTTCAGCGGTTTCTTGGTCTGGCGGGCGAGCCGTGGATCCACGGTTGTTTCATCGCCACCGCCCAGGGCCTGAAGCCAGAGACCGAGCACGATGCCCTCTTTCAGGTAAGGGTAATTGCGGTAGCGCAACCACAGGTCCTGCGACTGCCCAGCGCTATCGGTCACGGTGAAGGCCTCGGGGTCGTAGTCCTCCATAAAGCCTAGCTTGGTCATGGCAATGCGGGCGAGTCCGCTGACATTAAATCGATTCGTCGCGCGCAGGGTGCGCTCCAGGTCTTTGCCCTCCATGTCGCGACTGCGCCCCATGAGTTGCCCCTCGACCTCTTGCCAGTTCTTGTCGTCATCATCGCCGGGTTCCTTCAGTGCCACCAGCATGGCAGGCGCTGCCACTAGGCTACCGAGCGCCAGCAAATTGGCCAGCCCCTCGCGGCGGTCCCCCTTCAGCAATTGCATGATGCCGTCGTTGATCGTGGTCCGCTTCAGGCGACGAATGAAGAGATAGGACCAGCGCATGAAGGGGATGAAGATGGCAATGGCCAGCTTTTTCAGTTGCGCCATCATCACCGCCTGCCCTGCCATCTCGGGCCGTTTCGGGTCCACATAGGCCTTGATGGACTGCGCATTCATCCAGCGCGGCGTGTTTTCGTAATTCATCAGCCACTCGCCGGCGGCGTGCTCGACCTCCCGATGCACTGTGTCCGGGGCGGTCTGGACGTAGTTGCGCAGCCACTCCTTTTTCTGGGCGCTGGTTTGTTTGGTCAGGGAAGGGTTGTCCTTTACGGCATCACGCCAGGCCTCACGGGCATAGGCCTGATACATCACATGGGCCAATTGCACCTTGGCCCCCACATCCCAGTTGCCCGCGCGGACGGCGGCAAGGAAGGCGCTGGCAAACTGGAGGCGCTTAATGTTTTCCAAAACCCCAATGTCCATGCCATCCATGGCGTTGAAAAAGTGGTTCGTATCGAAGAGTTCGCGCGGCAGGATCTCGCGCAGGCGCTTTTGGCGCAGGGGGAAGCGGTCCATAACGACCCCCTTCAGCATTCCAGACAGCATGGACAGCGCTAGGCGAGCCTTGCGGCGATTGGAGAGATTTCGACTGGGCAGCATCACCAGGGCACGCATGGCCTGCTGCATCGTGAAGCCTATTTTCAGCAACTCATTGCCCGCAAAGTTCATGGCAATGTATTGGATGCTGGCCAGTGTGGCAGCATTCATTTGGTTCATCAGCCACTGGATGAGCGCCAGAACGATATTTTCGGTCTGCATCGTGGCGATGTCTGCCAGCATCTCGTTGTAGATCGCTGCGGGGATATGCAGCGCCTTGCCCCGCAACCGCCACGCCTCGCCAGTGATGGCGCGCATCAGTTCGAGTTGCTTGGGGTTCAATGCCTCAGTCAGGGCGGGGAAGTCGTCGCGGTTCAGGTTGCGAGCCAGCACCACGGCCTCATACATGGATTCAAAGACATCGTTGACCGACATCCAAAGGTGGCGATCCGCCACGGGGATTTGCGATTCTGGCACGGCGGCCGCCTTCAGGAGCTTGGCCCGCCGCTCCATCCGCACCTTTTCGAGATGGGCCTGCATCAGTTGCGTTTGAAAGCCGCTGAAAAGGTCCTTCACGTTGCCAGACTCGCGCAGTCCCTGCTTGGCAAAGCGGCGGGCGGGGCTGGTGTAGCTTTTCAGGAGCTCGCCTACTAAGCCGACAATGCCGGGCACGCTGGAACGGATCGGCACCGCGGGCACCCAGCCCGCTATCATTTCCATTTCCGGCAGGGCCGCGTAGCTATCGCGCAGTTCCGCCGGCCATTCGTTGAAGAAGTCGCGCAGGCTGTAGCGGTTGAACTCCGCTGTGCGGAAGCCACGCGGGCCGATGAAGCGCGCCTTGTCCATGCCGGGCATGATGAAGTCATCGAGCAGGTCCTTGGCCACGGGGAAGCCCGCCCAGTCATCGACAAAGGCGCGATACGTGGCCACCTGATCCGCTGCCGAGACGGGACGCATCAGCATGTGGTATTCCACCAATTTGCCCCGGCCACTGGTGGCGTTGTTTTCCCGCACGGTAAAGGCAGGGCCGATGATCAGGGTCTCATCATCTACGGTGATCGATTCCCCCACCTGCAGCCCGGCCTGGGTGACGGAGGCGGCAGGGATGCGACCCGCCCGCATTTGGAAGTCGCCAAAGATGAATTCCCCATTGGCATCCACGCCGATTGCCTCCAGCCGCGCAGCGGTGGGCAGCAGGACGTTGATAAAGCGCTTCCACTCCTTCCAGACGGTCGGGTTCTTCCACCAAGCAGGATAGCCAAAGCCCGCCTTGGCGCGATCATGCAGCGTCTGGAAAAGGCCGTTCACCGCCGCGCGAGCCAGCGCCATGTTGCGCTCTGTATCATACCAGATGTTGCGGAAGCCGGGGGCGTAGTGATCGATGCGGTCGATGTTCCCGCGGATGATGTTGGTCCAGGCCGTGACAGAATCCCGCTGCAAACTGCCCCGGTCCGAAAGCGCCCGCATCAGGGCGGTGGAGCGAGTGACCTGCGCCAAAGTCTCCGCCCGTTTCGCGCCCTCCTGGCGTGCGGCGTCGTAGGTGTTGGCGGACTTGCGGGCGGCGTAGAGGATGCTGTCCGAGGCGGGGTTAAAGCGCTGGGAGGGCGGAATCACGTTGCCGGACTCGTCGTAGGTTACGGGATCTGCGGATTTGATCTGGTTGCCCAGAATCCATGGGTTTCTATGAACAAGATTCCGCTTATCCCTGTCGAGCCAATTGGATTCATTCTCAATGAATAGAAGGTCTATTGCGGAATCAAGCCCTTCGATCCCTGCCTCTCTGGCGGACTCAAGGGCTATCAATTGATCTTCTTCGCGAGCGTTCATCCACCCTTCTGAATCAATGAGATTTGAGGTGTTTGCATCTCTGTCATTCAGCCATGCGAAGAAATCATCAGGAACGGCCACGACCGGCAAGTCAACCTTTGCAATTCTTGCGGCTATGGTCCTATGTGACCCGGTTATGCCCTGCGTTGTATCGCCATATTGAGCAACAAGAATTGGGCGTCCTTCCCATCCGTTTCTTCTTAGCGCTCTGGCGACTGCCGCTACTTGCGATCTCCCAAAATCCGGGTCCATTGAGTTTCTAGGATTAACATCTTCAGGATCAAGATTGTAATCGCTCTCCACTTGTCTCCCGCCAGCCGCCTTGGCCGCCTCATCCACCATCCGCTGTGCCGTCGCCATGTCCCCAGCCTCCACGGCGGCGAGATACTCCGCATCTTGGGGTTGCACTGACCGATTCCCAGCCGCCAGCAGATGCCCCTCCAGGGGCTGGGCGGCGTTGGTGTTGGCGGACTTGCGGGCGGCGTAGAGGATGCTGTCCGAGGCGGGGTTAAAGCGCTGGGAGGGCGGGATGACGTTGCCGGACTCGTCGTAGGTGACGGAGTCGGCGGATTTTATTTGGCTGGGGTTGAAGACCACAACTTCAAGGTTCCCCCCTACGGTTGCAATCACCCCGTCAAAACCCTTGGCCGTAAGAACTTCTGTAATTGCCTTTGAAATTTCGTCCTCAAGAATCGCCTCTGGGTTTGCTCCTACGCTTGTCCATCCGTCGCCTTGCGACTCGGAGTCGCGGGCTTTTGCTCGCTCACCTGCCATCGCCATCACTTCGTCATGAATGGATTCCGGCAATCTCTCGCCTTTGAAAACGCCCCTGGCTCCGAGCGTCTTTCTGCCCCACTGAAAAGGATTTTCCAACTTGGCGAACAATTCCAAAACCCTGCCCTCGGTCGCTCCCAGCTTGGAATGCCTTTCCGCCAGTTCGCGATTGTCAGTCAAGTAAATGCCGCGTCCCAAAAAGCCGGAATCAATCGCGGTCCCTGCTTTTTTCAGGTCGTAAACCGTCCAATTTTTTCCGGTTGATCCGTGCAGGAGTCTATCGGCATACCCCGCCGCCTTGGCCGCTTCAGCCGCCAGCAGATGCCCCTCCAGGGGCTGGGCGGCGTTGGGGGACTGGGCCCAGCGCTTGAAGGACTCCCAGGTCATGGCCTGGATGCCTTGCGCGCCCTTCCAACCGGCCTCGTAGTGGCGGTGGTAGAGGGCGCTGGCGGCGGCGGGGCCATCGATGCCCTGGCCAAAGACGGCCTTGGGCTCGTCAAAGCGCCGGCCATCGGGCGTGGTCTGCTGCACCACGTAAACCGTGCCCCGGAAGTCCGCCGGGGTGTTGGGGGCGATGAAGACATCGACGTGGTCCCCATCCGGTCCCTCCGTGCCTTTGACGTAGCCGTAATGGGCGGACATGGTAGTCTGCCACTTTTTCCCGCCGGGGCCGGTGCCGCTGCGAGTGCTGCCCACAGGGTTCTCAATGGAAATATCCAACCCCCCAATGCGGACGTGCCCCTTCTGGTAATTCCCCGCCTCCTTCTGCGCCGCCGTCGGCTCAGGCAGGGCATTGTCCGGCGAGGTCGCGGCCTGGGCGGCCCCCTGGCGGGCTGCGTCGTAGGTGTTGGCGGACTTGCGGGCGGTGTAGAGGATGCTGTCCGAGGCGGGGTTAAAGCGCTCGGAAAGCGGGATGACGTTGCCGGACTCGTCGTAGGTGACGGGGTCGGCGGATTTGATCTGGGAGGGGTCACGAACAACAAACTCCACCTCTCCATTCTGCACAATCCAGCCTCCGTTTTTTCCAGTTCCTTCAAGCGGCGTAGTTTTACCCGCCGCGATTTCTTCTGTTGTAAGACCTTTATTAAATTCATCAAATCCCGGTAACTCCACATCTAAGAAATACATTTGTGCATCCCCTCGAAAATCGTAGCGGTCGGCCTGCGTCTTATCCTCTGAAAAATATGCCCCAGCGCCGAGCGTGCTTCCGCCGGTTGTCTTAAATTCGTTTGGCGCAAGCCTCGTCTCTCTGGGTGTCCCATGAAATCCGGCTACTAATCCAGCCGCCTTCGCCGCCGCATCCACCATCCGCTGCATGTTTGCCGCCGCTTTCGGGTTCCGCTGCAACCACGCATCCACCACTGCTTTGCGTTTGCTCTCTGGCGCATCACGAAGCAGTTGAATCAGGTTGTCGCTGCCGTTGTCCCCAACCTCCACGGCAGCGAGATACTCCGCATCTTGGGGTTGCACTGACCGATTGCCCGCCGCCAGCAGATGCCCCTCCACCTTGGCCTCCGCCGTGGCGGGGGTGTCCACTTTGGGGGCGGTAGCGGGTTCTTGGTTGGCGGGGGGGGCCACTTCAGACTTCTCACTCCCTACTCCCCCACTCTTCCCTTTCTTCCCCTTGCCCTGCGCAAGGGCATTCGCCCGCTCTTTCGCCTCCTTCGGCCCATACACCCACTGCGCGCCTTTGCGCACATACATGGCGGGCGTCGTCAGGCCATAGGTCTCCAGAGCCTGGGCATTGACGGGGCGGCGCTTCCCAACGGCCATGGCTGCCACCAGCAGGGCGCGGTGCTCCAACTCGCTCCGCCCGGCCTCCTGCCATTCCTCCGCCGTCAGGAGCTCGGGCGCGTTGAGGTTGGCTAATGAGGTTGTTGGGGTGATCGATGGAGGTGGGGCGGGGGTGTCGGAAGCAGGTTCTTGGTTGTTGGTGCTTGGGTCTTGGGTGGCTGGGGGGGCTGGTTCTGGGGTAGCAGGGACCTCGGGGACCGCAGGGACGGGCTCTGCCACTTTTGACTTCTCACTGATCACTTCCCCACTCCCCACCCCCGCACTCCCCCGCAGCTTGGTCAAAATCAACCGCGCCTTGGCCTTCTGCGTCTTGCTGGCGGCAGGATCGGCCAAAATCTCCTCCTGGTAGGCAATCGCTGCGGACTTGGCATCCGTTGGCGCTGGCAATTCAGGGTTGACAGTTTCTTCTGTTAGTGTTGAATTCGCATTGACCCCGCTGACCATATCAGATGCTGCACCTTGGCCTTGGCCTTGCGATGAACTCTGGTATTCAGCGGGGTTCTTGTTTGCCACTATCTCACGAACTGCATTGTAAGCGCGTTCTGCTACGACCTCAGCGGAACCTTTGGTTGAAATCGCCCACGTATCCTGATTACTGCGTTGCGCTTTGTTGAGACCAGCAATCGGCCCTCCCTTATTGTGGTTTGACACCCGAACCCGCGTCTGGGTGTTTGGAAATGTCAGATAGCTAGATCCCGTGCTAGAGTGATCCACCGCCACCACGACATTTTCCGCGCGCAAAACTTCTGCCATCGCTTCAGTCAGTGCGACGTGATTTGTGCCAGCCGCCCGAATTGTTTGGGCGGCCGCCGAACGATCAAGAGCATGAATTAATGCGTAGGAGGATGGCAGCCGCAGGCCAGGCGTTTGTTGCCACTCTTGTGTTGTAATGTTTCCGCTACCTTTGACTTTAGGACTTTGGGGGGGCGCTTGGGCTGTTCTCCAATTTTGTAATTGTTGGCGTTCCGCTTCAAATGGCCACTGTGCCCCTGAAGTTTCGGCAAATACATCGTTCAGAGTCAGGTATCTGCCCGATTTCCATTTAGAATCAATTTCCGCCAACTCCGCATCAGTAAGCCCCTCCACTTTTGACTTCCCACTCCCCACTTTCAACTTCCCTCTCTCCGCCAGCAACTGCCCCTCCAGCTTCGCCAGCAGCGTTTCGTAGCGCTTCACATTCCGCCGCAGGCTCAGTTCCTGCTCTGGGGTGTCCCAGACGCGACGCTCTAGCAGGCCGGCCATGCCCTCCAAGCGGGCGGCGGTGGCGTCGCGCTTGCCGCTGAGACTGCGCAGGCGGGCGATGGGATCGAGGCCGAGTTCCGTTTGTTCGTCCAGGGTCAGGCGCTCCAGTTTCAGTGCCTCGATCTCCGGCGGGCCGATGTCGGACAAATCTTCCTCCTCGGGCATCGGCATGAGGCTCAGTGTGTCATCCACCGCCTTGAGGCTTTGCAAGATACCTGGATCGGTCAGAAATAACAATCGGTCCTCTGCTCGTTGCTGGCGGGAATTTAGTGCCGCCAACTCAGCCTCTTCCCCTTCCCACGGCACATTTTTGAATGACATTCCTGCATCCCATGCCAACCATTGACCCCGTGCCCGTGCTTGTTCGGCCAGCAATTTGCGAGCCTTCCACGGAGTCGTGGCGGCATCTCCCGGCAGAGATAGAATATCCCCTCTGTCAGTAATAGCCGCCCATACGCTTGCATCCCATGGCTGGGCATGAACCCACGCCCGCAGTTTCTCGATGCGTTGCCCCGTATTGCGCACGCTGGCGGCATCGCGAGAGGCGGGCAGAGGTGGACGATTCAGGAGCTCGCGCAGGGCCTGGCGGACTCGATACTCATAGGCACCGATGGCCGCGCGCTGGCTCGGGGCCAGCTTGGCGATTTCCCCCCGAATGCGGGCAATGAACTGCTTCAGGAAGGCAATAATCTTGGCACCAAGCCCTGGATCAATTTCGGCGGACTCTGTGACACGGCCCCGGAACTCGGCATCGGTGACGAGCATCCGAATGAACTCATGGCCGTAATTGAATGCCTCGGGACCAAACTTCGCCGGCGGCTCCGCAGGCACACGGCGATTTACGATATCGGCGACATGATAAGCCTTGTAAACCAGCCTTTGCAACTTGGGTGGCAGGCTGCCCCACAGGGATTCTACCTCGTCCGGCGTCATCACGCGCATAGCGGCGATGTGGGTCAATTCCTCCTCGACGGCAGCCATTACGACCTCGGTGGAGCGGGTGAACCCAAAGTCGGCGAGGAAGAACGGCAGGTTGATGCCCAGGTAGCCAGCCCGATCCACCCAAAAGACGCGGCTTTCAGCCCCGCCAGAAAAACGCACCCCACCGGGGAAGGGATCGCCATACATGCCCAGCACGACATTCAGCCGGGTCGCCAGTTCCATCGCGGCCATGCGGCGGGCGGGATTCAGTCCCGCTAAGGCACTGCGCAGGACCTCCTCGGGGATGCGGTCCAGGGTAGCGGGTCGGTCGTTGGCGGCAGTTGGCGGCGAATTGCGCTCGTTGGCGGTAGTTTGCGCCGGGGCCGCAGCGGGGGCTGCCTCCTCCTCGGGCGTGCCCGCGCCCATGCGGGCGGCTTGTTCAAAGGCAGCCTGCACCGCCTCGGGCTTAGCGGCGACCAAAATCACGCTATCGGCCAGACCAGACAGCAGCAGGATCGGGGACGCCTGCATGACGCCACCGACCAGCTTGAATCCTACCCCAGCCCAGGCCCAGCCTGCCGGGATATCTGCCCCACGGCGGGCCTTTTTGTAAAGCCGGTAGGTGCCTAGCAAGGCAATCCCACCGCTGAAGGCCTCGCCCACGTTCAGGGAGAGCCAGCGCGTCGCGGTCGCATCGCTGACCAGTCCACTCTGCACCAGCCATTGCGTGCCGGGCAGGGGCACACCGCTCTTGGTCAAGAAGTCCTTGCCAAGCTGGAAGATGTAATCCGGCACGGCCCCGACGCCGAATTTTTCAATGATGGTGCCAATGTTCGCCAGGGGATCATGACCAAACCAGACGCGATGGAAATAGGGCGCACTCATCTGATCCGCAATCTGGGCAGCGACCTCGGGGGAGGCATTGCCCGTCTGGTCGATCCATTGACCGAGCGCCGAGCCAGGCACGGCCTTATCAATGACCTGAGTTCCCAGGGAATGGAAATTGCCCCAGCGGTCCGTAAACCCGAACGGCAGCCCGGTATCCACGATCTTGTGACCAAACATCGTGGCCACGCCGGCCAGCAGCTTCCGAAAAGGGCGCGTCTCAGCCTTTTGCGCTGCCTGCTGGGCTGCCAGGGCCTCCGCGATGGCGCCGCCAGGTTCCGGGCGGTTGAATTCCTCCGCCGGCGTTCCCCCCGGTCCATCGTCCTCAGCATCAGCAGCAGTGGCAGCGGGTGCCGTAGGTTCTGGGGTGGAGGGTGTTTCCTGGGGGGCCGGGGCTGTTTCCTGCTCAGCAGGGGCGGGGGCAGCCTCCTGCCCACTGTCCACTGTTGACTTCTCACTCCCCACGATCACCTCCGCCCCTCGCGCCGCGTAAGCCTTCAGCGCCGGACTCGCCTCCACCCGTTGCACCGCTTCCTCTGGCGAAGTAGCGCTTTGCTCAAGTTCCAGGGTGCGGGTTTTGCCATCGGGGAAACGCAACGTCACCGGGACGTTGTGCAAGGTCTCGGGAGCGGCATCGACGGCAGGAGCTCCACCTCTGGAGTCTCCCGCCGTCGTGCTCCCGCTCGGACCGGGCGGCGTGGCTGGCTGCGACTCTCCCAAATCGCCCTCGCCCTTAGCCGCTGGTGCCTGGGAATTGTTGGTGGGGGTTTCTACGGCGGCAGGGGTTGCGGGATTGGCTCCCTGCGTCGGTGCTTGTGCAGGCTTATTTACTGCTGGAACGGTGAAGCTAAAGACTCCTTGTGCTCCAAGTTTTGCCAAACCCTTCGACGCTAATTTCCGCCACACCTTACGACCGTCGCCGTATTGAGCTTTTGAGCTTTGAAGCGTGATGCCGCGCGCTGCCAATTCCCTGCCAAGTTGCTCATAGGCGGCCAATCCAATCCCTTTGCCACGCTCAGACGGCGACAATTCGACTTTGCCAATCTCCGCCGTATTACCGTCTATCGCGATACTGAACTGCTTGAAGTCAACCTTGTGACCATTCTGTGACACTTGGATGATGCCACCACCATTTTTGACCAGATCATCCACGTTGTCGATGGTGGGAGAGTTTGGTGATGTGACATTCGCGTCCGCAGGTAGCGATTCTGTCGTCGCCTCCACGGCGGGGGTGATTGGTTCTGGGGTAGCAGGGACCTCGGGAACGGCAGGGGTTGCGGGACTAACCGGTGCGGCGGCAGAGATCGGCCCTGCCTCCACGGGGAAAAAGGTTTCGCGCACCCAGGGGGCAGCCGTTTCCAGGGCCTGCATTCCCGCATCCGTCAGCGACCATCCGCCGCCCGCTGTCATTTCGGCCAGCAGATTGCCCCCGGCATCGGCACTATTCAGCAGCGCCTTTTCCTGGGCAGGGCTCAGGCGTTGCCCCGCACGGGCCCGCATCGCTGCATCGGCAAAAGCGCGAGTTCCTTGATCCGCAATGCCATTGATCTCATGCACGGCCCGCTGGCTGCGGTCCACATGCAGCGCCAGTTCTGCGGCAGCGTTTTGCACGCGCTGGGAGGCAGCGGCATAGGCTTCCTCCAGCGGGGCAATAACGTCTGCCGATGGCGGACCTTGCTCGGTCAATGCCTGCACCTGCTTGACTAGCGTTTCCATCTCGGCAAATCCGGCCCGCATTTCCTCCCGGGCCATGTCCTCGACCTCGGGGGCGCGGTATTCGCGCATCTGCTTCGCGTCCTCGATAGTGATGGGGTTATCAGGCTGGGCTTTGTTCCAGCCGCTGACAAATTGCTGTAGAATCTTGGCGTCGCGGCGATTTGCCACCTGCTGCTGGACCATGTTCAGGGCCACCCCAGCCCCTAATTGCAGCGGCACCATGCCCAACCCACCGATAGCACCCTTGAGTCCATCAGTCAGCGCATCACTGATGGTTGCCCCCGTCTCAGCGTAGGCCATGACCATTTCCTCCATGCCTTCCGTCGCGCCTGACACCGCCATCATTTTGCCTGTCTGGACCAGGACATTGCGCAGGGCTGCCCCCTCGCGAGTCCCCGCCGTGGCCATCCACGCGCCTGCTTGGGAGAGCCGGAGACTGGCACGCTGGGCTAGGTTCATGGCCTTGCCTGCGGTCTGCACCGCTTTGGCGCTCTTCACGCCCATGGTCAGGGCCTTGCCAATCCCAACAGTCAAAACCGTGCTGGCGACCTCCGTCAAAAGTTCTTGAGCCGGTGCCACCAGCCCACCACGAAACCCAGCCTTCATCGGCCCAAAGAAATCATTCGGGGATACCTCCCCCTTGGCCGCCAAGTAGCTACTCAGGGCCATTTGCTGCTCAATCTCCTGCGGGGTGCTTTTCAGGAGGTTATCAAACTGCGCCCGCAAAGCAGGATCGCGCGTGGCCTGATAGGCCATCAGGACACTGGCCAGCGGGCTTTCTGGATTGGTGAAGTCGTAGTATTTCAGCATGTCCTCACGCACGCGCTCCACCGCTGGCACTAGGGTCTGCATCGCATCAGCGGCGGCGTTCAAATCACCCTTGGGGAAACCAATGCGCGAAATCGCTGCCTCAGACAGCAGGCGGGCGGCGTCCTCGACCTCTGTTTCGCTGACTTCCTCGTTATCAATTCGCTGGAAAAGGGCATCCGTGACCTGCGTCACTTGTTCGGTGGATTCCCCCCAGAAATCATAGATAAAGTTACGCCGAAACCCTGCCGCTGCGCGCAAACCGGCTTCAGAGCGCAGTTGTATTTCCTGCTTGGTATCGCCCCACTGCGTCCCAGTCTCGGCGTCAATGACATCGAGCCCGATCTTGCCCAGCCCCACCAGCATCCCGACAGATGAACCGACCGCATTTTGCAATGCCTCATCAACCTTGGCCGTCCAATACGCGGCCCCGGCGTCGCCTTTGACCAGCGTATCCCGCAGGGCGTTGTATTCGGCGAGATCAAAATCCGCGCGTTGGCCATGGGTGGCGTAATAATCGGTCAGGAAAGCACGGCTGGCACTGTCCAGACTGTCCACGATCTGGCGGCGACTGCTCAGCACATTGGCGGTTGTCTTGGTCAATGCCACCGCCTCGGGGGCTTGGCCTGTCTTGAAGCGCTCCCACTCGGCAGACAACGCCGGCACCCCGGGCTGTTGACCGTAGAACTCGCGTT
>CXWK01004796.1_pt1 | contig 15011 bp, 31 predicted proteins | sample 590851 | NCBI WGS metagenome assembly CXWK01 (sample SAMEA3498364, study PRJEB10139) | wastewater metagenome | biome: wastewater treatment plant; material: activated sludge | place: Denmark | collected 2014-08-01 | reverse complement strand
CCTTGACCCCATTCACGACCTAATTTGTCAATATTTGAAATTCTATACCAAGCATCCGACAATGGTCTAATAAATGGTCTACTATGTGAACAATCGCCTACCAATCTAGCAACGTATGAGGGGTGTATGTTTTTTTTATTCAATGTATCATCAACCCATTGATGGTTTATATAAACTTTTATTAAAGTCAATATTTTGCGTTTTACTTCATTAACACTATTCAAATCTTGCTGAATAAAGTAACAACCATTGACAAATCTGCAACCATCATCTTCTTTTGGAAGTGGTACCATCACATTCATTATTTTTTCAACTTGAACTATTAAGGCATCTTGTTCAAGACATTCTTTTTCTGTGGCAAATTCAATTCCATCGTTTGCGACATATTTTGTAATCACTTTCATTATGTTACTCCTAAGATTTTGTTTAATAAATATATTATGCACTAAGTATTGTATATACATGAACTTTTCGGAAGTGCCAAACATCACCATCCAGTGAAAGCCTTCCGTCTCTAACACAATGCACGTTTTTTGCATTTTTTTCTAACCAAATAACAACGGCACCAAGACCCTTTAGGTTGGCACCAATGTAAAAGTTATTAGGGTCAAAGGTAGAGCGACGGAAACCAGTTTCAATTTTTAGCGCGATTTCTTTCGCGGCATTGAATCTGGTTAGTTCGGTTTTTTGTGAATTTGTCATTATTTGTCTCCCAATTCAATTAATATCTGTTTCAATTACAATACAAAGATACGGTATTTTTCTGAAAAATTAAACTAAAATTATTAATCTAATTCTGCTTCTTCATCTATCCTATCTAATATGCCAATAACTGGTGTTTCACCATCATTCAGTTCATCCGAATGTTCCAATGCAACTATAAGAGCATCTTTAATGATTTCTAATTCTTCTAATGTAAATTTCATTTTGTCTATTATTTAAAGTTTGTAATCCTAATGAAGTTTTATGTTCGGCAACAACGCCAATGTGTAAAACGTTATGCGCAAGGTGGCTCGGGAGCATACATCCAATGAGTTACCTTTGGTTCGTTTGCAACGTGTTCACCTTCAAAATGATTGCCTTTCCAATATCTGAATGAGTATCCATACTCTGTTGCACATATGTATAGATTATTAGTTTCAGGTGTTCGTTCTGAAACCGGCACACCATTACACAACAAAACCTACGCACTTCTGAGTTCTGATAACAATGATTCATAATCATCATCAGTTAAATATTCAATGAACCTATCAAGTTCAGTTTCTTTATCTACCATTTCCGAACAACATCCGCAAGAAGCAGTTACATAAACATAATAGTAAACCATTTCACCCTCAAAATCTATTTGAGTTACATTTTCACAATCTTCTGTAAAAAATGTTTTAAACTTTGAATTATCATAATGCTTTTTTAGTTCATCTTTTTTTTCTTCTATTGTCATCGCTTTTTTTCCTTTTGTTTTTCTGTTTAGTGTAATTATTCAGTTTTCGGTTGTCTTGTTTTACAAGTTCTGTTTCAATTACAATACAAAGATACGGTATTTTTCCGACCTACGCAAGCAAAAAAAGAAAAATGAATAAAAATTAATCTTTTATTCATTTTCGGTTAATTATTCAAAATGTTAAAATTAATCTTTATTCATAAATGGAATAATGCTTGTATATGTGGAGAAAATACTGTATCTTTATATTGTAATTGAAACAGATATTAATTGAATTAAAAATAAGGAGTAAAATAATGAAAATAGTAATAAACAGGTGTTACGGTGGTTTTTCAATTAGTAAAGAAGCTGCCGAACTAATGGCAAAAGACGGTTGTGAAAGAGCTAAAATGGAATTGGCAAACACGCATGGTGTTTGGTATGGCTTTGGCTCTCATGTAGATGGAATGGACGGTTCAGGATATGATAGAACAAGCGAACATTTGATTAACGCGGTAGAAACGCTTGGAGAAAAAGCAAATGGTCGTGTAGCATCATTGGAAGTAATTGAAATACCCGATGGTATAGATTACTATATTGATGAATATGATGGAATTGAAAGCGTACATGAACAACATAGAAGTTGGTAATGGTAGTATTATACTTTGTATTACATTTGTATAACAAAAGCAAAATAAAATGATACAAGCAATCGGATTCGCAAACAAATTTTTTACTCTTTGGAGTATTGACACAGAGCCAGTTTATACAACTGATGCTTACGGAAAACATTGGCTAACCGGGTATAATACCCGTTACACTTACCATAAAAACATTTCCTTTGATTTGGAAAAAGCAAAAGCATTATATCCAACTTTGGAAGTGCAGGAAGATTTGAGAGGAAAAACAGACTCTTGGACTACTGAAAACAAAGAGGATTTATGCCCTCAAATTATGAAGTTTGGTAAATACTACGGTAAGGATATTAACGAATTATTGGAGCAAGATTTTCAATACTTGGTTTGGATTTGCGAAAACAAAGGATATTCAAGCAATGGAAAATATGCTAAAAATTTACCTAAAGTGCAGGAGCATTTTAAAGCGATTGAAGATGCAAGTAACAAACTTATTAATGACCGCAATAACGCTTTTGGAGCGATATTAAATGCAGGTAGCTTTGAATTTGTTGCTGAACGCAATTTGAAAATTAATGATGGGTTTGCCTATATCTATGTTAATGAAGGTGATTTGTGTATTACTTTCAAATTTGAGCAAGGAACATTCTCTTATAACGAATACAATGGATTTGCTTATGGGTTGCCAATAGTTAAAGGAAAAGCAAAGAGAATGAAAGGCAAGACCGTTAAATTTGAATTTACAGAGGATAAAACAGAAGTGTATCAAGTAATCGTAAACAATGTAATAATATGAGCAAAGCAACAGGATTTCGTTTGGATGAAGATATTTTACCAAACCTTAAAAAGATAGCCAAAGAACAGGAACGAAGCGTTAATTGGCTTGTGAAAAATATGATGAAGAATCATAAGTTAGCACAAGCATTTTCTGATGTTTCGTTGGGTGCTTTTTACACTATGCTTGAATATAAAGCTAATTGGAACGACAAAACAGTAGTTAAAATTGACAGATTCTTTCCAAGCAGCAAGACCTGTAATGTTTGTAATTACATAAATCAAGACTTAACTCTAAAAGATAGGGAATGGACTTGTATTGGTTGTGGTACACAACACGACAGAGATTTTAACGCAAGCATAAATATTAAAAAACAAGGTTTAAAAATATTGTCTGGTTTAGGAACTAACTCGGACACTAAACAAAAACGGAGTAAGGCGTTACCATTAGGTGAGTCTATGACCTCCGAAGCCCAACCCATCGGCTCTGCCGTGGGTGGGTAGTTCACTGCACATAACTAAGCTTAGTTATGTGCCATTAAAACATCCGCACTGGCTTAATAACTTCACCATTCATTCGTTTCACAACAACAGTTTTATCTGATAATGTAGCCCACCATCCGTTTTCTTCAATTATTATTTCTTTATCATCTTTAATGGTATCGTAGATGTTTTTAGGTACTAATAAAGATACAGCCAAACAATCTCCTCGCAATTGAAGTTCACATATCTTCGCTTGTTCAACCATATTCCCACCAATTGTTGCCAATCCTTCGTTAGAAATAACCTCATTTGTATTTTGAGTTTTTACAACATTAAATTTTATCGTTCTCATATTTGTAAGATTTAACGGCACATAACAAGGACTTTGCGTAGTAGCCCTATCAAGTGTCGTGGTTAATTTAAGTTTCTACTAAGGGCTACTACGTAAAGCCCCGATACGTTAGCAGTAATACTACGTCCATAGTGCTAAACGAATTTTCATAAGACGATTAAGCATTTCGTTATCTTCATCATCGTTATCAAATTTGTTGTCGTTTTTGCGGTTTAACCACCATTTGTAAAGTGATCTAACTTCATCTACGAAATCTTTGTGTGCTTCATAGTTACAATGGGTATCTACTTTTTCTTTTTCAACACAATCTTGCAAAATTTGAAAACAAGCGTGAAGCATTATAGTGTCCCTATCAACCCATTGCTTTGCATTTGATAAACTATCAATTTTTAGTATTCTCATTTTTATAATATTTTCGTTAATAAATCCGTACTACTGCTAACAGCACCTAACAAAAATGGCTGCAACAAGCATTTGTTTTTAATTCAGAAGTTCTTCCAAGCAGCCACTTCTGTTAGCTGCAAACCGTTATGTGCCATTAAGCAGACACCCACTCAGACAAGTATTCGACTATCTTTTTTGCTTCGTCTTTTGACAAATTAAAAGTATGCCTATCAACACTTAATCCATTTTTTGTGTATTCCTCACTATCAATTTCAAGTTCATTTGTTTTGGTATTGATTTCAAACGAAATACTTTTATTTGAAAATCTATCCAGTTCTTTTGTAAAGTCAATCATTGTTCTAAATTTACAGCCCATAACAACAGGTATATTTAATGACTGTGTTTCTGCGTTATTACGGCTCTGTTCTTTTTTCATCTTTATACGTTTCGCTTTCATTATGTTACTCCTTACTTCCAATTCAATTCGATTCATATCTGTTTCAATTACAATACAAAGATACGGTATTTTTCTGACCTGCGCAAGCAAAAAAAGAAAAATGAATAAAAATTAATCTTTTATTCATTTTCGGTTTACCGATAAATGACATTAAAACATCAGTTATCGGTAGCTACTTGTTACGTAGTAATTTCTCAAGGAATTACTGCTGTGGTAAATTAACTGAAAATGAATAATTGATTAATTTTTGTTCATAAATGGAATAATGCTTGCATATGTCAGAAAAATACCTTATTTTTGTAATGTAAGATTGAGACAATAACAACAACATAGAGAATAGAATAGTATGGAATCGGATATATTAATAGTAATCGCATTATACATTTTGTCAGTAATTACAGTATTTGGTACGTTATCGTATCCATACCTAAGAACGAAGAAAAATTAATTTTTGTTCATTTTGAAAATAATGCTTGCATATGTCAGAAAAATACCGTATCTTTGTAATGTAAGATTGAGAAGATAACGACAACAGAATCAGAAATTTTATAAAAACACTTTTTTTACTTTTTAAGGAATTATTCCATGTCACAGAAAACCAATACCATCGATACCGCCACCAAAATGGCCAGAATGTCTAATTTGAAATTGTTAATTGCGGGTTCACAAGAACAGTCAATGGAATTGCGAGTTAAGATGGCCGAAATGCGTACTGAATTGAAGATTGCCATAAAAGACTTCAAAAGAATCCGCTCAGATATTTCTACGATGCGTGATGAAATTAAGACTTTACGTGGCGAAACAAAGATGACCGCTAAGGAACGTAAAGCCGCTAAAATGGCCAAAATGAAAGAACGTGAAGCTAATAAAGCTGCTCGTGAAATGAAAAAAGCCGCTCGTATTGCCGAAAGGGAATTGAGAATAAAAGAACGTGAGGAAAACAAAACACGTAGAGCCGAAACTCAAAAAATGAGAGCTGAACAACGTTTGAAAATCGATTCTGAAAATCAAAAATTGAAAGACATTCGTGAAAAATCGAAGTTATTCGCTGCTAAATTGCGTGAAGTACGTGAACGCCGTGCTCAAGCCCAAAATGTTGCTTAATCGTCAGTTAATGTGGTGGGAGTAAAATCCCACCATATATTATATCGGGAAATGGAGAAGTCAGGTCGTCCTCACCTCCCTTGGACGGAGGAGTTCGCAAGTTCAAATCTTGCTTTCCCGACAAAAATCAATAGAGGGATTTATAAGCAGTAACCTATCCCATTACACCGAACTAAATTAAAGGTACAACTGCACAATTTGGCACAAACACCCATATATTTTTTATTGTGTGTTATAAGCCGTTAATTTTGAAAACAATGACAGATAACGAACTTAAAGAACATTGCTTACGAGAAGCAGGAATAGACTTAGGAAGATACAGCCATACGGAACTGACTGAAATAAAAGATGCACTTCATAGATACCACAATGCTAAGTTAAAATTATTGATTAAACAGATGTTAAATGAACGGTAGTTATATATGTGCAACTTGTAATAGACCACTCGGTAAGTAGCCACAATATTACTGCTAACGTTTTCGGGCTTGGCGAAGTTCGCCAAGCCCGTGTTATAAGCCGTTTTTATTAGTATTCACAATTTAAAAATAGTAAAATGAAATATCAAGATTTAATGTACTTCGGTTACGAATGGGATGCCGATAGTAAAAAAAATGAAACTGATTTTATTGCAGAAATAAAAGAGAAGTTTCCAAATGTAGAATTAAAAGATGCTTATGATAGCATCAAAGGTTATCGTCAAGAAATTTATTTAGAAGAAACCGAAAGCGATAATTATTGGGGTTGGCTAATTGCTTTTGGGTGGTTAGAACTTTCTTTAACAGGTCAATTAATGCTTATGGATAAAGACCAAAAGGAGAAACTTCACAATTATATCAACCTTGCTAAAAGTCAATATCCGCAAAAATTCAAATCGGAAGCCATCACTTATATACTGTAATTTACGTATCATAAACTAAAATATATTTATTCAAATTAAGGAGAGTTGGTTATGTTAGATTTAGAAAAACCTATGACATCGCGAGTGTTTGGTAAAGTGGTAGACTTTCATATTATGCCCGATTGGTGTGAAGAGGTCTATAATATGCGATGCCTTTTTAGTAATGGCCTTGTTGGTCAATTTACAAGTGATGGAGAATATTCCGGATATGAAATGGTCGGCAGAGACTATAATCTTAATGATATTTTAATTAATGATATTGATAAATGCCAATTATTCAACATTGAAGAACCAGCTCTACCTCGTTATTGGAGTAACGCGTCAGACGTTCCAATGGATGCTTTGTTTATACGGTATAAGAATGCGGTATTGTATGATGATGAATCCGACTCCATGAGAAGTCCTATTGATATTTTTGATACGGGGTTAATTAAAAATGTAGTTCATCTTGTAGATGGTAGATGTGTTCCTAAACCGAAATGCTTTTCTTGGGGTCAGGTGAGTAATTTGTTTGAATATTACAATGGTAAAGTATGGCGTGAATGTAGATGTTGGGATATATATGAATAAGTTTGGTATATCAGTTTTAATTACAGCTGTGTTATTATTCATTCTCAATACGGGTTTCCATCTCTATATGAAGTTGCAAGAACTCAAAAATAACAAAGTTCAGGTAATTAACACAGCAATAACCTCCAACGTACCTACTATATTAGATACAGCCAATAACATCAAATTAATTGTAAGTGTTAATGGTACTAACATTTACTTTAATACCCATAACCAAATCTATACCATATTCAAAGATGGAACTCTTGTGTATAGAATATATCCAGTGAAATGAAATTGAAAAACTTATATGAAAAATAACCATTTAACTCCAGATCAAACTCCAGATCAATTCGCTGCCACTCTTTTGAGTAAGTTTGAAGGCAATATAGAGTATGCTCTATACACAGTCAATCTTCTTATTTTTAGTGGTGCAAGATTTCCATCCGAAACTGATTGGAATAAAGTCACAAAATCTAAGAATTACTACGTAGCACTTTCAAATGCACGCGATAGACAATTCGTACAAGCTGAAGCATATTATAAACGTGTGTTATCCATATTACATGATAGTGTTACTACCGCTGATATGATTTGAAAATTAAATTTGAATCTTGTGAAGGATGTTGCCATGGATACACAAAACGGATACGTCGCGCAACGTTGTGGTGAATGGATAATAACGAAAACGACAAAAATGTAATATGGGTACTTTTGATGTAAAAATGAAGTGGAAAGCAAAGTGGACGTATGGAGGGGTCCTTCATTTTTTGAGGCACAGATGGGTTTTCATCCTGGAGAAAAAATCCAGCTAAAACTTTTCTTTTCCATATACAAGGAATATCTCAATGATTCCGATTTTTGAGATTTTGTATATATGCCATATTATATTTGTATGTATGTGTGTTATACAACAACCGCGTTCAGATTTGGATATACAAATTCATGGATCTCGAAAAAGATATTTTGGAATGGATCTTGAAAATATACCGGAAATGGAATTGAAGCAAAAAATTTATAATCATCATATCACATTTTTTGAGAAAGAGAGTTTAATTATATGAATATTGAAGTATTGGAATTAGCGAAACATATCGAATCATTAACGAAAATTGATAAAAAGGAGTTATTTGTCTTATTGGATGATACTATTATAAAGGGTGGATATATACATGAATCGGACTATACCGAATTATCAGAAACATACGATGAATTAGAACTTGAATTAGAAAATAAGATAAATGAATTCCGCGATAGAATTCGCGAATTGACATATGTGATAGAAGATCTTGAGAAAAAGTTGAAAGATATTCGTAGAAAAATTGCTATTCAATCAAAACCATAATATGCGCAATACTATTAATTTTGTTTGAAAGAATTAAATGAATTGGAACCAAACACACAATAACGGTAGTACAAAAATTTTCTCTTTGGTTATTACTATGATGATAATAGTAGGAGCTATATTAACATTATTGCATATTTTTGGTATATGTGAATATTTCTCATAAATACATTTTTATTTATTATATCAAATAGCTCCGATAAAATGTATTTTAATTTTTTACAACAAAATAAAGGAATTAAATAATGGGTACGCGTTCAGTAACAAAATTCATCTCTACCACGTATAAAGAAAAAAACTTTAGTACCATGACACACATTGATAACGTAAGAGTCTATCCGGAAATTAATGAAACGGTAGTAGCGGCGATTTATCAGCAATATGATGGATATATTGATGGAGTTGGCCATACATTAGCGGCGTTTTTGAATAGAAAAACTGTAATAGATGGAATTGGATTAGGACAAACTCAGGAATATTTCGCGAATGGTATTGGATGTTTAGCAGCACAATATATAGCAGAAATTAAAACTGGTATTGGTGGAGTATATATGACTTCTCCAGATGATGTTCAGGAATATAATTATGAAGTCCGTGTTAATGATGAGGAATTAATGCCTTATATAAACGTATATGATCGTGATTACAAATTATTATTTTCTGGAAATTCTCAGGAATTATTGGAATGTAATGATGATGTTTTATATGACGGAAAATTGTGAAGAACGGAACCTTAGTAGATAAGGATACTTATATCTGATATTTGTGTCTTTGTATTATTACAAATTTTTTGTGTTATTTATAATATTTCCGATTTAGTATGAAACGTGAAAAATATAATGGAAAAAAAATCGATGCTGTCAATGATGTCGATGAAAATGAATTTCTTCCGATAGGAGAACATATTGATAATTTAACACGCCATATAGACTTGGTAAGAGATGCCTGTTTGTTATTGGGTGATAGATTGATACGTAAAGGGGAAATAAATCTTGGAGTTGATTTAATTAGCCGTGGATATAAACATGATGCCTCAAAATTCAAAGGTATAGAATTTTTATATTTACATAATGGACCCAAGATATGTAAAGATTTACTCAATGCCAGCATAACTCACCATGTAATGACAAACGACCATCACCCGGAATATTGGCAAGGTATTCAGAATATGCCCGATATATGCTTATATGAAATGGTTGCTGATTGTTATGCCAGAAGTCAGGAGTTTGGAACAGATTTACGTGAATGGATAAAAAACAATACCTTCCGTAAATATGGAATCGAATCGAATTATAAATTACGTAAGAAAATAATGAATATAGTGGATTTGTTATTAATAAACTATTTTTCCGATAATTAAAAAATCTGTTATGAAAACTATTAAAGTTAATGCTAAATTTTCCGGCACAAACGGATCCTGTGGATTCATTAAAAATAATATTTATGAATTGGTAATTTACCATAAAGAAGATGATACTATCCAAATACGGAATAGTCAGGGTGGTGTCAAATGGTGTGCCTATAATTCATTAATATCATTTCTTGAAAATTGGACAGACGTATCTGTTTTGAATCAATCCGTGGCTGATAGATTAGCTACCGATAGGAATTGGAATAAAGAATTGGAGATTAATATGAATGTTTCTGAAACGTTTGTATCAAGGATTCCAATATATAGAGGTTGTATTGATTCTTCATCGGATGCAATCACTCTCGGAACTCCCGCGAAATGTAATTGTACCGGAAGATGCCGTGATATAGTAGGATATAAATTACAATAATAAACAACTTCCAAAATATGGAACCAGAATTAATAATATGCGCATCGGTATATATACCGGAATTAAACTTGATGTTTAACGGACACAGACACAACCACGCCCGAGCCGCAATGAACGACCAGCTCAGCTACCACATGAACAGACAAGAAATAGGGAAATTAAAAGTGGAACAAGGATTTACAACATCAAAGAATAGATTTGTCGACCGTGAGGAAGCATATCATATAGCCAAAGAAAGTAACCAGTTACTACCATGTCACGATTAAGGCGAAACATTATACAGCGAAAGTATATACTAAACACCCGTGAAATGTATATAGTGTGGAACACATCCCCATTTGAGTTTGATTGAAATGATTAAAAAGTAATTTGGAACGGTAGTGAATTAATTTTTTATAAAAGGAAATATTTTATGTATGATGATAAAGATTTAGTCAGTTTTGGACAATATCTTCTTTCCGAAGAACGTGAGCATAGGTTAAAATGCCATCTCTTATCGGGAGAAGGACTAACGGTATTCGGTAAAAACGGTATGGTATCAACACTTGATGGCAAATTCAAAAATGTATTTTATGATGATCTCAAAAATTGGAAAGAACAGAGAGAACATGACAAATCGGTAACTACGAAATAACTACATTTCTCAAGGAATTACTGATATGATAAATTAACCGAAAATGAATAAAAAATTAATTTTTATTCATTTTTCTTTTTTTGCTTGTATATGTCAGAAAAATACCGTATCTTTGTGATGTAAGATTGAGACGGTAACTAAACAAATTTAATAACTTAATTTTAAGATAATGAAAGCAATATCACAAAACGAAAGACCAATAGGTAAAAATTTTACATTTACTTATGATGAGCTATTTTTATTGTTGAAAGAGGCATATAGAAATGGGTATGCTATATATGAAATAGCTGATGCTGGATTAGAACCATACGATGCTGATGGATACGCAAGATGGGTTTTATTAGGGTTGAGGTAAAATTTTTATAAAAATTTTGTAAAAAACCTTAACTACGGTCAAGATAGAGTTCAGTATTTTATTAGTTCATTTTTTACTAAAGATAAGGGAACTATGCTTAGAACGGATTTAAAAGAAAAATGTGACGAAAATTTATCGGATAATACCATATTGGGTGTAAAAGGAATAGACTATTAATTATATGACAAAAAAACGAATCGTTAGCGTCGGTGTTACAAAATTCAATAAATCAAAAAATTCAGCAAAATTAGCGGATGGTATATATATACCTAAATTTTGTATTGATTATGTCTGTAAATGGTTGAAATGTGAAGTTAATATTGACCGGCTAAGTGAGTGGATGGATACCGATTTTTCAAAAATTCCAAACATAAAACGGCATATTTTGAAAATGAAAGTTAATAAATTTTGGATATTATATTATACAATTTATAATATAGATACCGGATATTCAATTTATATACATGAGGAAAATAATGATACCCTATAATGAAATATCGGAACGTATAAATGAATTTATGTATGATGCTAATATAAATTCGGATTCTATTTCTTCAAATGATGCCCATGATATTATTTTGGAAGTTATTGGATATTTAAAGAAAATCTATAATTTTGATATTATAATATCCGACATATCCCAAATCAATCCGTTTGGAAAAAATGAAAACTATCATTCTGGAAGTTTTGATGTTTTGCCCGAATCGTATTGGAAACTAATACAGTTTTGTTGCGATGATTCATCGGATATATTAAAAAATAAACTATTGGAAGTGGAAGATATTTTGATAGACCAATTTGGAATAACGTTTGATACTGGTTATGAGTTATTGAGCGGTAATAGGGAATGGATGATTGATTGGAGCTTACGTACAAATCAAAATTAATAGCAGATGCGAATTCTTAAAACCCCGTGTTAGGTGCCGTTTTTTATTGAATTTCAAATTAATCAATTAAATAATAAATAAATGAAAAAGTATCCAAGTATTGAACAATTTAGAAATGTAATCAGAGAAGTAAAAACAAGACACGATTATAAAGGTAAAGACGAAGAAGGAAAAGCGATTTACCAACATACAGAAAACTACCCTGTATTGAAATTTAGGGGAACTGTTAAACTTCACGGAACAAATGCAAGTGTGGTAAAATACTCTGATGGAAGATTAGAATTTCAATCAAGAGAAAGGGTGTTATCACTTAAAGAAGATAATGCAAACTTTATGGCTGAAATGATGAAAATTGATTTGTCATTTTTGTTTAGCAACATTCAATTTAATGAATATTGTGCAGTATATGGAGAATGGTGTGGTGGTAATATTCAAAAGGGTGTAGCTATAAACGGATTGCCAAAAATGTTTGTGATTTTTGGAGTAAAGGTTGATGATAATTGGATTGAACTGCCTTTGTATTTACACGATAATCAAAACAACATTTACAATATTTTACAATTTCCAACTTATGAAGTTCAGATTGATTTTAATGCTCCAGAATTGGTCCAAAATAAAATTATTGAAATGACTATTGCAGTAGAAGAAAGTTGCCCTGTTGGTAAATTCTTTTATAAAGATGGAGTTGGGGAAGGAATAGTTTTTACTTGCATTACAAACCAAGAATTGAAATTCAAATCAAAAGGAGAAAAACACTCTACATCTAAAGTAAAAACATTGAACCCTATTGATGTAGAGGCAATGGCAAGTATCAATGAATTTGTTGAAATGGCAGTAAGTGAAAACAGATTAGAGCAAGGTATTTCATATTTTAATGAAAACAACATTGAAGTTGATGCCAAAAATACAGGGCAATTCTTAGGATGGATTGTAAAAGATGTATTGAAAGAAGAATCAGATACTTTACTTGAAAGTGGATTAGACGAAAAGAAAGTTAAAAACGCAATATTAACTAAGGCTCGAATTTGGTTCTTAAATCGATGTAGTATGTGGTCATAATACCACATTACCGGTTCAAGTCCGGTCAGCTATAATTTTTTTATTCATTGATAGTAACGTCATCGGGGCATGGCGATGCCTGTATAATAAACATCCAGTTTTTAACAATATATCCTAATTGGGTCATTACGCAAAAGCACAAATGTGGGTATATAAAATTTATAAATTATGAACGCCAAACAATTAGCAAAATCGTGGTTATTTTGTGGAATAGCATATTTCCTTATATTTACATACGGTATGGAATTTGATAGAAATTATTGGATTTGGATATGGCTATTAGTGTCGCAAATTTGTTTCTTATTGAGTTTGCGCTTTTGGATATTTTCTGATAATGAATAAAATTAACCGGAAATGAATAAAAGATTAATTTTTATTCATAAATGGAATAATGCTTGTATATGTGGAGAAAATACCGTATCTTTGTATTGTAAGTTTGATATGAGAATTGTTCAAATATTCTTTGAAAGTTTTTATAAAAAATGTAACAAAATTTATAAGTAGTTTGTAACACATTTGGGATAGTTGAGTATGAAAACTCCAAAATTGAATATTGATTATGTGATGGTAGGATCTGATATGTATGACTTTACCGGAACAATGGTTGTAAAGCAGTATTTTTCTAAAATTGATGGAGTAGTATCCGCCGATGTTAAGAATTATGGCAAAGGGTTAATGGTAACCACATTCGGATTTAATTCCGATAAAATTTCCAGAGACAATTTAATTTCTCAAATAAGGGAATTTTCTCAAAATGAGTCCATTTTAGTTGACATCGATTCTTAAAAAATTAACCGAATATAAATAATGTGGAAATAAATTATGGAATTTTCAAGTCAGATGGTTCAGAACATAAACCAGACGGTGAATGTAATACTCACCATATTTAGTGGATTTGTTGTTGGTGATTTTTTAAAGAAATTTAAAGGAAAATGGACAGATGGTTTATTTATGCTAGCAATGCTTTGTATTTTATTTCCATTGGTTTGTATAGGTTATGATTATTTTGTTTTTGACATTTCCATATTCTGTGGATTATATACAATAAATTCTGGATTATCGGTGGGAATGTTACGGTATTACAATGATTTGGAAAATAAACAGTTCTCATTAGTTATTATTATTTTGGCAATTTTCAACATTTGTTTATCATATTATACACGGTAATTTATTATGAATAGTATTCCCGCAACACGTCGCCAAATGTGGGCATTATTTTGTGCCACTAAAAAAGATTACAGAAATTCAAATTTATCAAAAGATGAAGCTGGAAAATTATTATCAGAATTGAATGATTCAAGAACTGTAAATCTAAGAATAACGAAAAAAACATCCACGTTGAAAATTACGAAAAAGGATGATTCTGAATTTATTTCCAATTTCAAAGATGTTCTGAAATTGGCGGAGAATGCCGCTGATCGGTGTGTTCCCATTCCTATGGTCGTGAACAAACACGCGAATCAGTTGGACGATAATAGTCCGATAGTTAAGACTTGGAAAGTTGATGACGGTGTGTGTGGTTTTGCTTTTTTGAATATAAAGGCCAACACCGGGGAGAATAGAAAATTTATAAATGAAATGAAGCGTTATGGGTATATAAGCAAAACACGCAATAAATCATCCTTGTTATCAAAGGATTCGTATTATGGTGGATATGATATATATCCAACAATACCAACCCAATCACTTGAACGAAAATTGAAATATTGTGAAACAGTAAATAAATTTTTAGATAAGCATGGCATTTCGGCAACATTACATTCACGGATGGATTAATAATCTGATAACTAAACTGTTTCCTTTTATGGATATATACACAATTGACTGACCGTTGAATAATTATTACAATGAGGAATTTATGATAATTAATAAAATTTTAAATAAATTAACAGGA
>CXWK01000749.1_pt5 | contig 15028 bp, 10 predicted proteins | sample 590851 | NCBI WGS metagenome assembly CXWK01 (sample SAMEA3498364, study PRJEB10139) | wastewater metagenome | biome: wastewater treatment plant; material: activated sludge | place: Denmark | collected 2014-08-01 | reverse complement strand
TGCGACCGCCCACCGCAATGGTGCGACGCCCACCACCTCGACTTCTGGGACGCCCACCACGGCCGCACCGACCTCGACCGCGGCTGCCTGCTCTGCCGCCGCCACCACACCCTCATCCACCACCGCGGCTGGACCCTCGACCGCGACCCCACCACCGGCATCTTCACCGCCACCGCCCCCAACGGCCGCACCTTCACCCACAACCCCCGCACCCGATCCCGCCCGCAACGCCCCGCAGAGGGGCCAGCAGACCCCCGAACGACCGCCGCCCCACCCCACGAACGACAACCCAGCCGCTGCTGAGGCAGCGGCGCCCACGGGCACGACTTCGATCGGCTGTCGAGCTTCGAGCCATCCAGCGAGCTGGAGCACGCGTTCGCCCATCAGCGGATATCCGGCGTCTGCTTCCGCAGAGGTTGGGTACTCGACCCCCCGGTGGATCGCCGGCCGGGAAGCCGAACTCTGCGCGAGCGGTGAGCGGGTCAGATCCCGAGGGCGAACGCCGCCGCGGCGTCGGCGTGGAGGCGGGTGGTCGGGAACCAGGGCACGGGGACGTCGCCGGGGGCGAGGAGCAGTTCGATCTCGGTGCAGCCGGCGATGACGCCCTCCGCGCCTCGGTCGACGAGTCGGTCCACCACCGACTGGTAGGCGGCGCGGGAGGAAGGCGAGAGCACACCCCGCACGAGCTCGTCGTAGATGACGTCGTGCACGAGGGTGCGGTCGGGCTCGTCGGGCACGAGCACCTCGAGGCCGTGGCGGTCGCGTAGGCGGCCGACGTAGAAGTCCTGCTCCATGGTGAAGCGGGTGCCGAGCAGGCCGACCGCCCCCACGCCGGCGGCCTCGACGGCGGCCGCGGTCGGGTCGGCTATGTGGAGCACCGGCACGGGCGCTACCGCGGCGGCCACCTCGTCGTACACCCGGTGCATGGTGTTCGTGCAGATCACGATGCCCTCGGCGGCGCCGGCCACCAGATGGGCGGCGGCGTCGGCCAGCAGCACGCCGGCGTCGTCCCAGCGGCCCGTGGCCTGGAGCGCCTCGACGACCGAGAAGTCAAACGACCGAACGAGCAGATCGGCCGACGCCACCCCGCCGACCCGGTCCCGCACGGCCTCGTTGATGAGGCGCTCGTACGCGACGGACGACTCCCACGACATCCCCCCGAGCAGCCCCAAGCGACGCATGGCGCCAGTATCGCAAGTCTCGGGGAGGTCCTAGGGGGCACTGAGGATGCTCCAAGGGTCGAGGCCGACCATGCACGTCATGGAGACGAACCCCGGCCCCCGCCCCTCCCCCGCCCGCTCCCCCGCCCCTCCCCGCACCCCGAGCAAGAAGCGTCGGCACGCGGCCACGCGAGCCCGCAAGGTCGCCACCGTGGTCAGCGGAGCCTCGGCCGTCCTGATGATGGGCGGCATGGCCTACAACGCCGGCCAAGGCACCGCCGCCAGCAACGCCACTGCCTCGGCGTCGTCCTCGACCGACATCTCGACCATCGCCACGGCGTCGGACACCAGCTCACCCGAGTCGTCGGCCACTGCGACCACCTCGAGCAGCGCCGCGGCCACAGCCGGCACACCGTCGACCCAGGCCGCCACGTCGACCGCCGGCAGCTGACGCCGCCGAGCAGACCGCCACACCCGAGACCACCCACCCACCGACGAACCAGGACCGATCACGATGACCCTCACCCAAGCGCCGCCCCAAGTCCGCCGCGACGAGCACGACGATGCGTTCGCCGGTGGCGCCCGGCCCGACGCACCGATGCCCCCCGAACCGGTTCAGCCCTCGGGTTCGAGCGCACCGTGGCGGGACCGATTCCGTGCCCCCACCCGGTCGGGGTGGACCGTCATCGCCATCGCCGCGTTGGCCGCCGTGCTGTACACGTGGGGCCTCGGGCAGGCCGGCGTGGCCAACGACTACTACACGGCCGCGGTCAAGGCCATGAGCACGAGCTGGAAGGCCTTCTTCTACGGCTCGCTCGACTCGGGCAGCTTCATCACCGTGGACAAGCCCCCTGCCGCCCTGTGGGTGATGGCGCTGTCGGCCCGGGTCTTCGGCTTGTCGACCTGGTCGATGCTGCTGCCCCAGGCCGCTGCCGGGGTCGGCTCGGTGTTGATCCTGCACCGCATGGTGCGCGAGTGGATGGGCGATGTCGCCGCCCACCTGGCCGCCCTGGCCCTGGCCCTCACGCCGGTGGCGGTCGTGATGTTCCGCTACAACAACCCCGACGCCCTGCTCACCCTGCTGGGACTCGGAGCGGCATGGGCCCTGTGGGTCGCCCTGAAGAATGGGCACACCCGCTGGCTGGTGCTCTCTGCCGCGCTGGTGGGCCTGGCCTTCGAGACCAAGATGCTTCAGGCCTTCGTGATCCTGCCCGCCTTCATCGGCGTCTACCTGCTGGCCGGGCCCCCCAAGCTGGGCAGGCGCCTGTGGCAGCTCGCCGTCGCTGCCATCACCGTCGTGGTGTCGGCCGGGTGGTGGGTGGCCATCGTCGCCCTGGTTCCCGCCTCGTCGCGGCCCTACATCGGCAGCACCACCGACAACTCCATCCTCAGCCTGGTCTTCGGCTACAACGGCCTGTCCCGCCTCTTCGGCGGCGAGGGCCCCGGCGGCACCAGCGGAGGCCCCACCGGCGGCGGGGGCGGGATGACCGGCTTCGGCGGGGCCGTGAGCTGGCTGCGCATGTTCAACGGTGAGATCGGCGGCCAGGTGGCCTGGCTGATCCCGCTCGCCCTCACGGGCCTGGCCGCCGGCCTGTGGCTGACCCGCCGCGGACCTGCCTCTCGCTCCGGGGGGCCGCTCGGGCTCTGGCGGACCGACCTGACCCGGGCCGGCTGGCTGCTGTGGGGGGGCTGGGCCCTCGTCTCGATGCTGGTCTTCAGCCGGGCCGAGGGGATCTTCCACCCGTACTACACGGTGCAGCTGGCCCCGGCCGTCGCCGCCCTCGCCGGTGCCGGTGCCGTCGCCCTCTGGCAGCTTGGCCGCCGCTACGCCGCCCTGCGCGTGGCACTGCCCCTCGCCATCGTGGCCAACGCGGCATGGGCGGTCGTCCTGCTGGGCCGCACCCCCGACTTCGCCCCCTGGCTGTCGCCCCTGATCATCGCCGGCGCCGCCCTGAGCGCCGCGGGCCTCTGGGTGGGCGCCACGCTGCGCCTCCGCACCGTCACCCTTCTGGCTGCGGTGATCGCCGGCCTGACCCTGCTGGCCGGGCCCACCGCCTACACCCTCACCACGGTGGCCAACCCGACGGGCGGCTCGCTGGCGTCGGCCGGCCCCAGCGCGACCACCACCCTCGGCTTCCCCGGCGGCGCCGGCGACGGCGGTGGGCCTGGCAGCTCGGGATCGACCTCGATCGACGGCGACACCGAGCTGGTGGCCTACCTCGAGGCCAACCAGGGCGACGCCACCTACCTGGTGGCCGCCTTCAGCTCACACGCGTCGAGCCCCGTCATCGTCGCCACCGACCAGCCGGTGATGACGATCGGCGGCTTCAACGGCCAGGACCCCGCCCCCACCCTGGAGGAGTTCCGGCAGTACGTGGCCGACGGCGAAGTGCGCTACGTGCTCGTCGACGGCACCGGCGCCGGCTTCAGCCCTGGCGGCCCCGGTGGTGGCGGTCCCGGTGGTGGCGGCCCTGGCGGCGCCGGTACCAGCTCAGACATCTCTACCTGGGTCACCGACAACGGCACCGCCGTCGACGCCGGCGCCTACGGCGGTACCACCACCGGCACCCTCTACGACCTGTCCGCCCTGACCACCGACTGACCAACCGAACCCCAACCCCAACCCCAACCACCCCCGAAAGGACCCACCATGAGCCACGACCCCACGAGCTACGACCCCACGAGCTACGACCCCACGAACCCCGGCGACGAGGCCCTCGAGGCCCCGCCGTCGTCGCCGCCCCCACCACCCGGTGACCCGCTCTTCGACGAGCCCACCGGTGCCGCCGGGCCCGCCCGGACGGCGGCCGCTGCCCCCAACCGAAGGGCCCTCGTGGGCGCCGGCCTCGGCGCCGCGGTCATCGCCCTCGGGGCGGTGATCGGCATCAACCTGGCCAGCTCGGGTGCCGAGAGCGCCTCGACCGCCGCCAGCGCCATGCCGTCCGGCATGGCCGGGGCGCAAGGCGGGATGCCCGGTGGCCCCGGTGGCCCCGGTGGCCCCGGCGGCGGCACGGTCGGCACCGTGGACAGCGTGGACGGCTCGACCCTCACGGTGTCGACCCAGGACGGCCGGTCGGTGTCCGTCACGACATCGGACGACACGGTGGTTGCCATCTCGGAGGCCGGCTCGGCCGACGACGTCGACGAGGGTGACCAGGTGCTCGTGATGGGCGCTGCCGACGGCGACACCATCGCCGCCGAGCGCGTGGTCGACCGGGGCGACGCCGCCACGGGCGATGCCGCCTCGAACAGCACCGGTTCGAACAGCGCCGCCTCGAACAGCACTGCCGGTCCCCCCGGAGGCATGGGTGGCCTCGCCACCGGCGAGGTGACTGCGGTCGATGGCGACCGTTTCACCATCAGCACCGCCGACGGCGCCGTGACCGTCACCATGACCGACTCGACCACCGTGGTCGTCGAGGTGCACGGCTCGGTGAGCGACCTGTCCTCCGGAGACTCCGTGATGGTGCAGGGCGAGGCAGCCGACGACGACGGCGTCACCGCCACGCGGATCATCTCCGGCGACCTGCCCCAGGGCGGCCCGCCGATGCAGGGCGGCTCGACCGGTCAGACGCCCGCTGCCCCCGGCGGTTCGAGCGGCTCGACCGGCCAGCCGGCCGGCATGCCCGGTGCAGGAGGTGGCCCCACGACCTGACCCGCACCTGAATCCCGACCGTTCCCCCGCGGTGTGGGCCGTGCCTCAGGGCACGGCCCACACCCGTGTCCCCCTGTGGCGCTCCGCTCGCGCCCACCGCGAAGGCGTAGACGCTGCCATCAGGACGGGGAAGTGATCAGAAGGGGAACTCGTCGGTGACCGCCAGCACGTCGAGCTCGGGGTCGGTGCCGAGCACCGCTCGCAGGTCGGCATCGAGGCGCGCCACCTCGGCGGCGAGGTCGGGTCCGTGCCTCCGGCGCCGCGTCCGTCGCCGGCGGCCGTTCACGTCGGGGTGCACCGTCACGCACAGGTCGAGCGCATCGCCGGCGAGCGGGGCGTCTCCCCGACGCCGGCCGTAGACGCACAGGCCGAGCCGTCCCGGCCGTCCGGTGCCGAGGTCGAGCCACCAGCCCCAGTCCTCCGCCACCGGCGGCGACGCCGGCCACCCCCGTGCCCCCAGCCGCACCGCCAGGTGCAGGGCCAGGGCCTTGCCGTACTGCCCCTCGTTCACCACCTCGTCGTCCTCGCCGGGCAGCACGCCGAGACCAGGCGCCCGCAGGTGGAAGAACGGCTGCGCGTCCACGGTCCTCATTCGGCACGCGATCCCCCTCGTTGACCCGTCCAGGCCCGTGGGCGCGCAGCCGGTCGGCAGACCTCGGCAGCCGGTGGGCGATGTCGGCCATTCGGGACCGGGCAATCCGGGGCGCCGCACCCTCAGTCGTCGTCGAGCAGGGCCAGCACCTCTTCGGGCGACCACGATCCGGCTGGTCGACGCTCGCGGGCACACTGGTTGGCCAGGCGCTGGAGCAGCGCGTTGGCGGGGGTGGGGACGCCGTGGAGGCGTCCGAGCAGGACGATCTCGCCGTTGAGGTAGTCGGCCTCGATGGCGCCGGCCTTGCGCTCGAGGCTCTGGCGGCCCGAGCTGCCAACCCGGCGCTTCCCGTCGATGCGACGAAGCTGGATCAGGTCGCCGCGGCGCTCGGCGTCCTGCGCCTCGGAGACGTGGTCGATGGCGCCGGCGGCGAGGCAGCGCCGGCCCTCGTCCTGGGCCCGCAGGAAGAGCTGTCCGGCGGCGCCTTCCAGGCCGCAGACGGCATCGATGGCGTTGGCCAGGTTGAGGAGGAGCTTCGCCGCCTTCCAGCGCATGATGTCGGGGCGCACCTCGGACACGAAGCCTGCCGACCGGAAGGCATCGGCCACCGCGGCGGCGATATCGGTCGTGGTGTCGGTCTCGGCGCCGCCGGCCGGGTAGCGACCGATGTCGAGGAGGCCCTCGACCGGCGTCGAGTTCGCCTGCACCACGCCGGGCTCGACGTGGGTGGCGGGGAACATCACGCACACGCCGTAGACGGGGTCGAAGTGGCGCAACAGGACGCGCTCGTTCTCGAGGCCGTTCTGGAGCGAGACCACGGGAAGTCCCGCCGGCGCAACCGGCTCGAGGGCGGCGACCACACCGGCGGTGTCCTGGCTCTTCACCGCCAGCAGCACGACATCGTCCGCGCCGAGGTCCGTGCGCCCGACCTGGTCCACCACGGGGACGGCCAGCGTCACCTCGCCCGTGGGGCACTGGATGGTCAGGCCCCGGTCGCGCACGGCGTCGTGGTGGGCACCGCGGGCCACGAGCACGACGTCGTGGCCGTGCTGGAACAGCCGCCCCCCGACCACTCCCCCGATGGCCCCGGCCCCGATGACGACACAGCGCATGCTGCGAGTGTGCCCTGCGGCGGCGGGCGGCGCGCCGGCACCGGGCACCACGGACCCTTCCCGGTCGCGATCCGGGGGCACTGCTGGGCCGTGCTACGTCGCCCCTGGTGAGTCGGTGGCGCCCGCGGCTTCGGCGGGCGGTGGGTCCGTCTTCTCGTCCGCGTCGTCCGCGTCGCCCTCGTCGCCCGCGAGCAGGCCGTTGGCGGTGGCCAGGGCCGCGGCGACGTGCGAGGCCTTCTCGTAGACCGCGATGAAGTAGTGCTCGGCGTTGCTCCCCTGGCCGGGCAGCGAGGGGGCCCCGAGCGAGCGGACCAGGGCGGTGGGGTCGTCGGGGACGGTCACCGCGGCGGCGAGATCTCCCGGTGACGCGCCCCGCACCTCCCAGAAGTCGGTGGCGCGCTTGGCGCGGCCGTTCTTGTTGGCCCCACCCTTCTTGTTGCCGCCGGCGTTGCCCGCGGCACCCGCAGCATTGCCCGCGGCACCCGCAGCATTGCCGCCACCGCCTTTGCCGCGCCCCGAGCGACGTCGCTGCTGGCTCGGGCTCATGCTGCGTCCTCCTCGCCGCCGGCGGTGCCGTCGCCGTCGGGCGTGGCCACGTCGTCGACCAGTTCGTCCACCCGGAGGCCGAGGGCCCGCCGGAGCTGGTCCGGGTCGAGGTCCTCCACGCTGCTCGACCGCGGCAGGGCGACATCGGCGATGCGGCGCTTGCCCGCCACCACCTCGTCGACCCGCTCGTCGATGGTGCCGGGGCAGATGAGCTGGTGGTAGATCACGGTGCGCGTCTGGCCCAGGCGCCAGGCGCGGTCGCGGGCCTGGTCCTCCACCGCGGGGTTCCACCAGCGGTCGTAGAGCACCACGTGGTTGGCGGCGGTGAGGTTGAGCCCGGTCCCCCCGGCCTTCAGCGACAGCACGAGGGCGGCGGGCCCGTCGCCGGTCTCGAAGTTCTCGATGATCTGGTCGCGCGCCGTGCGGGTGAGCCCGCCGTGGTAGCACTCGACCGGCGTCTTGGTCCGAGCCGTGAGGTGGGCGGCGAGNNGCCTCGACGATCTCCTCGAGCCGGGCGAGCTTGCCCGAGCGCCCGGCGAGCGCATCGGCGTCGCCGGTGTAGGACGAGGGGTGGTTGCAGATCTGCTTCAGGGCCGTGATGGCCGCGAACACGTGGCCCTTGGTGGACTCGGCGCCGTCGGCCTTCAGGAGCAGCTGGTCGATGACCGCCTGGTAGAGGCCGATCTGCTCGGCGCTCATCGAGCAGTGGTCGATCTCGTCGATGCGGTCGGGGAGCTCGGCGGCGATGACCGGCTCGTCCTTCGTGCGACGGAACACCAGGACGCCGTTGAGGGCGCGCATGGCGTCCTCGCCCTCCTGCCGGGTGGCGTCACGATCGGTCGACAGGTGCGTGACGAACGCCGAGCGCTGGCCGACGAGGCCCGGGTTGGTGAAGTCGAGGATCGCCCACAGGTCGCCGAGGCCGTTCTCGATCGGCGTGCCGGTGAGGGCCACGCGGGTGCGGGCGGGGATCCGCCGCAGCAGCTGCGCGGTCTCGCTGGTCGGGTTCTTGATCACCTGGGCCTCGTCGAGGACGATCTGGCTCCACTCGATGGCGCCGAGGGCCTCGACGTCACGAACGGCGGTGCCGTAGGTGGTGATGATCACGTCGGCCGCCTCGACCTCGGCCGCCAGCTCGGTGGAGGACGACCGGCTGGCGCCATGGTGGACCACCACGCGGAGGTCGGGGGTGAACTTCCGGGCCTCGCCCGCCCAGTTCGTCACGACCGCGGGCGGGGCGATGACCAGGGTGGGGCCGTCCTTCGCGGTGCGGAGCAGGTGGGCGAGCATGGTGGGCGTCTTGCCCAGCCCCATGTCGAGGGCGAGGCACCCGCCGAGGCCCACCGAGTCGAGGAAGCCCAGCCATGCCAGCGCCTCGCGCTGATAGCTGCGCAGCTCGCCGACGAAGCCCTCGGGGGCGGGCGCCGGTTCGGTGGACACCTGCGACGCCTGGCGCAACAGGTCGGTGGCCCAGCTGGCGCCCTGGACGTTGATCCCGCCCGCGAGGGGCGTGCCCTCCAGGCCGAGGGCGTACCGCAGCATCTGCGCGCCCGTGAGGGTGTCGTCGCCGGCACGCTCCTCGAGGGCGGCGGCAGCGGCTTCGAGGTCGGCGTGCTCGACCGCCACCCACCGGCCGCCCGACCGCACCAGGGGCCGGGCCTCGGCCGCCAGCGCGGCGATCTCGGCCGCGGTGAGCTCGACATCGTCGAAGAGCACCGACCAGCGGACCTGCGAGAGCTGGCCCGCCCCACTGCTCGAAGGCGTGGAGGGATCGCTGTCGAGTCGCAGCGTGGGCGTGAGCTTGCGGGGGGACATGGCCGGCACCCGGACGTCGAAACCGGCGCCGATGAGCGCCCGGCCCGTGACCGACATGAGCTGCCACGCCTCGTCCTGGCTCAGGATCACGTCGCCGCGTCGATGGCTTCCCAGGCGGTTGAGCTCGGGCAGCAGGCGCTCGAGCCGCCCCAGGTCGGCTTCGAGCTCGCGACGCTTCGACCCGGCGTTGACGAGGGCGACGTCGACCGAGACCAGCCGGCGGTCGGGGCCCGGGGCGAGGACCTTGAGGTGCCAGGCGCCACCGCTGTCGGGCGGGTCGAGCTGCACCACGATCTGACGGGTCGAGGGATTGACCACGGGCTTCGCCCACCGGTCGATCTGGCCGGCGACATCGCCCGCCACCGTGGGCGGTGCCGTGAACTCGCTGCCGTCGAGGCGGGTGAGGAAGGCCTCGGCCACCTCGGCCGGGCGGTTCACCGCCGGTGGCGGCGCCGCGACGACCACCATCTGGGCGGCCTGGCGGCAGATCGCGTCGACCATCGCCGTGAGCACGAGCGTGGTGACGTCACGCGCCTCGGCCGACGAGGCCACGGCCCGCACCGACCCCGGCATCGCCCGGGCGAAACCGGCCAGCCGGTTGGCGTCGACCAGCGCCGGCGTCCAACGGACGTGGACGAGGCGGGTCTTGTCGGCCGAGCCCCGGCGCTTCCGCTTCTGCTTGAGCAACGGCACCATCGAGCCCCGGGCGACCAGTTCCACCGCCCAGACGGTCACGGCCGAGAACCACCGCACGCTGGCCCCGAGCTGGGTGTCCGGTCGATCGCCCACGGCGGCGAGCCACCCGAGGATGTCCCCCACCGGCACGGCCAGCGCCGCAGCCGCCGGGCCCGTCGGGACGGGCACCGAGGCGTGGGGTGCCCAGGGTGGCGACCCGGCCGCCACGGCGTCGAGCAGATCGCTGAGGCCGGCACGGTCGAGCGGGGCGGCCCCTGCGCCCGCGGCCCACGCCACGAGCCGCCCGGCCGACCAGGACAGCTGGAGCCGGGCGACGCCGTCGTTCGCCGCCGGCCCGTCTGCCCCGGCGTCCTCGTCGAGATCGAGATCGGTCTCGGCCTCGGGAGGCAGGCCCGCGGCCCGGCGGAAGGCCGCGAGCAGCGCGGTCCGCTCGGCCTCGAAGTCGGCGACCACCTGGGCCCGCTCGGGCCCGGCCAGCGACCGCACCGAGGCGAGGCCGTCCTCGACCTCGTCCAACAGGTCCTCGACGACATCCTGCCAGCGCACCCGGTCGGCTTCGAGCGCGGCGATCTGGGCATCGGTGGCACGGCCGTCTGCCTCGGCCTCGACCAGCGCGTGGAACGCCACCGGGTCGGTCAGCGCCGGTCCGGACTGCGCCGGGTCGGCCATCACGGTCTCTATCGGCAATCGTCTCTCGACAATCTCACTCCGCTTCGTCAGCGGGCACGAACATGCCCACGGTTGCACGTGCTCTCACCCGCCCGCCATGCCGGCGGTCGAGTGACCCACCCGACGCGTCGGCAACTGGCCCACGCCTCTGGTCGGTGATCACGCACGACCCCACGAGGGACCCTCGCGGGAGTCTCGCCTCGGTCCCCAGCATATCGGACCTCGGGGTCGTTCAGCCCGCAGGCGCGTCAGGGGCCTCGGGAAGGCGGGCGAGCACCCGGTAGGTGTTGCCCAGGTTGCGGCGCTTCATCACCACGTTGGCCACCTGGTCGGCCACGGCGGCCAGCGCGAGGAGCGGGGCGCCCGCGGCGATGACGAGCACCCGCAGCGCCGGGTTGAACGGTGAGCCCCTCGGCACCCAGGGCGCATCGGCCGGCACCAGCGAGTTGAGCCACAGCCAGACGGCGATGACCATGTCGACCGTCTGGTGGGCCGCCGACCGGTCGCGGGCCACCACCTCGAAGCCGCGGCTGACCAGAGCCTCCTCCAGGTTGGCGATGGGCAGCAGGTGCTGGTGCTGGGGCTGGAACCACGGGATCCACCACCGCCCGACCAGGCGCCCGAAGACGCTCTCGGGGTCGGGGAGCTCGATGAGCAGGTGGCCGCCGGGATGCAGCGCGACCGCCGCGGCATCAAGCTCGTCGAGCGGCTCGCGGGTGTGCTCGAGGTAGTGGTGCATGCTCACCACGTCGTAGGTGTCGGCCATGTCGGTCGCGAGCTCGGGGAACAGGCCGCGGTAGCCGTGGTCGACCCACCCGCGACGCGCCGCCTCGTCGATGCTGTCGCTCAGGTCGAGCCCGTCGAAGCGGGTGTCGGGCCACCGGTCGCGTGCGACCAGGCAGAAGTGCCCGTGGCCCGCCCCGACGTCGAGCCAACGCTCGGGCTCGGCCCGGCCCGCCATCATCTCGGCTCGGCCCAGGTACGACCGGTCGGTCGCCCCGAAGATGAACTCGGTGAACTCCTCGCCCAGGCCGTCGTAGAAGTCGCGGTAGTAGAAGTCGAGCCCCTCGACCGACAGGCGGGGGTTCTGGAAGATCACCCCGCAGCCGCCGCACTGCTCGAGGCTGAACTCGCCGGGCTTGTGCTGGAGCACGTCGGTGGTCCGCAGGCGCACCGACAGGTCGGTGGAGCCGCAGAGGGGGCAGTCGGGCCGGCGCTCCTCGAAGAACCGGTCGAGGCCCCCGGCCAGCTGCTCGTCGTACCACGGGCGCCGAGACTCGACCGGGTCCGGCTCGGGCGGTGGGCTCCAGCCGCCGGTGACGGTGCGCACCCAGCGCACGGGCTCGAGCGCGATCCGCAGCCCCGCCCCCCGTCCCAGGTCGCGGGGATGCAGCGGCGACCCCGAGAGGGCCAGCAGCGGTTGGGCGCAGTACGCGCCGAGGGCGGCCAGGCCCCACGGCGGGGCCAGGGCCAGGCCGGCCCCGATGGCCGCCCATTGGAGGACCGGCATGGCGACCACCGCCGGGGTGGCGGCGTTGAACATCGAGCGGATGAAGGCCAGGCGCTTGTCGAGGTCGACCGGGCGGACCGTGAGCCCGGGGGCGACCGCCAGGTCGCAGCCGACCGGGGAGAAGCGCTTGAGCTCGATCGTGGCGGCCGCCATGGCCACCGGGTCGAGCTCGTCGGCCGCGTCGATCTCGGCCCGGTCGAGCACGTCGGCGGTGGCCAGCAGGGCACGGAACGCGCCCCGTCCCGGGGCCAGGCGTGCCGCCCGGAAGGTCCCCGGGTCGACGAGGGCGGCCAGCTCCAGGGCCTCCTCGGTCGGCAGGTCGGCCGGCACCAGGTCGACCACCTCGAGGCCCTCACGACGGGCGTGGGCGCTGGCGGCCCGGCGGGTGGCCTCGTCGACGGCGACCCCCTCGGCGGTGAGGAAGCGGTGCTCGGGGGCCACCGGCTCGTCGCTGGCGGTGAGGGTCGCCAAGGCCCTGAGCCGGCGCCGGGAGCGCAGGGCGTCGGTCACGAGGTACGCGATGAGCGCGCCCAGGAGCGCCTTGAGCAGGCGATGGCGGGACGGGCGCTTGGTGGCACGGGTCATGGGGCGAGCCTCTCGAGATGGTCGGCGGCACGGGGAGCGCCCCCGGCGGCAGCGAACGATGCCTGCACGGCCTTGGCCCCGTCGCGCAGGCCCGGATCGGTGAGCGCCGAATCGATGGCCTGACGGAGCTGCACCGGCTGGACGCGACCGAACTTCACCCGCACGCCCGCACCGGCGGACACCACCTGCTGGGCCACGATGGGCTGGTCGTCGCGGATGGGGGCGACCACGAGCGGGATGCCGTGGGCGAGCGCTTCGCAGGTGGTGTTGTGCCCCGCGTGCGTGACGACCGCCTGGACCTGTTCGAGCAGCGCCAACTGGGGCACGAAGGGGCGGACCACCACGTTGTCGGGCACCGACGCGACCAGCTCGGGTGGGGCGACGACGATGCCCTGCACCGGGAGCTCGGCCAGGGCCTCGACGGCGACGCCGAAGAAGCGCCCGCCGGCCGTCTGGTTGACGGTGCCGAGCGACACCAGCACGTGGGGGCGGCCCGGGTCGAGCCAGTCCCACGGGAACTCGGCGGTCTCGGCGCGGGCGTGGGTGGACGGCCCCACGAAGTGGTAGTGCCCGGGGAACCGGTCGACGTCGCCCACCAGGCCCGCCGCCGTGAAGGCGAGCACGAGCTGGTCGGAGAACCGGAGGTCGACCTGGCGTGCCCGGTCCTGTTCGACCCCGAGGCGCACCTGCAGGTCGACGAGCGAGTCCGCCACCCATTCGCCGACCTTGGGGATGAGGGCGAACGGCTCGCTGAACTCGGCCGAGGTGGTGGCCGACGTCGCCCAGGCCAGCCCCCGTCGCCGGGCCACGATGGCGCCTCCGACCGCCTGTTGATCGACCACCATCACGTCGGGGGCGAACCGGTCGACCGCGTCGTCGAGCGGGCCCTGCATGGCCTCGGCCAGGGGGAACAGCGCCTCCTCCCACAGGAACTTCAGGGCCGGCGCCCCGCGCAGGCCTTCGGCCCGGTGGCGGAGGGCGTCCTCCATGGTCTCGGGGAGCCGCTCGGGCGCGGGGAAGAAGGTGGCGTCGGGGGCCAGCAGGGGGCGCACCACGCTGGGCTCGCCCGCCCAGGCGACCTGGTGACCACGGTCGGCCAGCTCGCGGGCCACCGACACGGTGGGGTTGGTGTGGCCCTGCAGGGGTGGGACGACGAAGAGGAACCGGGCCACGGCTAACGCACCGGNNGGGGCCGCAGGAAACGGCGGCACCGGGTCGCCGTGGACCCACGGGATGAGCGTGGCCTTCAGCTCCGCGGTGGCCTCGAGCAGCACCGAGTGGCTGCAGTCCGGCAGGATGCGCAGGTCGCAGTCGGGTACCAGGTCGTCGAGGTCGCGCGCCCGGTCGAGCAGGTCGGAGTGCTCGCCGTAGAACGCCAGCACCGGGCACGACAGCGCCGCCAGCGCCTCCCGGGGCAAGGGCTTCACGGCTTGGAGGTCGTCGAGCAAGGTGGTGTCGTAGATGAGCGACTCGGCGTTGCGCGCGAGTCGGTTCAGCTTGCGCCCGCCCTGCTCCTCGAGCCTCTTCCGCAGGTCGTCGTCGTCGAGCCCGAACGCAGCCAGGGCCAGGCTGCCGGCCATGTGGAGGCCCCACCCCTCGACCGCGAAGTGGGCTTCGATGAGCGCCAGGCCCGCCACCCGGTCGGGGTGGGTGATGGCCATGCCGAGGCCCACCACGCCGCCGTAGCTGTTGCCGATGAGGTGCACCGGGCGGTCGACGCCCAACTCGTCGAGCAGGGCGTCGAGGTCGCCGACCGAGTCCCCGACCGTGTAGCCGGTGGGCGGGCGCTCGGACCGCCCGTGACCGCGCATGTCGTACAGGTAGACCTCGGCCTCGAGGGCCATGGGGTTGGCGAGCGTGTAGTAGAAGCTCGACAGGTTGTCGAGGACCAGCCCGTGGAGGAACACGACGGTCTGGTCGCCCGCGCCCAGATGGGACACGTTGAAGCGCACGCCGTTGGCGACGACATCAGCCATAGGGGACGTGCTCCGTGACGAGGCCGGCGTCGTCGGTGAGGAAGCCGCTGAGCAGGTCGGCGATGGCACGCCGGGCGTCGAGGTGGATCGCGTGCCCGCCCTCGAGCACCTCGCAGGCGGCCGACGGCAGCACCCGTCGCACCCGTTCGGCCGCCGGGGCGCACCACGAGCGTGACCCGAACGCGAACAGCAACGGCACCGTGACCGCGCGCAGGTCGCCGTCGGTGACGGCGGGCTCGGCCCGAAGGTCGGCCAGGACGGTGGTCTCGGTGAGCAGTCTCCGCTCGGTGTCGCCCGCTTCGGACGACGGGGCATCGCGCTCGGCATCGGGCTCGCGACCCCCCATGGGGACCAACGGCGCCTCGACGCACGCCAGCCGGGTGACCCGGTCGGGATGGGCCAGGGCCAGGCGTAGCCCGAGCAGCGCGCCGTAGCTGTGCCCGACCACCGCGAACGGCTCGAGGTCGGCGGTCAGGGCCAACACGTCGTCGACCATGGTGGCCGTGTCGTAGCCGCCGGGCGGGCAGTCACTGAGGCCATGGCCGCGAAGGTCGAGGAGACGGACCGCGTGGTGGCGCGCCAGCGTGGGCGCGGCGGTGAACCACCACGAGGCGAGGCTGCCGGTGAACAGCCCGTGGATCATGACCACGGGCGGACCGCTCCCCAGCTCCTGGACGTGGAAGCGCAGCCCCCGGGCCTCGACGAACGGCAC
>CXWK01027996.1_pt1 | contig 15030 bp, 5 predicted proteins | sample 590851 | NCBI WGS metagenome assembly CXWK01 (sample SAMEA3498364, study PRJEB10139) | wastewater metagenome | biome: wastewater treatment plant; material: activated sludge | place: Denmark | collected 2014-08-01 | reverse complement strand
TTTCAGGGTTGCGGATCGAGACTTGTGCCAGTACGGAATCGGACACGGTTGACGTGCTGGCGTCCATGCCGCAGATGCGCCGCAGCACCTTGCCGGATCGCCCGATGCCTGAGTTCACACCATAGTCAAACATGATGTAGTCGAGCCCAGCTGGGAGCGCATCACATCGCTGTGCGTCCCAATACTTGGCGCGGTAAATGTCGCAAGCCACTGACTTCGGCATGGCCTTCACATCAGCCGCCGTCGCTCCCTTCTTCCAGTAGCGGCGCGCGTCATGGATCGTGATGCCCCAATTCGTAGGGCCGCCTGGATCGGACGGATGATTGGTGTACCCGCCCTCGTGGGCGAGCACGCGGTCGAGCGATTCCTTGACACATCCTGCGGACATAGCTTCCCCCTATCGCGCCTGACTCTGACCCTTGAACTCCATATATTCCTTGCGTGCATGATTCTGGATCGCGCGCATCCGTTCGCGCAACCCGTCGATCTTCATGCGCCGCACGTCATCACTAAGCGATTCGTCACGTCGAATCATGTCTTCTTCCTTGCGAAGCGGTTTCATCCGGTTATCCGCGCGCCTAAAAATAGCCTCGCCATGCGTCCCGCTCGCATTGTTTTCAAGCCAGCGCGATGCCTGTTCGGCGTTGCGGCCCTGCGCAATATCGCGCCGCGCCGCGCGGTTCGGTTGCGTCCCAGTCTCGCGCGCCTCGTCGCGGCGCTCGTAATAGGTCTGGCTGTCGGCGTCACGGTCGGCAACCTTGCCGTAGAAGCGGCGGATGATCGGCGCGGTCGCGGCATTGAACGGCTCGCCGCGCATGGCTGAACCAGCCGTCTTGCCGGTGTCCAAGAGGAACTTGCCGAGTCCGCCGGCCACGGTCTCAAGCACATGGTCGATTGAGCCGGGATGCCAGTCGATCCATCCCCGGCTGTATGCCGTGCCACCCGTAGCGGTGTTGAGCTAGCGCGCGAACCATTTGGAAAATTCGCTGTTGCTCTTGAAAAACTTTTCCGAGTCCGGCAGGTGCTTGTTATAATCGTTGTCAGGATAGAGCGGGTTGCCGGTCCAGTTCTTGTTGGTGTTGATGTGCGCTCCAGCGCGCAGCGCGGATTAGATCACCATGAACTCTAAAACGGATTCCTCGCCGAGCGGATTGAAGGCATCGGCCACGGACTTGATGAAGGCGTGGAGCGCCTTGCCCGGCTTCTGCTTACCCATCGCCGTCATAGCCATGTTGGACCCGAGCACGAAGAACGGCGAGAAGCCGTAGGGCAGCGGAATCTTGATGTATTCGCCATCGCGACCCATCCCCTTCGGCCACATCAGAATCATGTTCTTGTCGCGGATATAGGGCTTGATCCGCATATAATGGTTCTCGCCGGCCTCATCGTCACCTCCCGCCATTACCGAGAAGATGGCGCTTGCCGCCCCGATCGCGACCAGGCCCCGCGCGGCGCGGCGGACGTTCTTGCTCCTGAGCGCGCGCACCATGCGCGCCGTGCCCTGGATTGAGGCGTTGCCGAACATATAGAGCGCGTTGAGGCCAGACCCGAGCGTCCCGCGCTTGTTGAAGTCCACGGTCAGGTTGCGCGCCGCCATGGCCGCGTTGGGGGCGCTCACGTCGCGCTTGCGCAGCGCCACATAGAAGGCCAGCCTGGTGCCGTTCTCGACCGCGCCGTTGATAATCTCGAAGCCGTGCATGGCCTGCTCACCGGCCCGGATCAGGTCGTTGCCGAAGCCCCCATCGAGTCTGCGCATCTTGGATTTCAGCGCCGCCGCGATGTCCTCGACATTATCGAGTCCGAAGAAATGGACCCGACCGCNNTGGACCCGACCGCCCGCCTTGTCATACTCACGGAACCATTCCGCCCACTCGCCCCCGGTCTGACCGGACAGCGCCTGAAACGATCCCTTGATGGCCGGGAACAGGCCCTTGGCCAGGTCAGCCTGAATGCCCTTCAGATCGGTCTCGCTGGCATTGATAAGGGATTCACCAAAGTCGCGCACGAGGTTCGGCAGCGTGAAGTTCGGGTTGTACTGCGTCGCCATCTTTGCAAGATATGCCGAGGTAATCAGATGGCAGAAGCGCAGGAAGGAACCCATGTTCTGCGCGCCCATATTCTTGAGCGCCGTGGCAAGGTTCTCACCATCCTGTCCCTTCATGCGGATGACTTGCGGGCGCCCGCCCACCTTGGTCACGAAGGCATTGGGGTCATTGTACCAGTTGAAGTCCGCCTTCCAGTACACAAGGCCCGTATTGGCGTCGATCGCGCGCTTGAGATTGGGCGTGTTGATCGACCATCGTTCCGGGTCAGGGTGCTCGCGCACGAAGGCGAGCCAACCATTGCCGACGCGGTTCTTCTCGCCGCGCACGATAGCCATTTGGGCTTGCAGCATGATGTAGGGGAGAGGACCACCAGCCTCGCTCTTGCGCCCGAGCGCGCGCTTGGATTCAGCGGCCCGCGTATCGAACCCTTGGCCTGAGCCACGGCCGGACTCATCCTCGAAGTCCATGCCTTCCGCAAACCCGCGCAGCGGGACATAGTAGGTGTATTTGTCTTTCCATGCCGTGTGCGTCTCTGCGCTGATGAGGCCGTCGTTGAGCAGGCTGTCAAGGGTCTGGTCGATGATCGCGCGGACCTGCCGCTCGATCGCCAGAAAATCGGCGCGGCGCGTGCCACCGAGGAACTGGTCGAGGATAGCTTGGGCGGCGGCATCCGTCATGCCAGAGCCTGAGCCATTCATGGCGGGGTTGATTCTGTCAATCTCGGCGTTGCGCTCCGAGGCATGACGCGCCTTCAGGAACTGGTTGAGTTCCTCAAGGCCGACATCGCGGTTGTTCATGTCGTCGATCAGCGCGTCGAGCTTCTCATTGAGGCGATCGAGCCGGAACCCGGTGCGGCCATAATAGAGGCTCTCGGCCTGGTAGGCGTCTTGCCCGGTCGGTGTTGGGCCGTACAGGTCTTGGGCGCGCTTGACGCGGATGAAGCGGTCTTGCAGCGCGACCCGCAGCGCCGTCAGGTTGGTCTCACCGAAGCGCAGCGCCTTGGAGGCGCGCGCCAGCCGGGGCAGGTTCCTGTCTTCGAGCAGGCTTCTGATGGTGTTGTCGAGATCGTGCGGCCCGGCGCGGCCGGGAGGCACGGCGGCGGCAAGGCCACTGCCGGGTGTGGTCACACGGCGGATAATTTGCGCCCCTTCGAGTAGTGGTTCGCCGTCGCTGCCAACCCCTATTTCCGTTCCATCCACAACATATAGCACATCACCGTGCGCTTCGAAATTAAGCGAGCCGAACATGGTGGCATTGGTGTTAGGTATTATGCGAACCTCGCCAGACGGGAGTTCTTCGCCACGATAAACAGATACCCCATCCTCGAAAAAATCATCCCTATTATTCTTGCTACGACCATCTTCAGGTAGCAGACCAAACCTTAAATATATGGGTTTTGCATTTTTCCATTTTTCCAACAAAAATCGTTTGCTCTGCCTTATGGCCTGTGCCGTTGACACATGCTCTAGCCTCAATAATGGATTGCCATGACCATCTTTGGCGCGCTCTACGACTGCCCATCCATCTGCGCCAAGTTGCTTCTCAGCTTGATCTATCGTCTGCCACGGCCGGTAGTCCACATTTGGCGATATGCTGCTAAGAATGTATTTCTCATCAATATCTCTACTAAACTGACCTTTGCTACCAAATCCCTTTTCAGTCCGACGAGGAGAAAAAGTTAATGTTGCTGTGGATTCGAGTCCGCCGATGGAGTTTCTTATCAATCCATCCTTACTATCAATCGCCGCCAATCCCTCGTCGCGCATGGATTCCGGTCGCGGCGTTGTGCCCGGCGCGCTGGCATAATCGCCACGGTAGGCCTTGTCGAAGATGTCCTCGTAGGTCTGGAACCCGAGCCCGCGCAGGCCGTTGGCGAGGCGCTGCAACGCCTGCCACAGCCGCTCGAACCAGCGCCGGATGCCGGTGTGCAATTCACCAGCATAGGTCTGGCCCTTGGCCCGCGCCATACCGTAATCCTCGAAGGCAATGGCGCGGATTTCCTCGTCGGCAAAGCTGTCGATCTGGTGCCGGGTAAATTCAGGATGGGTGTCGGCCACCGTCTTGCGCAGCCGTGCCGTCTCGCGCCGCATCAGTTTGCGCTCGGCCGGCGTCTGCAAGATGTATTCGATGGCGTGGTAGGCTTCGTGGAATGCCGCGCCTTCGACATTGCGCAGCATGGCAAGCTGGATCAGCCGGTCATATGGGAAGAACATGCCGCGCGCGCCGGGCGTGGCAATGCCGCCCCATTTTTCAAGGGCGTCGCCCGGCATGGCGATCATGCCATCCGAGACCTCGACCGTCACCTTGTCCCCGACCAGATGCCGGATGATGTCGCGCAGGAGTTGCTCGATGCGGTCCTGTTGCTCTCGCGGGATTGGCGCGTATTTGTCCGAGATGGCCGACGCCAAGCCTTCATCGTGCTTGGTCGTCTTCGGCGGTTCTGCCTCGACGGCGAAACGTGCTCCGAGTTCCTGCAACCGCGACACGGCGTCTTTCAAAAGCGGGAATGAGACCTCCGTGACCATGCGCCCGCCACGTGAGTAGAAATCCCCGGTAATGCCTGTCAGCTTCTTGTCGAGGAAGTAAACCCCGCCAGTTCGCTTGCTCTTGTCGACGGCGATGGTGTAGTCGTCCGCCCATCGGCTCGTGCGCCGGATGCTGAGATTGCCTTCGCCCTTGGAAAAAATGCTTTCCGTGGGGTTAGACTTGAGCCATGCGACAACATCGGCGGCATTGGTCAGTACGCGCCCCTTGGCAATGACGGCCTTGTGGAGATCAAAATCGCGCGGCATCAGCACGCCTTGATGCACAACGCCCTTGGCGTCCGNNGGATGATGTTGCCCTTGCCACCTGTCCAGTCGAAGCCGGCAAGGATGTTGCCCGTGATGAGGTAGCGATCTTCGCGGGTCTCTGACTGCATGTGCTCGTAGCGGCCGAGCGTTTCTTCCCACGTCTCGCGCCAGTACGGCCACGGGACGATTTCAACCTCAAGCGGGTTGTCCGAGTTGGACTTGCCGTCAGGAAGCAACCGTGAGAACGGCAGCGAGACCCGGCGTGTCGCGTCCGCGATCGCGACCGTGACCTTCCATGTTGACAGTGCGAGCGGGTTCTTGGGCGAGCCAGTCTGGTCGACGCCGATGACAATGCCACTCAAATTACCGTTGATGGTCTTGAGCGTGACGCGGGAGCCAATACGGGCCGCATCATAGACTTCCTGCCAGCGCGACAGGAGTGTGTTGAGGCGCGTCCGTTCCGCTTCAAGACGGAGAGGCTCCGCGATGTCGTCGAGGATCGACTTGGCATAGGTGCGGAATTGATCGGTCGAGGCCTTTCTGACCTCTGAAATCTTCTTGCTGGTCAGTTCCGCTGAGAGAGAACTTGTCCGCCCCTCATTATGATTGGCAAAGATTTCCGCGACCGTCTTAATATCTGTCTCGATACGCCCGCCGTCCCCGATCTCTGGATCAAGCGCGGCCTGAACCTTCTTGAGAATCTCACCGGGCTTGTAGGGCTTGCCGAGACGCGCCACGCTCGCCTTGATGGCGACAACAGGCTCGGCGAATGGCGATCCCGAGGCATTGCGTTGCGGCACGACTTCGGTGCTTTCAACCGTCTTGGCCCGCAGATCAAAAGTTTTTGCTTCCAGTGCATTCTCGCCGGCTGCGTCAAGTTGCTCGATCAGGGCGGCATATTCGGCTTGCAGATCGTCATAAACCAATTCCTGCTCGCGCAATGTGAGCAGCATCAGGCGGCCCGTCATCTTCCGCATAGCGTCGGTCTTGTCCGCCGCGCCGTTGTCATTGATGGCGAGCGGCATACCGAGGCGGACATTGAGCGCAGGATTGTCGAGCAGATAGCTCCGCGCAATCTCGTCGCCATATTCGTTGATGAAGTCAGGGGTGTCCTTGGCTGTCACCGCGCTCGATCGTGACGCCGTGGTGTTGGCATTGAGCGATGCCATCTTTTTCGCGAGCACCGCCGCAGGGCGTTTTTCTGCCGGGATGTCCGCAGTTAGTTGATTGTATTCAGGGAGAACGACCTGGCCCGTGCGGTTGATGCGCCCGAGCAATTGCATGTGGGTGTCGATGTTCGCCTCTGGCTGGACGATGAACATGACGCGCGGCGACTTGTCGTCGAAGTCAACGCTGGCATGAGCGGATAGTCCGGTCGACCCGGCCTTGTTGAGAATGAGCGCATGATCGCCGCCATTCTCGGGACGGGTGTTGAACCGCTTGATCGTCGCGATGCGGCCGCTCGGCTTGATGTCCTGCGGCGGACGTGCTGAGAGAACCGCTGCTTTGCCGGAATAATCGACGACCATGCTGCGACCCGTGACCTCTCCCGCGCGGTAGCCTTCCGCCGCCAGCAAACTTTTCAGTTTGTCGATCGGAGAGAGTGGCAGATTACCAAGGTCGAGGTCTCTGATCCGGCGCTTCGCCTGATTGTAAGCGGCCAATCCTATGTGGCCCAATTCCTCGTCGGTGAGATAGTGCTTAACCTTCTGTTTCTTCTTGTCGGTCTCGAACGGTCGCTTGATGGTGATGGTGCGCGCGCGCTCAAGATAGCGGGCGATCACATCCGAGAAGTCGCCCTTGATCGGGTCGCCAATGCCAATGTCGAACGTCTCGACGTAATCCTTGACAAAAGACTCCATCGTACCCGACACGGTAAAGACGGGTTTCCGTCCTGCCTTGATTTGGGCGATGCCTTCCCGCGCCGCCGCCTCGACCTTCATCGACAGCAACATCTGACTGATGACGTTGTGCATGATTGCCGAGAAGCTGGTCGATTCAGCACCCGTATCGCCCGTCGCGTTGTCCGCGCCGACGACATCGCCCTCGCCCTTGAGTCTATCGGAGATTGTTTTGGCGGCGTCTTTGACGAGGATGCTGAACTGGTTGATGTCGTTTAGGGCATGGGTGATGGAATCATAGGCATCGCGACCGACGGAAACGACCGGCGTGTTGTAGTTAATGCCGTCGAACGATCGTTCGCGCCGGATGTACTGGCCTGCCTTGGTGAGCATGGCCGCGACCGCCTGCTGCATCGGCACACCGCCGCTGCTGATCGCGATGGCCAAATCTTCGACCTTCTCGACCGCCATGGTCATGTCTGTCTTGGAATAAAGGTCCATGACATCAGGCCGCTTGGCATAGGTCGCGGATGAGTAGAAAACGCCACGCGACTTTGAGACAAGGGCGCGGACGAATTGTTAACCGTTCATCTGCGCGCCTTTGGCCTTGCGCTCGTCGTTTTGGCCACCGGCATTGTGGCTCTCGTCGAGGATGAGGATAGCCTTCGGTGCGATGCGCGATAGAAAGTCGCGGCGCTTCGTCCCTTCGCCGGCGACAGTCTGCATCTGACTATAGGTGGTGAACACCATGTCAAACGTGTTAGTAAATGGCTCGTCCCTGTCCACCACATCGAACAGAGCGTCGTGTGCCTTGGACTGCGCCGTCTTGATCTTCACCATGCCATCGTCAGTCAGGTTGAGGTCAAGGCCGCTGTTGGTCGCCAAGATGCGCGGTTGGCCATCGAAGAAGCGGCCATCGGTCATGCCGATCGACCGCATGTCGCGGTACATATCTGCATAGAGATTCGGTTTTTCCGTCACGAAGATGGGGATGTGCCCATTCTTGTAGGCCCACCGGATGATGGCGGCATTGACGCGGCCCTTGCCGACGCCAGTTTGGTCGCCGATGATAAAGCCCTTGTTGCGCTTGAGTGCATCAATGCCAAGCGCGATCGCGTCGATCTGCTCGGCCCCGAAATAGCGCGCCAGTTCTTCTCCTTTGTAGCCGAGTTCTGTCGCCACGAAGGCGTCGACGCCGCCGACGCGCGCCTCTAGTCGCTCGAGCGCCAGCGCGGTCGTCTCGCGCATATTGACGGGGATTTGGGTTCCGAGCGCCGCGACCGTACTGCGCGGGATATAAGGCTCCTGCCCGGGNNAATGATAGACCGTCTTCAAGTGGTCGATCATCCGCTGCATCAGTTCGCGAATGTCACCCTTGAACTCCGCAAACCGCTCGGTCGACGCGCGAAACATCGGCTTTGCCTTGGCGTAGGTCTTCTCGTCGAAATTGACGCCCATGCCGATGGTCTTGCCGCCGCCGAATAGCGCAGTCAGGCCTGCCATCGCCTCGTCGGCGGCCTTGATGAGATTCTCGGCGGCGGATTGTGCAACATCAACGGTGGGGCGCGGCGTGGCCGTGCCGGGTTTGGTCTTTGACTTGGCTTCCGCTGTGGGTTTGGGTGCCGCGCTCGGCGACTTCGGCCCGCCGATCAACTCGTCGAAGATGTCTCCGATCTCGTCTTCGGTCATTCCCCCGGATGGTTGCTGCTCGGCACCAAGCGGTCGAATAACTCCTGCACCGTTTCCTGATCCTCCACCATCATCCGCTGGTCGATCGCCTGTCGGGCCATGGCCAAGAATGTCTGGTCCGGCAGGCTTGCCACCCACGTCTGTGGGCTGGCCCAATCCGGCTGGACCCAAAGGAGGTCTTCCTGGTCCAGCATTCTCGTTGCCGCCGACGCCTGGCGCTTCCACTCCGGGTCCGCTACCAGAAGCCTTACCAGATGCTCCTTGATCCGGTCGGACATTTCCTCCCGCTGCTCTCTTTCGCTCATCGAGAACCCTCCCGAGTTCTTCCCATGTTTCATATATGCGCGGGACATCGGCCGCGGGCAAGGCCCGCTCCGACTTTCCGCGCCCTGCGATCACGAGAACATCGACCGGCCAAGCCGCACCCTGTCGCTCATAAAGGTCGCCCGACACGGTGAAATGGTCGACGACATTGTAGGTGTCGTAAAGAGCCTTATAGAACAGGCGCTTGGACTTGCCGTTGTAGGCATCGGAACGCTCGGTCGTCGTGCTGGCAAGTTTGGCCACGCCGCCAAGGATCAGCACCGCGCGCCCGTCATCCCGCATCGCGGCCAGCGATCGCAAGGCAATCGCATGGTCGATCTCGGTCGTCTCATAGGTTGGCTTGATGTCCGTCAAGTCGAATGTCTGTGACCCGTTCGATGTCCGCACCGCCCCGAACGGCGGGTTCGCGATCACGACATCAACTGGGCCGGTGTTGGCAATTACGATTCCCTGCGCCTTGTTGGACGCATCCTGCTCCGTGACCTTGAACCCTTGTTCTTTCAGGTTCTCCGCGCGCGCGGCATTGATCTCGTTCGCGATGACGTTCTCTGGATTGGCTTCGATCAAGAGCACGCCGTTGCCGGCCGATGGCTCATAGACGGCAGAATCCTGCGTGATCCCTGCCAGCCGCGATGCGGCGAAAGCCAATGGTGCTGGCGTCGAATAGGCCTGCTCGCGCACCGATGTCGACGTGCGTGTGGTCAGTTTGGGTTGCCGTCCATAGAGCGAAACCAGCGCCTTGTATTTCTCGCCCTCGCTCAGTGACGTATCAGACACGATGCGCCGCGCCGCCTTGACCAGACCGAACTCCAGCGCTTCCTCGACGGCCTTGGAATCAACATCGTGCCCGGCTTCCTTCGCGAACTTCCTCGCCGATAGGATATTCTGGAAGTCCTTGCCCGCGTTGAAGTGATTGGCGAAGGCATCAGGCAGGCTTGCCTTGTCCATCGCTTCGTCGACCGCCTCGGCTTCTTGCTCGGGCTTGGCCTGTGGCGTCGGCTTTCTCACGAAGGTCGGAGTTGCAACGATCTCGGGCTCGCCCTCCGCATCCTCGACCCGCGTGCCAATCCCATGCTTACCCTCACCGAGCGCAACGGCGCGGAACACCCGGTCCCATGCAGCATTGATGGCCGCTCGTTCCTCGCCAACGGGATAAGGGTTCCCCTTGAACCCTGTTGTGTAGCGGGTTGGCTCAACGCCTTGGACAAGGTATTGCGACGTGAGCCCCTCGGCGTTGATCTTGTCGAAGACATATGCCTCGAATGATCGCGCCACCATTTCTGTCGGGCGCCGCCAATAGTCGCCGGTCGCGCCGGAAAGTTTCGTGGCGTTGGCAAGGAAATCAGAGGCAATCTTTTTCTTCGTGCCGGCCTCGATCTCGCGCTCCAGCCGCGCGATGGTCAGGCCCCATATTCTGATCTGGTCTTCGGCCTGTTTGAGTCCCTTCGATGACTGGCCCTGTCGCATCCGGTCCTTGATATTCTTGGCCCTGTCGATCCATGACTGCTGGCCGCGCTTGTGTGATTCGAGCGCGGCGATCAGTCGCTTCTCGGCGGTCTCATCGTCCTCGACCTTGTTGAACAACGTGTCCATCATGCGGTTGACGGCGACGCGCAGTCTTGGCTTGAGTTGCGGGTTGGCGCGGCGGAAGTCATCCATCGACCATGCCGAGCCAGTGTTGCCCGGCGTATCGCGCCCGCCAGAGAACATGCGAACGGCACCGCCATAGGGATTAGGCGTGTTGATCTCGCCAAGATAGTGGTCAAGGGCGTGGCCGAACTCGTGGGCAAGCGTTCCTGCTCCGGTCAACTTGGTCAGGTTGATGACGATGCGATCCGGCTCGTAATGCGCGGCGGCCTTGCCGCCCTTGCCGCGCGCGCCGAACGCGACGCTCAATGTGCCGTTCAGGGTCAGTGCCTTGGCGGGCAGCCCCATGGCGCGCGCGAGGTCTTGCAGCGCATCGTAGCCGAGGTTGACAACTCTCTGGCGCTCGTCGCTGGCGACCCAATTGCCGAACTCGACGCCACGGAACCCGAAATCTGCGATGAAGTCTTCGCCCGTCACGTCGCGTCCGCCGCGATAGTCAGGGCCGTCGCGGTCAACGCGGTCAAGGTGCGGCCTGTTTGGTTCCTCGCCGCCTTTCGTCTTGCCGCCACCGATCTTCTCATAGGCGATCTTGGCGGCGGCGATCGCATCGTCGCGCGTGTCGAACGTGCCGACATTGCCACCGTTCTTGCGATAGACGACAAACTCTGTGCCGCTCTCGCGCCACACCTTGCCGGTCGTGCCGTCGTTGCCAGTAACGGTGATGTAAGAGCCTTTGGCCCTGCTATGGATGGAGAATAGCCGTTGCCACGGCTCGATGTTGGGAAAACCTTCTTCAACGGCGCGGGCCGCCGCCCTGCGGTCGGCTGACGAAATATAGAGAGGAGTCTGTCGCGCGCCCTTCTGATACAGAAGCTGGATGTCGTGATAGTGCAGCGTGTCTCGGTTCTCAAACCTTGTCAGGCCACGCAGTACACGCTCGACATCATCGGCGGTTTTGACATCAGCCAGAGCGTCACGCACGACGCCGAGAGCGCGGATATAGTCCTTCTGCGCCTTCGCGATGTCTGCCGTCAGACTGACATTGGGCTTGTTGCCGATGCGGTCATAGACGCGCCTGATGAGCGCCGCCGCGAGCGGGTCAACCCCGCTGTCAACGGCCTGCACATAGTCCGGCCGCGTCCAGATGTTCTGCTTGATGACGTGCTTGTCGAGTTCGGCCCCGGTCATGCCGGACAGGTCGTCAATCCCGATCCCGACGCCGATCCACTTATCCTTGCGCGCGCCGCCGATTTTCTCGCCAGCGTCTTCGATCTTGACCGACTCCGGTTGCGGCTCGTCCTGATCTGCGGTCGGTGTTTTGTCCGGGCTCTGCGTCTTGGCATCAACGGTTACGCCCCCGGCAGCTTCGGCGGTTGACTGGTCTTGAGCGGCGTCAGGCCCGGTGGCTGGTTTGACGGCGGCTTGAGGTCCGGCCGCGCCTGCGTCAGTGGGGGGACCGCCATCTGCGGTATCCCCGGATTGCTGATCGGCTTGACCTTGAGGCTTTGCGCCCGCGCCAGTTTCGCGGCCGCCCGGAACGACGCCAGCTTGCGCTGTATCACCGGGGCTGATTTCGTCAGATGCGGGGCGTTCCGGCTCAACGCCGCTGCTGCTGCCATGTGCCCCTTCGCGCTCGGGCTCCAATACTGTTTTGATTTCTGGACCATAGGAATCCTCGGCCTGTTCCTCGGTGATGAACCCGCTCTCGACCGCGCCCTCGGCCACGGCTTGCCCGAAGGCGGTCGCCGGCGTCATGCCGGGGTTGGCATCCATGATCTCGGCGGCGTGCGCGATGTCGGCCAACCTCACATCGTCGGCGTCCGCGCCTAGTGCCTGCTCAATGATGTCGTGGTTGTCTTGGATTGATTCCGCCGTGGCCCCGCCGCGCGACAGTTCCTTGTCGGCACCGCCCCCGCGCCNNCGTAGCCAATGCGGTCTGATCCCCGGTCGGTGTAGGACGAGGCGTAGGCCTCGATCGCCTGTTGCGGCGTGTCGAACCCGGCCATAACCTTGTTCTCGTCCAAACCGCCGCCCTTGCCCTTGTGCTGCTCGATGACGAAGACGTGCCGGCTCGATGGGTTGGGTCCGATGAAGATGTCAAGCGGCTGGCCGTCCGCGCCCTTGATGCCCTTGGCGCGGCCATAGGCGGCCTTCTCCATCACGACCTGCCACGGCTTGCCATCGGGGTCGACGCCCTTGCGGGTCTGCCCCACGCCGGTCTCGACGGAAATGCTGTTGCCACCGGACAGGCCAAGATGGGCAAGTTCAAGGTGTGCGTGCTGGTAGTTCTCGGCCTTGGCCTGGGCCTCGGATTTTGGCTCGACCGCGACCTCGCTGGCCTTGAGTACGTCTTCTGCGGTCTGCGCCTTGATCGGCGTGGTGCGCGTGCCTTGGACCGCGCCGGGCGCCGGAAGTGCGGCAGGGGTGCCTGCCGCCATCTGCGTGCCTGATGCCGCGCCTTCGGCCGTGGCCTTGGGACGTGCAGCCCGGATCACGGCATTGATGCGGTCCAATTCGGACAGGCCGGCGATCTGCTCGTCCGACATACCCGCCGATTTGAGGATGTCAGCATCGCGTGCGCCATCGTGCGAGTCTCGCGCCACAGCATAAGCGGCGATGCGTTCTGCCTCAGACATGGTGTCAGGGTCAGGCTGCTGATCGCGTGGAGGCTCTGTCGGCCCACGCGGCGATTCTGGCTGCTCGCGGCGGCGCTGTTCCTCGGCGCGGCGCAGGAACTCGGCAATGTCTTCGGGAGAAGACGGGCCGCCGCTGTCCGGCCCCGTGGGAGGCACTCCACCCTCGCTCGCCGGACCCGTGCCAGCGCCCTTGTCCTTGGGCCGCCGCCTCATGCCAGCGCCAGCGCCCATGCCGCCGCCCTGAAGCGCGCCGATGGCTAGGCCACCGAGCGCCTGGTTCAGAACGCCCTCGGACAGCGCCTGATCGGGATTGGCTTGCCGGATGGCCTCGTTCTGCGCCAATTGCTGCAACGCACTTTGCGGCAGTTCCTCAAGCGCACCCTCGGCGATACCGCCCTTGACCGCGCCGCCGACAACCCTTTTGACGACCGACTTCGATGCGGCGTCGGTGAATATCTTGACCACCGCACGATCGCCCATGCCGCCGAACAGGCCCGTCGCCACGCCGGACGTGATGAACGCCCGCGTCGACAGGTCTTCGGCCAATTGCTTTCTGGCCTCGTCCGGCGATTTACCCGAGGCAATCAGGGTGTTGAAGGCATCCGACTTGGCCAGCACTTCCGGTGGAAGCGCATTGACATTATCGCGGACTTCGCGGGCCGATGCCGCGCCGCCGAGAGAGCCTTCCGTCAGCGAGCCGGAAAGCAGCGCGGCGCGTGACGCCGCCACCGACGCCGCCTCGCGGCTGGCCCCTGACGCGATGGCCCCCTTGAAAGCCATTTGGGCGAATTTCATGGACGGCCCCATCATCAGGGCCTGCTCGGGCAGCGACTCAACAAGGCCGCTCATGTAGGCGCGCGGATCGCTCCATGCATCGCCGAACCAACTCTTGTCCGAATCCCACCACATCTTGTCGCGCGCGGCCCTGGTCTCAGGCGTGAGCGATTCCGTCCAGCCTTTCTTGCCTTCCTTCAGGGTTTTGTCCCACTCGTCGCGCGCGGCTTGGAGCCGCACGGGATCGAACCGCCGCTCCCATGCAGCCTTGCCTTCTGGCGTCAACCCCTTCGGCGCGGGGCGCGGCTTGGCCTCTGGCAACTGCTTCAGCAGTTCCGTGACATCTTGTCCTGCCGTATAGATGCCAGACATCGTGAGTTTCCCGACATCCGACAGGATGCCGCCCGGCGCTGGCTTGGGTTCCTCGGGCGGAACAACCGGCTTCTGGTCGACCGGCGGGCCGAATTGGGAATAGTCCTTGGCTTGATCGACAGGGGTTCCAAATTGGGAAAAATCAGGGGCGGCCGCCTGCTTGTCCAGCGGCGCTGGCGTGGGTATTGGTTGGGACTCGACCGGCGCAACGGGCGCGGCGGCCGGGCGCGGCTGGTTCAGCTTGCGCGCCAGCCGGTTGACGAGGAAATCGGGAGACATCGGCGCGTCGGGCGGCAGGTCGCTGGCCTGACGACGAATCAGGTCGTCCAGCGCCGCGTCAGGGGAAAAGTCCCCGCTGTTCCCGAAGATCGCGTCGTCAAAGGCGGCCATGGTCAGCGATCTTCCTCACGGTCCTCATCGGCGACATACGGGCGCGCGCCTGATGGGTTGACGCTCGGCGCCGTGGGCATGGGTGGAACAACGGCGGGCGGTGCCGCGCTGGCGGTTGGCTTCTGATCGCCACGCTTGACGTAAATCTTGCCGTCCTTGGCGTTGATGTAATGCTCGCCGGGCTGAACCTTGGAGAACGTCTTGTCGTCGTTGACGTAATACGGGTTGCCCACCATGCCTTCCTTGATCCCGCCGAACGTCGCGATCTGCTTGGAATCGAAGCCGGCCCCGCGCAGGTGTTCCAGCCGCTGCCGTGAAATCACCGATTCGTGGGCGTCCATCAGTTTCTTCTTGTCTTCCGGCTTGAACACGTCCTTCATGCCGCTTTCCAGCGACTTCAGGCTGGCATGGACGAAGGGATCATTGGCCAGAGACTTCATCGCGTTGTTGTAGCGCTCGGCATCCGGCTTGTTCCACGCCGCGCTTTCGCGTGCGGCCTTGTCGGTCTGGTTCTTCAGCGACGCGGCGAGATAGGCCGTGTAGTTCTTGTTGTATTCGGCCTTGTCGCCAGCCTGCTGCG
>CXWK01004369.1_pt1 | contig 15032 bp, 15 predicted proteins | sample 590851 | NCBI WGS metagenome assembly CXWK01 (sample SAMEA3498364, study PRJEB10139) | wastewater metagenome | biome: wastewater treatment plant; material: activated sludge | place: Denmark | collected 2014-08-01 | reverse complement strand
ACCGAGAAGCACTCATCCAATCCGCTTGAGAAGTTGTCTCATCCCCCTTGACACGTTCCGACCCGAGGCCAGTACCCGACGCCCCGAGTAAAGTGCTGCTCTCCAGGAGTGTCGAGCGGCGCCCAGGAAATGTTGGACACACAGGCATCAAGGTTCAGGGATGCTGAGGAGCGGGGCAACGTTGAAGAACCGTGTTCGGCGCATGATCGACTTGCCGACCTTGACCGCCGTCTCAGTCGCCCCTCGGCATGTCGCCGGGGTCGGTCTCCTCGAGTGCCGCGTGGTCTACCAACTGTGAGACCCGGAACGCTCGCCACACGGTGGGAGCAGCGACTACGAACCACTCGGGGGCATTGAGCGGGTCCCCGTTGGAGTTGAGGCCGCACAGACCGAGGTACTTCGGGAAGTCTTGTCGTTCGGATGGGGCGAGCTGCGCTCTGTCGTCCGGTTGCAACCGGCGCCGTGCGAACGACCTCAACTGGGTGAGGAGCGTCCGAGCCTGGTCGGGAGAGTGCTTCTCCTCGGTGGCGATCACGACCGGTGCGGCCATGTCCTCGGTGGCGAACGTGCACACGTCGAAGGGGGTGTGCTCCATCTTGATGAGGTGCGCTGGCCACCCGTGCTCGTCGATGAGGCGTACGACGGTGAGGACTTCGGTGGTGAGCTCGGGCCACGCGACGAAGTGGCCTTGTGCGTCGGTGAACTCGTAGCCGCCGGACGTCGGTGCCCCGCATGGCGTGGTTGTGGAGTCGGCCCTGCGAATCGATGTGCATGACGCCGAGTTCGACAGTGAACTCGTAGCCGCCGGATTTCGGTGCGGGGACCTTTGCCTCTGGTCGTGGGCGGGGCGAGGGAGGAGCATTCGGGCTGTGAGGCGGCCTCAGAGGAAGGAGCCCGCAATGGGAGAGTGCAAGACACATGAGACGAACGGGAGCGAGGTGAATTTCACACAATCGTCGGTCAGCGCTGCTGGTTCGGCACGCTGGTGCGAGGACCCGATGGGACGCTACGAGTTTCGCTGGTGGGATGGGACGGCGTGGACCGCTCAGGTGTCACGAGGCGGTCAACAGGAGATTGACCCGCTCGGGACGGCTCGATCATCGGTCGAGACCGCACCCTCGGGTAAGCGCGGGAACCGTACCCTCGCGTGGGGAGCCTTGTTGGCTGTCGCCGGAATCCTCGCCACCTTTGGCGGCCTTTCTATGCAGGACGCGGGGGACGCGACGAAACAAGAACTCCTTGCTTGGGGCCTGGTGACGGGGATCGGTGGATGGCTGTTCATTGCCGGGCTCATCACTGTCGTGTTCGGTCTCGTCATCGGTCTCGTCAAGCGCGCTCGAACGCCGCCCGGAACCACTGTTACGACAAGAGTGTCAACGGCCAGTTCCCAGGCGCCGATGAACGCACCCCCGCCACCGCCTCCACCACCCCCGCCGCCTCCGCCGCCGCCTCCAGGCAACCAGACACCGTTCTGACCCGCCCAGTCGGCCCTGCGGCAGCGGTGCCGTGAAGGCCGGCGGGGGTGACGCAGCCTTGCGGCCCGACGCTTGCGCCGGGCGCTCTACGACCTCGGCCTCGAACCGGTCACCGGCAGCGACTGGTGCTCGTTCGCCGACGGCTACCTCGTGTTCGCCCCGCTGGACGCCCGCCGAGCCGACCGGCTCATCGGTGCCCTCGACGACATCGCTGAACGGCTCCCCGCCGTCCGGCCGCCGGTTCCCGGCCCAGGCCAGCTGAGCCTGCGCTGGCCCTCGGGGCAGGCACCGGGGCGAGCCCGGTTGCGGCTCGTGTCGAGTGACCGCAGCGGCCTCGCCCGCAGATAGGGACCGACCGTCGACCCGATGGCGGACGCCTAAACAGGGACGGGGCCGAGGCCCCGTCAACGGGGCCGGCGGTTGGTACGGCCTGGTGGCCGATGCCGGTCGCTCAACGAGGGACGGGGCCGAGGCCCCGTCAACGGACCTGGAGCAAGCCATGCAGCTTGCGTCCGAAGGGATCCGCTCAACGAGGGACGGGGCCGAGGCCCCGTCAACGGGTCGTCACCGGGGACATGGCCAACGCCTTGCTGTCCATCGCTCAACGAGGGACGGGGCCGAGGCCCCGTCAACGGCTGGCGGTCCACGTAGACGATCGTCACCCCGGCCGAGGCCGCTCAACGAGGGACGGGGCCGAGGCCCCGTCAACGGGCTCTTCGCCACGTGGCGCGGTGAGGAAGGGTAAGGAAGTGCCGTGTAGCTCACTTACCGTGGTCGTTGTCGGCTGGCGGCGCAGTCGCACGACTGGATTGTCAAGGATCACGGGTGGTTCGGGACGCTACAGGATCCAGGAATCGCCGAGATCTCGTATGTCACGTCGGCCGAGGCTCATGCGGAGTTGCTCGACCTGGCCTGGAAGGCGGTAGAGGAAGATGGAGTCGAGGCGGGCGTCCATGGCGTCTTGTAGTTCTCCGATGAGCCGCTGGATGGCGGTGTCGGAGAGACGGCATTCGAACACCGAGTACTGGACCCTCGTTCCGAACCGTTCACAGACGGCCGCGATGTTGCGCAGGCGCGCTTCGCCGCCGTCGCTGACGGTGTTGATGTCGTAGGTGACCAGTACGTCCACGTCACGCCGCCATCACGAACGGCGCGTACGCCGGAAGGTCGCCGCGAAGGAACCGCGCCAGGAGGGTGGCTTGGACCGTTGGGAGTGTCCACGTCGGAACATCCCGTCGTAGGAGCAGGTGCGGGGTGGTCGCGGTCTTGGACCGATCCCATCCGGCGAGGGCGATCTTGCGACCCTCCGCCGTGAGGTAGCAGGCGCCGTTCCCGGTCGATTCGAAGTGCTCGACCCGTAGTTCGCGCCGGGTGATGAGGGTCACGGCCGTCCGGTCGGCGAGGGTTGGACGGAGTTCTTCCATCATGTCCAAGGCGAGGGACGGACGACCGGGTCGAAGGCCGTGGAGGAAACCGACTTGAGGGTCGAGGCCGACGGCGTCGAGGGCTCTTGACAGAATGGTTGTCCTGGGCGGGGAGGGGGGCACCATCAACTCGGAGTCCCATGAGGAGGGTCGGGGCGGGTTTCGGAACCGGCCTTCGCCGTCGCCGGGGGAGTAGTACCCCGTTGGTTTTCGGTGCAGGGTTCTGGGCGTTGGTGGGGTGGTCCTTGGCGGCGCTGCGGCGATGGGCACGTGGTCATGTGGCGGTGTCGAGGACCGGATGCCGAGATCATCGGGGGGTTCTAGAGTGCGGCGGTGACGGGGCGGCGGAAGGCGGTGTGGGTCGGCGGCGGCCTGGTGTTGGCCGCTGTGGTGGTGGCCGTCGTCGTGTCATCGAGCGGTGGGGACTCGTCGGGTTCATCTAGCGGGTCGGCTGGGGGCGCGGCCCCGTCTCGTGGGGAGGTGGTCGAGGTGGCGAAGCTTGCCGGGGTGGGTAGCCCGATGCGGCCGGAGTTGCCGCCGGTGGAGGACCCGGAGGCGGTGGTGGTGTTCGTGGAGGGCGACGGGTCTGGTCTGGTGGAGGCGCATTCGTTGCTGGGCGGGCTGTTGGGCAGCGTTCCGCCAGCTGAGGCTGTGTGTCTGGATCAGGCTGGCCGTCTTGACGAGTTGATCGACCCGGCCGGGCTCTATCGGTTGGCGGGTGAGGTGCCCGATGCGGTGACGAGCGAGTTGTTCGTCGATCTGGCGGCGTCGACGAACCGGTTCCTGGCCGCCTGCGGCGAGGGTGATGAGGTGTTGCGTGGCGAGTTGGCGTACCAGTGGGTGCTGGTGGACCGCCGCCTCGAGGATCTGGGGGTGGAGTCATGACCCTCCGGGCGGGCATGTTCACGGCGCTGGTGGCGGTGGTGGCGCTGGTGGCGACGGTGACCACGGCCGGGTCGTCGTGGGCGGAGGCCCCGTCGGGGGAGGTGTCGTGGGTGTCGGCGGGTGATTCGTATTCGTCGGGGGAGGGGGTGTCGGGCAACCGGGGGGCGTGCGCCCAGTCCGACCTTGCCTATGGGCCGCTCGCCGCCGGGTCGGCCCGCCAGGCGGGGTGGAACATCACCGCTGAGGCGTTCACGGCCTGCACCGGTCACCTGGTGGAGGACCTGTTCAACGAGCGTCCCGGCACCGGCAAGAAGGCGTTGTGGGACTGGGGGCTCGAGCAGGGCGCACCCGACCGGGTCGATCTGTTGACGTTCTCGTTCGGCGGGAACGACATCGGGTTCGCGGATCTGCTAACCGATTGCCTGCCGCTGCCGGACAGTTTCACCAACGCGGTCACGGGCATCCTCCGTAACGACTCGTTGGACGTGACCGGGTGCGACACCCCCGAACAGGAGGTCAACGCCCGCATCGCAGCCTTGTTGGACCCGCCCCGTCGAGGGTGCGAAGGGGGCCGCCAAGCCGACCGCCGCCAGGCTGGGCCGGGATACGACTGCGACCTGTTGATCGACGACCGCGGAACCCCAGAGCCCGGCGACGACTTGCGGGGCACCCTGGTGGAGTTCTACGTGCATCTGGCCAACGAGCACCTCACCGACCGGGGCCACATCGTGGTGGTCGGCTACCCGAACATCTTCGCCCCCGTCAGCGAGTGGCCGGGGTTCGTGAAGATCCAGTGCCAGGGAATCGGCCGGGGTGACACCGAACGACTGGGACGGCTCGCTGCGAACCTCGACAGCACCTTGATCCAGGCGATCCGTACCGCGAACGAACAGCTCGGCCGTGACCGCATCCAGTTCCTGCCCCGCAGCATCATCTACCGAGACGGCAGCCACGAGCTCTGCGGGAGCGGAGAGGACTGGCTCAACGGTGTCAGCGTCAGCCGAGGCGGCGGCCCGCCCCGCGTCGAGACATCGTTCCATCCAAACGCCGCCGGCCATCAAGCCACCGCAGCAGGTCTCGTCACTGTTCTCGAGCCCGTCAAGTTCGATCCTGATGTCGAAGACATCGACCTGCAGAACGTGACCTTCCCTGCCGACTCGTGCAGCCAGGACGGGTGGGCGTCGTCGCCGCCGATCACCGTGGTCGGGGGTGTGGGCACCGCCGGCGACGAATACGGCGACGACGACGTGAGCCAGGGGTACGCGGAGGTCTACGGCGTGACCGTGGTCGGCTACAGCGATCTCGATAGCGACGGGCGACAAGACGTGGTCGTTCAGCTCGGCTGCTCAGCCGGCGGGACCTACGGCGATCAGATCGTTGTGCCGCTGACATTGGCCAGCAACTCTCTCGTCTTCGTAGGTGGAGGAAACATCGGGGCCGTCTCGACCGATCCCGATCATCTCGGCCTCGAAGATGCGTACGGCAGCCAGCGCCTCGCTCGAATCAGCGACGCAACGCTCGATGGTGTCGACATCGTTGTGCACGAAACGTACGACGCTACCGGCGACGAGTGCCAGGGGTGCCACACCGGTCGCGCTACAGTCCGGTGGTCCTGGACTGGGTCGTCTTGGACCTCACAGCTGGAAGGTTGAACCCGGCGACAGACCGACATGCTCCTCGCTGGACGGCGACGACATACTCGACGGCGGTCTCGGCAGAGACACCCTCGCCGGTGACGACGGTGAAGACACCTCGAGCGGAGGCCGACACGCCGACGTGATCCGCGGTGGTCACGGTGACGACGCGCTGGGGGGCGGCAAAGGCAGCGACGAACTCCGAGGCGGGCTCGGCGACGACATCATCCGGGGAGGTCGGGGCAAAGACACACTCCGAGGAGGCCCCACACTGGTGGTGTGTCAGGGTTTGGGCCAAGCGTCTCGAGTTGCGCGTCGCGGCGGCTACTGTTGGAGGCGGCGCTTGGGGTCGGCCTGTGATGCCCGGATCATTGCCGGGGTGCGCGCTGGTGGGAGGTCTGGGTGAAAGGCCCGGTCACGGGTTTCGGCTTGTGGTAGCTCAACTACTAGAGCGCCCACCTCAAAGTCGTGTGGAGGTGGCAGCCGACGCTGGCCGCTTGGTCCGGCGTGGTGCCTACGGTTGTGCTCGGGGAAGCACGTCGACTTCGATCCAGATGCCGTCGGGTCCGACCTCGACGCCGGGTGTGGTTCCGGTGGGGGGCTTGTCGGATCTGAGGACCTGGTCGACGTTGTCGTCGGCAGCGAGGGCGGCGAGGAGCTCGGGTCGGGGGATGTCGCCGAAGGTCTTGTTGGTGGTGGTAGCGACGGGGACGAGCGCGGTCTGGGCTCCGTTGAGGGGGCCGTTGACGAAGTCTTTGGGTGTGCCGTTGTGGCTGCCGTGGTGGCCGACCTTGTATAGGTCGGTGCGTGCGAGGATGGGGACCTTGGTGGGGTCGGTGAGAGCGTTGGTCCAGTTGCCGCCTTCAGCGTCTCCCGGGAACAGCAGGGTGGTGCCCTTGTACTCGAAGGCGAGGATGAGGCTGGTGCTGTTGACGTAGTTCTCGAGTTTCGCGGCGACGGCGAGGGCGTCGATCTTGCCGGCGTTGACCACCGCCCCCGGGTTCTTGATCGCCAGGTGCGGGTACTGGGCGCGGAACGCTCTCTGGTCGACAGCGAACGGAGCGAAGGGGATTTGGTCGGCGGGGGTGTCGCCGGCGGTGGTGAGGTCACCTTTGCCTGCTCGTAGGAACGTTCCGCCGGGAGGTTTGTCGTCGGCGATCTTGGCTTCGTCTCGGGGTGGGCCGAGGACATGGACGGTCACGCCGGGCAGGACAGGGGTGGTGAAGGTGAGCTCGCGGTCACCGCCGGGCTTGTGAGGCAGGTAGTACCGGCTGTCGGGAGGGGAGTCGAACCCGTTGTGGAGCATCGACATGGCGTTGGCGTTGACGAGGTTGTTCTCGGCTATGGCTTGCACCTTCCGCCACTTCTCCTCGTTGTCGTCGGCGGCGAGGGCGGTGAGGTGCGACGCGCTGGTCGACATGCGCCGTTGGATGTCGCGGGCGACGGGGTCGTCGGGGTCCTCGGTCCACGGCATCCACACCTCGCCGACCTCGACGCCCATCCAGGCGGGGTTGTCGAACCCGACGACGTGGTCGCGATGGCGGTGAGTGGCAACCACGACATCAATCCTGGGCGGGCTGTCAGTCTCCGCGGCGATGGCGGTGATGTCGGCCACGACGGCTTCGACGATCTGTTTGACGGTGAACCTCTTGGTGCTCTGGCTGTGCACGCCGCAGTCGATGAGCACGAGGCGCTCGCGCTTGGGAGTGGGGAAGCGGATCAAGAAGCAGTCCCCGAACCCGATCTGGTACATCCGCACTTTCACCGGTGTGGCCATCAGATTGCCCCGTGAAGGCTGGCGATGTTGATGCGCACAGGACTGGAGCCGGTCGGGTTCACCCCGAAGGTTCGGAGCGGGTCCGCCCAGGCCCGATCGGTGAGCCACTCCTCGAGCTGAGCCACCCGGGCTGCGCCGGCCTCGGTGTGGTCGGGGTCGACGGCGCCGGGGAGGGTCTTGGCGATCACGTAGACCGGGATGCCGGTGCCGTCGAAGATGACCGTGACCGAACGCCGAAGGGCGTTGTCCACGGTCACCTCGGGGATGGAGGGGGCATCGGTGACGGGGTCGAGTCGTTGGATGAACTGGGCGACGATCCGCACCTGTGGGTGGCCGTTCTCGTCGTGACGGAAGTTGGTGTGTAGCCCTTCGAGGTCCACCCTGCGGGCGGCGGGATCGGCGAACCCGAGGATGTCGTGGTTGGCGGCGACGAACTCGTCTAGATCATCGGCCGCCTCTTTGGGGAGAAGGTCGACCTGGTCGGCGTCGGGGTCGAGTCCGGCGACCCCTTTGATGACCATGGTGGACGGGTGGGTGAGCGGGCGGCGGTCGCCCCATTCGACGTGTGGCCACGCCAGAGATGTGTCTGCGAGCGACACGACCCCGGAGGGGTAGATGCCTCGTCGTCGGCACGAGTCGATCAGCGCAGTGCGGAGCCGGTCGCCGTCGCTGGGGAACAGGTCACGGTCGGCGGTCACGATGGCGCGGAGGAAGTCCGAGAAGGTCACGTCGGTTGGTGCCAGGTAGTCGAGTGCCCGCAGGCACATGGTCAGGTACTGCTGCGCTGTGGTTGTCGCCTCGTCAGCGACGCGGGCAACGAGGTCCGGGTGAAGAGACCCGGGGGGCAACTGGCCAGTCCCACCGGTGGCGAGACGGATCAGGTCGGCGATCCGGCGCTGGTAGCTGGTCAGGAACGCTTCGAACACGGCCGCGACCAGGATCGCCCCGCGTGTGTGGGGCTCGGTGGTGGCCGCGTATCGGGCCGGGTCCGGCTTGTCGATCGCAGACCGGAGCGCCGACTTGCGGCCGGTCGCGTATCCGAACTGCTCGGCCAGGTCCACGAGCGGTCCCCCGTCATGGAGGTCCGCCCGGGTCGAAGCGACCGTGCTGGCCACCACACCGGGGAGGGTGAAGTGCAAGAAGATGGCGGTCAGGTCGGCGAGGGCCTCGTGGAACGCGGCCACATCGGGGTTGGTGGCCTGCAGGAACCACGGTCGAACCCGATCGATCAGTGCGTGGGTGACCTCGTGGGCGGCGATGTCATGCGACAGGCACGTGTACACGAACTGGTTCGGGAGGTTCGGACCCGGATCCTCACCGCTGGCCCTGAAGTACCCGAACAGAACCGACCGTAGGTCGGGGTCGTAGAAGGCGTTCGTGCCGTGGAACCCGTGAGGCAACAGGGTCAGCACACCACCGTTCGGGCGGATGCGTCGCCCGAGGGCACGATCGAACGCTTCGATCACCCGCATCGCCACCGCGTACACCATCTGCTGGTGGAATCGCGGGTCTGCTTCGCTCGGCGCGAGACCCGCCTGGACCGCCAACACCGGTGAGTCCAGATCGACCGGCTCGTAGTAACACGCTGCCGGGTGCCCGTCGCTGCGCCGGCCGCCATCGAAGTCGACCACCCTGACCCGCGAGCCCGCCGGCCCGACCTGCAGGGGCTCCCACGGGATCCCGACCGTGACTACCGCAGGCCCGGAATGCTCCAACGTGTTCGCCGCCTGCGGATCAAAGGCGTACACACGAACCGGCCGCTGAACCGGCCGATCCCGGATGTTCGCCTGACTGCCTAGCCCGGGCTCCATCGCCGTCACTGCCACCACCCCCCACCGAACGACTCTCCGACAATGGATCCCCGTCTTGGCCCCCAGATCCTAGAGCGATGACGCTGTGAGCTGCCGACGAACGCGCCGGCCACGGGGCATCAGCCCGAGGGGACAGGTGCCTCGAGCGAGAACTCGGGGTAGGGCCACGCCGGCGGCGACGGTCGGGACTGGTCGGTGAGCACGTAGGAACGGACTGCCGCATCGCACACGGCGTAGCCCCAGTTCACGAGCCGGTAGCGGAGATGGTCGCTGGACCCGGTCCTGAGCCCGATCCCCTCGGTGTAGGGCGGCCACAGCCGGGTCTTCACCGTCGCCAGCAACTCGATCCAGCTCTGGTCGACCGGGAGCTTCCCGTCGGTCGGGTAGTCCTCGATGTTGGTGTCGATAGCCCAGAACCCGACCACGCGACGACCGTCCCGCAGGTCCAGGAGTGCGGTGCGACGGCGGGCGCGGACCTGCTGGTCCGTGTTCACCCACGACCGCATCACGTGCCCGAACCAGTTGCGGCTCGGCTTCTCCTGGAGCTTCCCCGGACCACCGCCGTCGGACACCAGCACGGTGTCGTACGCCTCGACGGGCTCGAGACCGAGGTTGTCGTACACCCCGCCGTCACTGAGATACATCGTGTGCGTCCACGGCTCCTTCAAAAGCGTCTCAGCGTCCTCAACGTCACCCTGCGCGTTGTCGGGGAATGGGTCGGTGAGCGCCTCGTCGTCGCCCAGCTCCAGCTTCAGCGGTGACAGGAACGGCGGGAACGCGCTCGACGCTGCAACGGCAGTAGAAACCGGCGTCTTCGGCTCGAGGCGGCACCCGACCCTGTAGTCCGCGGTGTAGGGGCGAGCGAACCGGACCAGGCTGCCGGTGCCCACGTTCGACGCGCAGATCACAAACCTCGGCGACCCCGGCAGTTGCTGCAGCGAAGCGTCGCCGAAGAGGTGGTTCCGATACGCAGCGGCGACCTGCTCCGCGATCTGCCTTCCCGGTCGGACCAACCCTGTAGCGATGACCCGGGCGTCGAGTCGTGTGCCAGCGAAGTCGAGCAGCTTCGACTCGACCTGGTTGAAGCCAGCTGCGACGCCGGTGGTCTCGTCGAACGCTAGGTCGTCCCATGCCAACGCGAGCGTGGCGGCGGCGATTGAACCGCCCGACACGCTCGAGATCCGATCGAACGCCCCCAGCAGGCCGAACTCATTCAAGCGGCGCAACGCCCCCACATGAAACAGCATTGCCCGATAGCCGCCCCCCGACAGGCAGAGCGCCGGCAATGCCTTGCGGTGCCGACTGGCATCAGGTCTCGGTGGACGCCGCAGATCGTTCATCTTGTTCGCAAGTCAGTCCGATACGTCCGGGACGGCTTGTTCGGCACGGACCGTGGTGAACGACTTCACCTCGGACAGGTTGACGATTTCTCCCGTGTCCAGCTTCACGCGCAGGCCCTTCTGGTCGCTCCACTGGAGTCCTGCAACCACGCCGGGGCCGTCCTCGGTCGTGACCTTCACCGAGTTGCCGTAACCCGACAACGCAACCCGCAGTTCGTCCTCAATCGTCGGCTTGTCGGTAGCGGTAGCTGCCGGTGATTCTCCTGTGGGCATGCGTCCCTCGAGCTCCAACACCTTGATCGCGACATCGGCACGAGATTGGATCTGCTGGGTAGTGGCCGAAGCGCGACCGCGAACGTCACCGTCAACAACTTTGGCAAGCCCCAGCACCAATGCCGCCAACAGCACCGCGACGCCCGCGACAATGGCCACCGCAAGGGGTGCATTGTCCTCAAGCGCGGCCCAAGCGCTCGTGGCCGCACCCGCGATCACGGCGATGCCGCCGACGGCAGAGATCAGCTTCTTGACCTGGGTGGTGATCTCAAGCGTGGCCGACTCGATGACCCCTGCCGCGCCCTCGTCCCCGTCCCGCTGGGGCACACCAACCAGATCAAGTTTGTCCAGCAGCGCATAGAGCTCGTTGTTGGCCGCCGTCCGATCCGAGGCGTCGTCCTTCTTGTCTTCAGCGCACACAGGTCTACCGCCCCTCCACGATGTGAAACCAAGTTCACCACATCGGTAGGCAACCTGCCGTTCGAATCTCTTGGCGATGCCGCCGACGGCTCCTACCCCGGGGACATGGGACGCCGGGCCGCACCTGGGGTGCCGTTGGCAGGATTCAGCCGCCCCGCGTAACGCCAGCGGCCTTGAGGGCGGCGGCGGGCACACCGATCTCGCGCCAAGCGGCGTAGGAGATGCCCTTGCGGTCGCTGTAGCCCTTGGCCGCAGCGGTGAAGCCCTTCTCCACTGCCTCGAGGTCGACGGTGTCTTCGGTGGTGGCGAGCTCGGCCTGGAGGTCGAGGCGTTCCTGGACGAGTTGGAGGCGCTTCACGGGGTCGGCGTCAGGGATCTGCACCTCGACGGCCTCGAGGCGCTTGGCGACCGATTCGGGGGTGCGCTTGCGGCCCCGTTTGGGCTTCGAGCTTTCGAGGGCCTCGAGGTAGGCGCGCACGGCTCGGCCCTGCTCACGCCCGAGGGCGAGTGCTGCTTTGTGCTCGTCGGACATGATCTTTGCCATGACAGAGAATGTACAGGCGCGTCTAGGGGACGACTGGGAAGCCGCTGCCTGATGAACGTTTCAAGCGAGGCAGGGGTGTTGTCCGACCGGGACGGAGCGCTGCCCGCAGATGGGGCATTGGCGTGCGCCGAGGAACCTGTCGATTGCCGTCCCATCGGGGTAGTCACGAATGCGCCAGATCTCTGTTGGAGAACTTACGGCCAAGTGATCGTCTTGGCGTATGCGTACGCGATTCGTCTCTTGGCCGGTAGTCACTTCCCCTGCGCCGGGGCGGGCCTCCTCGGCTAGATGGCACCTGCCGCAGCGCACGGGATGACGGTAGATCACCCGCACGTCGGCTGCTCGGAGGTCAACCGTCAGCGGTCATCGTCACGCTCGTGTGGTGGGTGTCCTCTTGATGGGTCGGGCAGTTGTGGCCGACACCAAGTAGCCGGCTGGCGGGCGACAACCAGCAGGCGCTGCTTTCAGTTGCCGCGCTGCGCGAGATGTTGGAGCGTGACGCTGACCATGCGAACACGCCCATGACCTGCCATTCCGCAGCCTGGAGCGCAGCTATCGACCGTCGGGTGGTGCTTCCAGAGGTGATCTGGTCATCGATCAACAGCACCGAGCGGCCGCCGCCCTGTTGCAGCGTTACCGCGACGGCCACTGTTTGGCCCTCGAGCAGCACCTCGGGGGCGTATCGCCCCAGAGCGGTTGACCAGTGCATGCCCGGTGCACTGAGCCAAGCCGCAGAGCGCCCTGGTCACCGACCCGTCCCCCGTCTCCGGCCAGCTACCGGGACCCGTCCTTGACTGTGGCCGAGATGCGTCAAGAAACTTGAGGCAAACTTGACGGGTCAAGGCCTGGTTGGCCGAGATGGGCCAGCCCACCTTGTTGGCCACCGCCGGGCACCGTCGGCGCTTTACGGAATAAGGCGATATGGGCGGAAGGGGCACCAGCAAGTCGGAGTCCGATGAGGAGAGTGGGGGCGGTCACGTGCTGGACCCTGATAGAACTGGTGCGCGCACGTGCCTCACCTCGGGGTGGCGTTCGATCAAAGGGGCGAAACATGGCGAGACTAGAATTCGATCCGGCTGCGCACGGATATCACTTTGCGAACACGTTCGTGAACCGGGTGATACCGGCGTTCAACTGGTCGACGGGCGGTCTGTGTGGGGGTATGACCATGTCGGCCCTCGATTACTGGCGTTCGGCTTCTGCGATCCCCTGCCACAGTGAGGCCGATTTCGGGCCAAGCCCGAACCCCGACGAGGGTGGCGTGCCTGCGGAGGGCACCCGCATGCGCTCGTACATCTACGAGCGCCAGATGCACAGCCTCCTCACCAAAATGATGTTCACCCGCTGGGTGGTGTTCCCCGGTTTCGTCCCGGACGACTTCCATTCGTGGGCGACCGGGGTCGAATTCAACACGGTCCGGGCCCAGATCGACAAGGGTCGGCCGGCCATGATCGGGCTGTGGTCGATAAAACCCGGCGATCCCTCCGGCGGTCATCAGATCCTCTGCTATGGCTACGAGTCCGCCACGAAGGCGTTGTACGTCTATGACCCGAACACGCCCGACATCGAGTGCATCCTCACACCGGTGTCCGCCGCGGTCGGCTGCGAACTTCGTCGCGCCGACGACAACGCGCTGCGATCGACCTGGCGCGGCTACTTCTGGACCGATGTCTACAACTGGGACGAGGCCCCCCACTGGCCTGCATACCACGACCTCGAGATCAGCGACGGGGTGGACATCGAGCCGGAGGATGCGAAGTTCTCCGTCGGTGGTCGTCTCACGGTGACGGCAACGGTGCGCAACGTCGGGGAGTATTCGTCGACCTTCGACTCCCTCTTCGTCTGGGCCCGCGGCCCCCGCGGCGAGAACCTGGACTCGCGGCTCGGGGGAGCGGAGGCAGGCTTGACCCGGTTGGCTCCCGGTGAGCAGCGCAAGCTTCACCGCACGGCCGATCCGTTCACCAACGTGGAGGGGCTGTACTCCGTCGGGATCTCTCTCAACAAGAACGGACGATGGCTGAGCCTGCCGTTGGCGCCGGGCGCGCTGCCCAGCCGGTTCGTCAACGCCCACTCGACCAAAGAGCTCGTCATAGATCAGGTGGTGAACGTGCCCGAGAGCGCCTCAGGCGACGTCGACACCCAGGTCGACCTTTTGCCGGGCGATGAGTTCGCCCTGTCTTCCACGGGCTCGATCTGGGCAGGAGTCTGGTTCGCCAACCCGAACGACGCGGTCGGCTGGCCGGGGCGCCACGACGCCGGTCAGCCGATGCCGGCCGCCAACGTGTTCTCCCTGATCGCGCGGTGCGGCAACGATCCCTACTTCGTGGTGGGCAGCGGGTTGCCCCGTCAGGGCTTCGCGGGAACGCAGAGCCAGCGGCTGTTCCTGCGAATCAACGATAGCGTTCCCAACAACGGGTCCGGCCTGTTTCAGTGCACCGTGCGTGTCTGGCGCTGACCCAGGGATATCCGTGCTCTGGGTCGAAGCCTGGACGATCGCGCCGGGGTGCCCTCGAGCGCGGCCACCCGGTTGGCCGCCCAGGTCTGCGCCCGGGCCGACAACATCCGCCTCGGGGCCGCCAGATCGGACTGCTCGGTCCAGGTCTTGGCCCCACAGTCCGGGTCCGGGCACGCCCAGACCCGCTTGCGCCACCGCACCCGCACGGCCACGTCACCGACTGGGACGTCGCGCAGCGTGACCCACCGGCGGTCCTTGGACTTGGCCCGCAACCCGCACCGGCCACAGCCCACCTCCGCGGCGGTGGTCTGCACCTCGATCACGAGCTCGTCGCCGCCGGCGACGACGTCGAGCACCTCGAACCCGGGCGCGCCGAACCAGACCGCGCCGCTACTACCTTCTGCCACTGGGGCCTCCTCCGTCTCGGACCGTCAAGCAGTCACGAGATTCGTGGAGGCCCCCACCTCAACGGTGGACCCTCACACCCCACGTCCCAGCTTCAACGCGCAGGGCCCCTTTAACCCCGATCGTTCACCGGAACCTGTGAACGCAGCCATGCCGCCACAGCCACCGTTTGGCCCTCGAGCAGTACTCGGTCAAGCCCTATCCGGTTGACCGGTGCCCGACCCGTGCCGAGCAGAGCCGGGTAGATAGCCCTGGTCGCCGACCCGTTACCCCTTGGCCGCCACGGGAGTTGACCGGTGGTTGACCTCGGCTGAGAGGCATCGAGGGACTTGAGGGTCAATGGCTGGTTGGCCGAGATGGGCCAGTTCGGTCCGTCAGCCACCGGTGAGCCTTGTGGGCGCTTGACGGAATGAGACGTTCTGGGCGCTCGTCGACATCCTGACGGTCAGGGACCGTCTGTATGACGCCACCACTGCCCATTGCGACGCCATCCGTGGGGGTCAAGATGTGCTGTAAGAGCGGCGTGTGTCAATGGCCAATAGGTTCTGCCCGGGGGCGGACAGTGGAACTGCCCGCTGGTGGCCAACAG
>CXWK01099201.1_pt3 | contig 15036 bp, 18 predicted proteins | sample 590851 | NCBI WGS metagenome assembly CXWK01 (sample SAMEA3498364, study PRJEB10139) | wastewater metagenome | biome: wastewater treatment plant; material: activated sludge | place: Denmark | collected 2014-08-01 | reverse complement strand
CGGTCAACGGGGCCAAAAACCCTCAGATTGCCACGGCATTGGGTGTTGATCTGAGGACAGCCAGCCGCGATGTAGGGCGAGTGAGAGAGCAGTGGCGCAAAGACTCCGAGAGTGCTATTGAAGATAAGCGGGCTGCCAGCATTGCCACATACAAAGAAATTCAGTTGCGCCTCTGGGAGGAATTTCGCGAGCTGAAGAATCAGAAGAAATCGACAGTCAAAGTGCTGCTTGCCATTGCTGATGTTGAAGGCGAGATCACCAAGATTGAAGGCACACGTATTCAAACCATCGACCTGACGTCGAAGGGTGAACAGATCATAGACCCGCGGAGCCTGAGTGACAACGACCTATTCGCTCGACTGGCGCAGTTACAACAGTCGTCGTCGGCTAAGGGGTAACACCCCTTTAACCGAATTTGAAATACTGGAAGAACTGGCCGCACGTCGTTTAGGACGTGCGAGCTTTATTGGCTTTGCCCAGTATGTCGATGAGCTGTATATTCCTGATCCATTCCACGAAAAATTAGGCGAGATCTTCGATCAGGTCGTCTCTGGAGGCCTGCGCTTTGTCATTATCAATGCGCCCCCACAGCACGGCAAATCGACCAGCACAAGCGAAATCCTCCCCGCCTATTGGTTGGCCAGACGCCCAAATGATCCTGTGATCATCACCTCCTATAACTCCGATCTTGCGACCGCCAAGTCCCGTAAGGCCCGTGGCATTGTTCAGTCTGAAGCCTATAAGAATCTCTTTGGGGAACATGCGACCCAGGATATTGCCCCTATAGAGATCGCCACTGATAGCCGTGCTGTCGATGAATGGCGGCTTATGGCTCCTCATCGCGCAGGCGTACGCGCGACAGGTGTTGACGGTGGTATCACAGGCAACCCCGCGATGCTTGGCATTATCGATGATCCCCTGAAAGGCATCGCTGAAGCGCAATCCGCAACCATTCGCGAATCGCTCTGGGAGTGGTATCGGACAGTCTTCCGCACGCGTATTAACGAGGGTGGTTGTATCGTCATCATCATGACTCGTTGGCATCCTGATGACCTCGTTGGCAAGCTGCTGGCTCAGGCTGGCATCGAGCACGCAGATAAATTTAGAGTGTATCGCTTCCCTGCCATCGCAGAAACGCAAAGCGTGCGCGATCAAAATAATAAATTTCTGGGTCTGCCAATGGGTGAGCCTGATCCCATTGGGCGTGAGCCTGGTGAGCCTCTTGCCCCTCATCGATTCGGCATTCCTTCTCTTCTGGCGCTCCAGGCTACGGCTGGCCCTGCCTTCTGGGGATCGCTCTACGATGGTGTGCCACGCCTGCGCGAAGGCAATTGGATCAAGCGCGATTGGTTTGAGATTGTTGATCCTAAGCTGATTCCCCGACTCGGGAAACGTGTGCGTTATTGGGATAAGGCAGCCTCTGAAGATACAAAGGATGCGGCGACAGCTGGGGTGCTTATGCTAAAAGCTCCGGATGGCAAAATATATATTGAGCATGTCGTCAGAGAATGGAAGAACTCTGGGGCACGTGAAGACATCATCTTGCAAACGGCTAAATCAGATGCCGCAAACCATGGCTCCAAAAGAGCGATACAGGTTGTTGTGGAGCAGGAGCCGGGCAGCGGAGGCAAGCATAGCGCTCAAATTACAATCAGCGCCCTCTCAAAAGAGGGCATCCCTGTCAAACGCGATTTGCCTTCAGGGGATAAGGATTTGCGCTTAGATCCGTTCGCGGCCTATGCGCAGCTTCACAAGGTGTATTTAGCGGCTGGCTCATGGAATGAGGGCTGGCTCGATGAGATTACAGCCATTCCTAACGGTCAATGGCGCGATCAGTCAGACGCGACATCCGGCGCATACAATATTCTGAGTGATGCAGGCACAACATCTAGCAAAACTAAGACCACAGGCTTACCGGGTCGATCATCAATTAGGCGTCGATAATAGAACATTTGTGCTATAATCTGACGAAACAAAGGAGAGAATTATGCATGCAGCACAACTGAAACGCAGACTGGAGGTGATCGGCCGCACAGATTTACTTGACATGCTCAATGCGCTCCGGCCAAGCTTCAATTTTTCATGGGATACAACCAAGCCCGATTATGCCTGGTGGGATAAATTCAGACGAGGTATGCAGCCCGGGTATGAAATTGCCTCTCGCCTTGTTTCCCCGATTCCTAAGATTCGTAGCGTGTGGGCCCTTGGCGATGGGCTTGAATTTCGCTTGCGCTCCGGCATTGAGCATGATCGCATGACCTATACCAACGAACAGCTTGGGGAATGGTCATCCTCGATTCGGTCTACACTTTCTACGCTGCTTAGAGACCTGGATGAATTGGGCGATCAATACATCATCGTTAATTTGGATGGTTCGCTCTCGATCCCCTCTCCGGATACCGTTACTGTGATGCGTGATCCTTTGGATTATCGCCGCGTAGAGGCGGTTAAAGTCTTCACGAAGCTGAAGGATGTCGATGTTACAGACACTTATACACCAGACCTGCGCACCATTGAAATCAAAAATACCACAGCGAAACCGATCACGACGCGGTATGGGATCATAAAAGAAAACGAAACGCTGACACTCGACTACGATAATCCCCTGGGCCTTATCCCCGTGATTTGCTTTCATGGTCGGCGCAGCGCGAATGAGACCAATGGCCGGGTTGTCTACAGCGATGATATTTTGCTGCTGAGTCGCTATGACGATCTGACCAATAAGGGCATTGATGCAGCCGCGCTGATCGGCACGCCTATCCCAGTTTGGTCAGGCGTCGAGGATGTTGACAGGGAGAAGGATGCTCTCTCAACACCAACAGGGCATACAGATATTGATGGCAACGAGGAAACAGCCATCAACATTGATCCTAACGAGGGCGTTATTACGACCGGAGCTTTTGATTTCAAGTCTCCTGGCGCTGGCTTCACGAAAGATATTCGCGATATTTTGAAGTTGATCTTTCTGCTGATTCTGGAAGAACATCAGATCCCGGAAACGATTTGGGGTGGCGAGCTGGGGCAAGCGCGTGCCACGTCCCAGGAGCAGATGAAGACCTTCTATGCCATGATTGAAGGCTATAGAACAGACCTTGAGGGCACATTCGACCCAGATAAAGGACGCATTGAGGGTCTTCAAGGTCTTGTCTCTGTCTGGTTGCGGACAAAAGCGCTGACCGATAAGAGGCTGGTTGTGGATGCCGTCACACTTAAATGGCCTGTTCTCGCGCAGACAGATGAAACACTCATGTTCGAGAAGGTCGGATACCTCTATGAGCAATCCCTCATTACAGGCGTGACAGCGGTAGAGCTGGCCGATGTTGTCGAAGATCCTGATGGCGAAGTCGAAGCGGCTCAGGCTGAAGCAGACGCCAAGCGTGATAAATTCGACAAAGACATCGATGATGGCCTGGAGGATGAAGACGACGATCCAGAGGATGAAGACGACGACGATGAGGCAGCAGCCGCATGAAGACGCGGATCACTGGTCGCCAGATGGGCGCACGGGCACAGGCTGGACTCCGTAAGGATCTCAGCCTTATGTACCGCGAGATGATCAACGAAATGACGGCTGTCTTGCAGCGCTATGGCACTGGCCCAGGCGGGAAAGTGCCACGTGCTCAGCATGACGATGTCGCAGATGATATCGGGGCGATTCATCGTAAGTATTTCTTGGTAGGCACATCGCGCAAATCGTTTGACGAGAATGAGCTTGCGATCACCCCCTATGCCAAGATCCTCCAGCGCTGGTATGTTTATGCCGTAGAGGGTGCGGTAAAAGTAGATCGCGCCTGGATGAGGCGCAGCATCCCCAAAGACGTTTATAAGTGGTTGGCAGGCACTTACAAACGGAAGATACAACCTGATCCAGAGCAGGAATCTGCTGCAGGGGCGAATCGACATCAAGAGGCTGAGAACCCCTATGCGCGGAAGTACGGGGAAGATGGAGAGGTTTACCGCGCACGTCTCGTCAAAGATCTGCATATCGTGCATGACAATCCACTGGCGGAGGTCGATCCATCGCGTAGGTGGGTTCCCTGGACACGATGGAATGATCCCAATGGCTATAGATTAAGTGATCGGCTCTGGAGGGCAGAGGCACGCGCGCGCGAGAAAATTGACGCCACGCTCATGCGTGAGCTGCGCAACAATATGGGCTCGCTGCGTCTCGCTCGCCTGCTGGAGAAGATGCTGCTGCCTGACCGTGCGAGGGTAAAGACCAATAAGCCCTATGGCACGACGGCCAGCTTTGATGCAATGAGGTTGGCCAGAACAGAAATCACCCGGGCTTCAAATCAAGCTGCTTATATGTCAGCTCTGATCAACCCGTATGTGAATCAGATTGATATTGCGCGGTCGAGAAATGGTGATAAGAGCTGCCCAATCTGCCCTCAGCATGCCACAATTGATGGGTCAGGCAATCGCATTCGTCCGCCTTATGATCAGAATGCTGCATACGTCGGTCCATATCATCCTTGCTGCATGTGCCGCGTTTTGCCAGTGCCCAGCGATTCTGCTGCGACGATCACGCAGAATATTCGTGCATTAATGGAGTTTGATCCCTCCATCCAACCTGCCCCCAGTGCCGCGACAGATCTCCTGGTTGACGCTCTGCTTGGTGCAGGTCTTGCAAGTCTGTGGCGGAGTAGAGATCTATAACCCTACAAGAGGCTACCCTATTTCTTGCTTCCCCTCTTTTTGTCGTTAGACTTCCAAGAGCTACCAGTATCAGGGGTAGGCCTTCCATCTGGCTCGGGTGCTTTCCGAGGCTCAGGTTCTGATTGTGTGGTAGATTCCGATTTATCGTTTTTATCAGACATATCTATCCCTCAGAGGAAATTATGAGCGAATGGACACTCCAGGAACAAACAGTCCTGAACTTGCTTGAGAAGCACTTAGATTATACCAATAATGCTATTGATGGCCTAGATAGCAAAGCCCAAGAAAACATCAATATCAGTAGTATTATTATCGCAATCTTGGGTGCATTTACACTTTCTGGAACAACTAGCACGCTATTTGACTCGACAAACCTAATTTGCATCTTCTTAGTATATTGCTTCGTTTTCCTCATATCTTTTTGGGCACGTCGCCCTCAGAGAGTGAAAAATCATCCCATGATGCCTAACTATGAAAATGCTAAAAAATGGGCAGAGATGGATGCCGAAGCGATGTTTAATTTACTAGTATCCAGCTATGCCGAAATCATTGAAAATAATTCCGCTATTGTCGATAGAAAAGCACCTTTGGTTAAACTAGGCACACTGTTTATCTGCATTGACTTAATTTTAGTTTTTGCTGCTGTGCTGATTGTTTAGTTAAGTTCGTTTGGCTGTCAATCTGCATTAAGATCTGCGTTTAATCGCAACGGAGTTTAATGAATTACTTGCGTAAATAGAACATATGTGCTAATCTGATCCTAATTGACTAAATGCTGTCGCGAGGCGACGGCAAAACAGAATACAACCGTCGCGAGGCGACATGGCAAGCAGAAAAATGCTTTGCGGTGTCACCTCGTTTTTGTTTGAGGACATAGGATGCAAAAACGTAAGGTTCATGAAGAACGCATGCATAGAATGGAGGGGAAGCCCCCGCTTGGCGCTTCCAGCTGGCCTGCGTTTGCTGAGCAGATTCCTGTTTACGAGCAAGTTGACAAGGCACTGCTTTACCAGAATGACCCTACCCCATTCCATTTGGTCCTCGACATAGCGGTTCTCAATGCGGTCAGTGCTAACGGCCTTTTATATGACGAGCCTCTCATGAGTGCTATGGAAGCCCAGCTGCTTGGACTTGGCGGCTTGCGTGGGCACCTAGGGCAGCTTGATTACAGCTCGTATCCTATCGAGGCTATTGACTGGATCGGCCATGTGCGCGTGGGTGAAACAATCTACGCCAAAGGCTACATCGCTCCTGGGGATCACAGGGAAGCCATTCGCAGAATGAAGGCGCGGGGAAGCAAGTTCCGCACCTCTCTCGATGCCCAGGGCTATCAAGAATGGGTCGATAAAAAAGCAGGGATCTACCGTCTCCGGGAGGTCGAGTTCTTTTCAATCGATCTTGTTCACAGCAATAAGGCCGCACTTGCTAAGGCAACGAGCGGAAACGGAATTATCACCAAAGAAACAGGTCAGGAGCCACACATGCTTAATGCTGAGCAGGAATTGCCGAACGGCGCACCTACCACAACGACGGTCCATCTGGCCGTTGAAGGGCAATCAGCAACGGTTCTGCGCGAAGAGATGAATACCCTCAAATCCGAACGCGAAGCCATTGCCAGGGAGCTTGAAGACACCAAGAAGCAGCTTACAGAAGCGCGTCGCTATGCCTCTGTAGTCGGGTCTATCCGCGTCAATTTGGGCTACGGCGATGACGTCTCTGATGAAGCGCTCGTGCCCAAGATCACCGAAATGTACAACGCGCTGAATCGTCTGGCGGAAATGTTGGGCAATGATGCCTCGATTGAGGTCGCCGTTGCTGAGCTTTTGTCAGCACGCGAAGCCGCTACGCAGCGCGAAGCCGATCAGCGGTTGAATACTATCGTCAAGAGCTTCACAGGTAGCTGGAACGTTCACAGTGAAGAAAACAAGACGAAGGTTGCAAAGCTGGAAAAGCAGTTACGTCGCGCGATCACCTCTGAAACTGCGGCCGCAGGTGAAACCCTCGAAGCTGTTGCGGCTCGTGTTTGGAAAGAAGATTTCCAGGCGATGGCTGACAGCCTGGTTCAGGCAATGGGCGGTCCGGCCGCTGTGGTATCGAGCAGCACCCAGAGTGACGCGAAAGCCGAACTCACTGAAGCAGAACTCAAAAACTCGCGTCGGTTTTTACCCGGCAAGTAAACCCGGCTTAATCGGCAAGCCAATCAGACTTAGAAGGAGCAAGAAATTATGCCAGAGATTGCGTTGTTAGGGCCGCGTGCAGCTGTTGATTTGTTTGTCACATTGGCAGGCATCGACAGTGGTCGTGCGTTGGCATTTGCGAATCGTGAAGGTCTGACGGGTGCGAATATCGTTCGCGACGCTTTCACAGCGATTGGCGCAGCAAATGAATATATCGTCAATCGTTGGAGTGGACTGCTCTATCAGACCACAAAAATTGATGTCAAATATCGGGGCGGGACAGGGACAGCGCGCAAGACTCCTGTTGCTACTGAATTTGTCCAGCCTGATGGCGTGCGCAGCAGTCGCACGGGGCACATGCTGCCCATGCGCAAGTACGATGACTCTCTGGGGTGGACCCCGGATTGGCTGAAGGATGCACAGCAAGCGGATGTTGATGGCGACATTCAGGAGATCGTTGATTCCTGGCGCAATCGTGTTGAAAACGACATCTTCTGGCGCATTCTCACCAAAACCGAAACCGCTGAGGGCTCAGGCTGGAGCACAGGTTGGGCAGTTGGCACGGGCATCAACGTTCCGTATATCCCCCCCGCCAATGGCTCCAAAGTCTTCGACAGCACACATACACACTATGTCTGGACTGATGGCAGTACCGCTGCCAAGTTCCAGGAAACGCTGTTCAAGGCTGCCCAGGAAATCCGGCATCACGGCTATAAAGGCAAATTGGTTGCCATCGTCAGCGCGTCGAACACCGAAACCTATATGGGCATGGCGAAATTCGTCTCCCTTCAGCCGGGCTCTGTGACGATTGTCCCCGGAAACGGTGCGGCATCCGTCCAATACGTGCAGGGTGAAGCTGAGGGTCTGCCTGGTGATGTCTTTGGCTACGTCAACAGCCCGTATGGTCTGATCGAGCTGCGCGCAGAAGATCAAGTTCCTGCCGGATACGGCTTTATGTACAAGTCATTCGGCGCAAACAATCCGCAAAATCCACTGGCGCTGCGTCTTCACCCTGGCGAGATGTTTGGGATGAAGCCTGATGTGATCCTCAAACCGTCGCTCACACCTGTGATGCAATCACTGAACTTTGAAGCCTGGCACGGAATGGGAATCAACAATCGTACCGCGGCCGTGGCCTTCTTCACTGGCACAGGCGCAACTGAATATCCGGAACCCACCAGCTTGGCTGGCTAATCTGAATTTTTGATCTGAGTCTCTGATTTTCAAGGAGCAACAAGATGGCAATGACTAAAACGAGTGTGAGCAGTCCGCGTCCCCTCAACGGGGCGATTGTTCGCAAGTACGTGGCCGCTGGAGCAGGCGTTATTGGCGATGATGTTTACATCGATGCCAATGACAAAGCGGCGTTGGCTCGCGGCAATGCTGCTGCGACCGCATGGGGTAAGGGCATTGTCGTCGCGATTGAGGGACACATGCCCGGCACATCCTTCGTCGCTGGCCAGACCATCAGCGTGCAGGTCTATGGGCCTATCGCAGGGTGGACGGGCATGGATAACACCAAAGCTATCTATGGCTCTGCCGCGACGGCAGGCCTGCTGACGCAGACTGCTCCGGCTGGTGCGTCAACATGGACACATGTGATGGGTTATCCGATCCGTACCGACGTGTGGTTTATCAATCCGACAAACGTTCCGCCAACGGCGAACACCTAAGGATTGAATGATGCGAATCAACTGGCGCGCGAGAGAATTCGATAACCATGATGGCTATGGGCGGCAGGCATTAAACACGCTGCGCGCTCTGGCCAACATGGGCCATGACGTAAGTCCTCTCACCAATGAGATGCTTGCATTACCTACATGGGTACAGCGTCTTATGGGTGTGGACTGGTCAGGCATCACCATCTCAAACGTGCCAGGGTTTGACATCACGTCCATCCCGGGGCGGCAGTGGGCATTCACCATGTGCGAGGAAAATGCGGTTGATCCGGAGTGGGTCGAAAACATCAACGATCATTGTGAGCGTCTTTTGGTCCCATGCCAGCACAATCTGCGGGTTTTCAACGCGGCTGGCGTGGCAGTGCCTATTCATATCGTGCCCCTGGGTCTTGATCCGAGGGAATACGCACCGCTGCCTGTGAGCAAGCGAAATAGGTCTTATACCTTTCTCGCCTTTGCCGATCGGGGATCGCGCAAGGGATACAGCACAGCTCTGCTCGCATTCGCCTCAGCGTTTCCGGCCAGCAAATATCCGGACGTGCGCTTGATCATCAAGACACGCGCAAAAGAGATGCTGCCTGCGTTTGCAGACACCAGAATCACCCATTGGGCTGAAGATTGCCCGAACGCAGTGGATCTGTTTGGGCAGGCTGATTGTCTCGTTTTCCCATCGAAAGGCGAAGGATGGGGGCTGCCTCCGCGTGAGGCTGTAGCGTTGGGCATCCCTGCCATTGTGCCCCGTCATACAGGGTTAGAGGTCGGTATTGGCTGCTGGGCCACAGTAATCCTCGAAAAGCACGCGCTTGAGGCTTCTGGCATAGGGGGAGAATGGTTTAACCCCGACTGGCAAGAGGTTATGGCCGCTATGACCTGGTGTTATGAGCATCAAGAGGAAGCGCGCCAAAAAGCGATTGCCGGAGGGGAATGGCTGCGTAAAGAGCAAACCTGGGATCACGCAGCGGCAATTGTGTCCGCTTTGTTGGAGGTGCACGGCAATGGCTGAACTAACCGCTGAGCAACTCATAGACCTGCGGTCTGACCTGGGGGATAACAAAACCCCGCCTGCTTTTACGGATGAGGAGTTGCAGCGGCTCTACGTGCGTATGAGCCAAAGTTATAACGCGACAGTCGTTTTAGGCTTTGATCAAATCCTCGCGGATGCTGTCAAACTTGCGGATTACACACAGAACGATACTGAGGAGAAAAAATCTCAGGTGCCTGGAAACCTGCTCAAGTTGCGTGCGATTTGGCAGAAGAAGTGGGATGACGAAGTCGCCGCTGCAATCGTGCCTCCTCGGAAAACATCAGCAATGGTGAATCTCCGTCCTGTGTGGCGCAGTAAGAGCAGTCCCAATGCCTAATATAGCCAACTGGACAGCAACCAATCGCGCTCAAGATGCGGTCGCACGGATCGCGGACAAAAAAACCGCGATCACGATTGCGAGAGGTAAGCCAACTGTCACGTTAGCGCCCCAGGATGTTCGCGTCGAGATGGATAACACAACAACGGAGATCACCGGCGAAGCTGGCACGATCACCAGTGCACAGCGTGGGCGGGTGTTTGGCGTTCGCAATCATGACACATTGCCGGATACCGACATCAAGAAAGGGGACAGATTCCCCCTCGAAGGTGTGATCTACCGGGTGCTCTCGGTCATCCTGCAAACAGGCGAAATTCAGGCCATCTTCGAGGCAACATCATGAGCGCGCGTATGGAATGGTCCGGTGTGGGCCCAATGCGGCAGAAGATGCTTTCCTATGAGGACAAGGTAAAGGCTGCTATCACAGCAGTGGCCAATTACTGGAAAGCAGTTTTTGAGCGCTACGCCAAAGAAGAGGCTCCCTGGACGGATCGCACCGCCAACGCACGCCAAAGCCTGCATGCTTGGGTCGAAGAAAAAGACGATCTGGTAACGCTCTACCTGTCGCATGGCATGGAGTACGGGAAATTCTTGGAAGGGGCCCATGCAGGCCGCTATGCCATCATTTGGCCCACGATTGAGGCACATCTCACCCAGATTGCCAAGATGCTCAAGGGGATTTTTGGCTAATGGCTGTTTTGCGCGCTGTCCTACGCACCTTTCTCCTGGCTGATGCTGCCCTCTCAGAGATCCTGACAGGTGGGATCTGGGATGCCCAAACGACGGATCAATCTGGGGCAGACACAAGCTGGATTGTCCGTGATCCGGCGAACGGGGTGGATATTGCGCCCTTCGCCATCATCCGCTTTGGGGCGGAGTCTGCTACCGAAGTTGTTCAGCGGAGTGAGCGGCGCTTTGTGGAATTTTATTTCTACGAGCCGTCGGGCTTTCTTCAGATCGAAGCGGCGATCAGCCGCACAAAAACGTTACTGCACCGCAAGCGCGTGCAGGCCGATGATGCGGATGCTCATTTCGTCTTCGTCACTGGTGGACGGGATTCCATCGCACCGGAGTATGAAAATTCAGCCATGAGAATGAGTCGCTACTACTGTGACTATATAAGGAGAGATTGATATGTACGCACATACGCTCAAGAGCCTGGTTGTGGCTTCTTACAATTACAAGACTGACACCTACGGCACACCGCATGTTGTGGTGGACGGGCAGATGTATTCGATGGAGCCTGAGAGCGACAACGACAAAATCAATGCCTATGGACGCACCACACGCGGTATCAGTATTCCGAAAGGCTCTAAGATGTCCGTCAAAGCGGCTGGCATTGACCGCGCGGCGCTGCTCATCATGGTTCGTGCAACGACAGAGCAAGACGGCACAGTAGGCCACTATAGCTATTAGACCAAAGTGAAAGCAGGCGGCGGCGGGTTGCCTTATTTCGGCATCATCGGAACAGCCGCGATTGATGGCGGCGGTCTGGGTGTATTTGGACATCGGGCCATCAAACTCGACACCGTGCCCAAATACGAATTAAACGGTGAAACGAACAAATACATCCTGTCAGAATCCGCCGGCTACAGCTTCATCCCTCCGGCCTACGATGATCTCTACGTCATGGAAGAATTCGATGACGAAACAGATTGGGTCCCGCCCACCACGGGAGAACTCTTCAAAGCCTTTTTCGCTGATTACGTCTAACACCTAACCTGTTCGCATAATAAAAAACGAAAGAAATAGAACAAATGAGCGATCAAACCCAACCGCAGCTTCAAGTCTCCCCTCTCAGTGCCTGGTCTGAGGGGGAGCTTGTTCAACTTCCCTCCAAGAAAGTGTATCGCCTGCGTCCAGTCGATGCGCTGAGCGTGATGGGGAAAGATGGCGGCGTTCCCAATTTCCTGCTGCCTCTGATCTCGAAGTCAACAAGCGCCAAATCTGCACAGCCTGCGCCTCAGCCAACTGCTGAGCAGATGATCAAGCTGGCGCCAATGCTCAATGATATTGCTCTTGCCAGCGTTGTGGAGCCAGCAATCGTTTCCACCCCTGAAGAAGTCAGAGATGGCAAAGGCATCCTGCTCTCCATGATCCCCATGCTGGATAAGGTCGCCATGCTGTCATACGCCATGGGAGGTGCTACAGCGTTCGAGCAAGTGGAGCGATTTCAGCCGGAACAAGGGCCAGCTCTGGATTCTCTACACGAACAAAAGCAGCGCGTTACCGAGTAGTCGGCTTGGTATCAAAAATCACTGGTTGGCCTGGCAGTTTGACGAGCTTGTTCAACTGTTTGGCCAGCAAGTGGAAGCAGCACTCTCTAAAGAAAAAGACGAGATGCAGCGCGAAATTGTTTTCAAAGAAATGTTGGGCATCGAGACACCGCAAAAGCCCATTCAGATAGAAGTTCTTAACGATCTTCCAGGCGTCACAGTGAAACGTCGCAAGCCAAAGAAACAAGAGGTCGAAGAATGACAAGCGCCGGATATTCCCTGGGTGATGCCTATGGGAGCGTCATTATCAGCACAAACGTGGCAACGGCGATGGATGAAGCCGTTCGCCAGTTTGATGCGGGTATTGCCGGGATGTCCGCGTCCATGCAGGCATGGGGGCAATCACTCACCCAGGTCGGCGCTCAGCTTTCTATTCTCACCGAACCCTTGCGCGGCATGATCTCAGAGGGTTTCACAGCGGTCGGCGATTTCGATCAGATCATGACCGAAATTTCTGCGCGTACAGGTCTCACAGGTGAAGCGCTTGACGGCCTGCGCCAGACAGCCCGACAGATGGGCGTTGAGACTGTCTTTAGCGCACAGCAGGCAGGCGAGGCACTGCTCCAGCTGCTGACTTCCGGTATGAATGTCGAAGAGGCACTTGCAACACTTCCGGCAGTCCTCACGGCAGCTGCAGCCAGCGGCGAGGATCTTGGCCGCACGGCCGATGGTGTCACCGACATCATGGCGATCTTCTCTCTGGGCGTGGAAGATGCGCAAATGGTGGTTGATGTTCTGGCTCAGGCGGCAGGCGCGTCATCCGCGAGCATGGGCTCGCTGGTTGACGGATTTACGACAGGCGGCGCACAGGCACGTCTGTTCGGCATGAGTGTCAAAGAGACGGCAGCAACGCTGGCCATTTTTGCCGAAAACGGCATTAAAGGCTCTGAGGCAGGCACGCAGCTGAAGAGCATGCTGCAAAACATGGGACGTCAGACCAATGATGTGATTGGAATCTGGAACAATCTTGGCGTCAGTATGTACGATGCCCAGGGCAATGCCCGTGATCTGGAAGATGTGATCAAAGATCTAGACGCTGCCCTTGACACACGCACGATGGAAGAACAAAACGAGATCATGACCAAGCTGGGCGGCAGCTATGGCATCATGGGTCTGTCCGCGCTGCGTAACGGCATCAGCATCAGTCAAATGTCAGCCAGAATGGATGAGCAAGCCGGGGCGAGCAGCATCGCAGCCCAGATGATGGGTACGCTCAACACCATGGTTAATTCGTTGTCTGGTTCCTGGACCACCTTCCTCGAAGTCGTGCTTGCTCCCACAGTCGAAGAATATATCAAGCCCATCATTCAGGCTGGCATTGACCTCCTCGCCATGATGACTACCTGGGCACAGGAAAACCCGGAAATAGCCCAAACATTTGCAATTCTGGCGATGGCGATCTCAGCGCTTGGCCCTGTCTTGATCGGGATCGGCCTTGCACTATCCATTGGCGGCGCAGCGCTTGGATTGCTGCTCTCTCCCATTGCGCTCATTACAGGGGCGCTCTTTACGCTTGGAGTCGTATTCCGCAATCAGATCGGGGCCATTACGCAGGGCTTCTCCAAATTTGTGAACGATCTTCGGGGCGGCAGTATTGAAGGCGCGCTTTTGGGGGCATTCGGGCAGGATGGCANNCGTTTGGCATGACTGAGGAGGCTGCTCAGAATCTGTCATACAGCCTGGGTACGAGCTTCAGGCAAATTTATGACACCGTTACACCTTTCTTTCAACGTCTGTCCAATGCTTTCAGTATGGCCATCGGCAATATCGAACAGTTCCAGCAATCCATTAACAATGGAGCCGGAACAATCCAGGCGCTGACTGAAACAATCGGTGCGATGATCACCAGTTTCCTCTATGGCATCGGTGTCATATCCGATATTCAGGAGCTGGGAACGGTCCGCGCGGCTATGTTTGAGACAATTGAGTCCATCTTTACAGCGTTCTCCAACGCGTGGACGATGTTGGGGAATCTCAAGAATAGCATGACTGCGGTTTGGAACATGCTCCGCAGCAGCGGCGTTGGGGTCTTTGATACGATCCGCGCTGAGATTGATATTTTCACTGACAAAATTCTAGGGTTCTTTGGGGTATCAGCGGAAACATCATCTGCAATTGAGGGATGGTTAACGACGGCTGTTACCAACATCGAGCGCGTTTTCAACGCTGCACGGGGTGTATTTTCGAGTGTCACAACCTGGCTCTCAGGCTTGAATGTTAGCGGCAGCGGAATTGGGCAAGCTGTCGGGCCTCTGTATGAAATCGGCTCTTGGCTTCTGGCGCTGACAAATCCATTTAGTCTTGCCTTCAAAGTCTTGACGACGCTCGGTGTGGACTTTATTGCCATGTTTGAGGATGTTGGCAAAGGCATATCAAAATTCTTTGACGTTCTTTCAGGCGGTGGATCGCTGCAAGATGCGTTTAGCTCGATATTTGGCGGCGAGATGGTGGATGGGGTGCTGTCCGGCGTGAGTGTCGTCACCCAGGCGATTAATGATTTCATCAATCTGCTCGTTGGGATTTGGGACTATGTGTCACCTGGGCTCACATATCTGGCCAATTGGTTCCTGCAGGATGCACTTCCGGCCATCTGGAGCCTGATCACCAATGCCATTCTGCCTGCGCTTCAGGCTGTGGGAAGTTTCCTGGCCCAACTGTGGGCGCTGGTCGAACCGTCCCTGTCACTCTTCATCCAGTGGTTTTTAGAAGGACTCACAGGCGTCGTCATTCCGGCTATCGAGCAACTGATTCAAGTTGTAACGAGGATTTGGACAGATGTCAGCCCCTTCCTGCTTCAGTTAGCTGATTGGTTTCTGAACGATGTGCTGCCCACCGTCCTGAGCTTTATCAACGATGTCGCAATCCCTGTGATTCAGGATTTCAT
>CXWK01024037.1_pt1 | contig 15047 bp, 10 predicted proteins | sample 590851 | NCBI WGS metagenome assembly CXWK01 (sample SAMEA3498364, study PRJEB10139) | wastewater metagenome | biome: wastewater treatment plant; material: activated sludge | place: Denmark | collected 2014-08-01 | reverse complement strand
CGCGATAGGCCTCGGTCAATTGGCGCGTGTCGCGCTGGGTCACACCGATGAGCACCTTGCGCAGATTCTCGCCCATCGACGCCGGCAGGCGGATGGCCATGCCGAAATCGACGAAAATAAGCTGGAAGGTCGTCGAAGCCGGGGCCGCGCCCGTGTCGGCCGCTGGCGCGGGCGCGGCCGGACGGACGAACAGATTGCCGGGGTGGGGATCGGCGTGGAAGAACTCGGCCACGAAGATCTGCTTGAAGTACGCCTCCAGCAACAGGTCGGCCACGGCCTTGCTGTCGATGCCCGCCGCGGCCAGCGCCTCGGTGTCGGCGATCTTCAGCGCTTCGACGTCTTCCAGGACGACGACGCGGCCGGTGGAGTGACCGCGAAAGACGCGGGGGATGTAGACGCGCGGGTCGTCGGCGTGGATTTCGGCGAAGCGCTCGGCGTTGTCGGCCTCGGCGCGGTAGTCAAGCTCCTCCCACAATGTGCGGGCAAACTCCTCCATCAGGGCCGGGGTGTTGGCCCGCTTGCGAATGGGCTGGTAACGCATCAGCCAGCGGGCGATGACACGCAGCGCGGCCAGGTCGGTGCGCACCAGGGCTTCGATGCCCGGCCGCTGCACCTTGATAACGACGCGCTCCCCTTCGCCACCGTTCTCCGTCCGCAGCCGCGCCCGGTAGACCTGGCCCAGCGAGGCGGCGGCCAGCGGCTGGCTCTCGATGCTGGCAAAGCGCTGCTCCAGGTCACCCAGTTGCTCGCGCAGCAGGCCAAAGACCTGGGCGTTGTCGGCCGGGGGCACTTCGTCCTGCAAGCCCTGAAGCTCGCCGGTGATCTCCAGCGGCAACACGTCAACCCGCGAACTGAGAAACTGGCCCAGCTTGATCATGACCCCGCCCATCTCGATGGCCAGACCGCGGAATTCGCGGGCGATCAGGCGCAAGCGTTGCGGCCGCCCGGCCACGACGCGCTGGTGGGCCACGGGCAAGCGCCCCAGCACCAGATCCCACCAGACGATGTTGGCGATAATCCCGGCGAAGAAGCGCAGAATGCGTCGATAGCGGAGTTGATCGATGTGGGCCGGCTCGTTCATGTCAAGCCCCGATTCTAGCAGATTTCGGTGCGTTGCACTTTCTGAAGTGCGACGCCCCAAGAAAAATCCGCACGCGCCAACTGGATCGCGTGCGGACGATGATGCCCCATAGCGGACTCGAACCGCTGTTTTGGCCTTGAGAGGGCCACGTCCTGGGCCGCTAGACGAATGGGGCCAACGAGAGTGGATTCTATCAAAGAGGGGCCGGGCTGTCAAACCACGCTTGGCCGTCGCTGCCTGTTGCGCTAAGCTCCTCTCATGGACGCCATGCGCTTCGACACTTACTACCGCTACGATGACCTGACCCGTTTCCTGCGCGCCTGGGCCGACGAGTACCCCGCGCTCTGTCGCCTGACCACGCTGGGCCACAGCCACGAAGGGCGCGACATCTGGCTGGTGACGTTGACCAACGCCGCCACCGGCCCGGACACGGAAAAGCCCGCCTACTGGGTGGACGGCAACATCCACGCCACGGAGGTGTCGGCGTCGTCGGCCGCGCTCTATCTCATCCACAAGCTGCTGACCGGCTACGGCCACGATCCACGGGTGACCTATGCCCTCGACAGCCGCGTCTTCTACGTCGCCCCGCGGCTGAACCCCGACGGGGCCGAGTGGGCGCTGGCCGACCGGCCGAAGTACGTCCGCAGCAGCACCCGCCCCTACCCCCGCCCCGACCAGCTCGACGGGCTGATCGAAGAGGATATCGATGGCGACGGCCGCATCCTGCAAATGCGCCTGCGCGATGCCAACGGCGCGTGGAAAACCCACCCCGACGAGCCGCGCCTGCTCATCCCCCGCGAGGCGGACGAGCCGCCGGGCGGCGACTTCTATCGCATGCTGCCCGAGGGACACATCCAGAACTACGACGGTGTGACTATCAAGATCGCCCCGCCGCTCCACGGCCTCGACCTGAACCGCCAGTTTCCCGTCTATTGGGAGCCGGCGGAGCGCGGCGCCGGCCCCTTCCCGACCAGCGAGCCGGAAGCGCTGGCCCCAGTGCGGTTCATCACCGACCATCCCAACATCACCGGCAGCATCAGCTTCCACACTTTCAGCGGCGTCCATTTGCGCCCGCCGACCAGAAGCGGCGACGACACCCTGCCGACGCAAGACCTCTACACCTATCGCGCCCTGGGCGCGAAGGGCACCGAACTGACCGGCTACCCGGCGGCCTCTGTCTTCCACGACTTCAAGTACGACCCCAAGGAGTACATCAAGGGCACGTTCGACGACTGGATGTACGAGTACCTGGGCACGTTTAGCTGGACGACCGAGATCTGGAGTCCGCAGCGGCAGGCGGGTATCAAAGAGTTTAAGTTCATCGACTGGTTCCGTGAACACCCGGTGGAAGACGATCTGGCGCTGCTGAAGTGGAACGACGAGGTGCTCGGCGGCGCGGGCTACATCCCGTGGTATCCGTTCGACCACCCGCAACTTGGCCCGGTAGAGCTGGGCGGCTGGCACGACATGTACGTCTGGAGCAACCCGCCCCACGCCCTGCTGGAAAAGGAGATCGCCCCGCTGGCCGACTTCGCCCTGTACTGCGGCCTCGTCTCGCCCCGGCTGGAGCTGCACAGCCTGGACGTGCAGACCACCGGCGACGTCCACCGCGTGCGCCTCGTCGTCCACAACACCGGCTGGCTGCCCACGAACGTCAGCGAGCAGGCGCTTAGCCAGAAGGTGGTGCGTGGCCTGGAAGTGGACATCGACCTGCCCGAAGGCGCACGCTTGCTCTCCGGCGAGAAGAAGACGATGCTCGGCCAACTGGCCGGCCGCCATGACAAATGGCGCCTCTGGGGTGACGACAGCACCGCCGACCGGGCCAAAGTGGAGTGGGTCGTCCAGGCCCCGCCCGGCAGCGAACTGACCATCGTTGCTGTCCACCCGCGCGGCGGGACGGTGCGGAGTGTGGTCGGGCTGTAGCGAGTAGCAAGCAGTATTCAGTAGGTCAGTGGGGCGGTTGCGAGTTGACTTATTGACCTACTGACCCACAGACCTACTGATCAACACCTTATCCACCCGGTTGCCATCCATGTCCATGACCTCGAAGCGGAAGGCGTTCCAGGTGAACGCATCGCCCACGCGCGGCAGGCGGCCGGCGCGCACGACGACGAAGCCGCCCAGCGTCTGGTAGTCTCCCTCGTCGGGCAACGCGCCGACGGCCAGCAGTTCTTTCAGGTCGTCCACGCTCAGATAGCCCTCAACCAGATAGGAGCCGTCCTCGCGCCGAACAATGGGCGGCTCGGCGATCTCGTCCAGCGAGGGTATGTCGCCGACGATGGCTTCCATCATGTCGATGATCGTCACCATGCCCTCGATGCCGCCGAACTCATCGACCAGCAGCGCGGCCTGGATGCCGGTCTGCTTGAACTTTTCCAGCGCCCGCAGGGCCAGCATCGTCTCCGGCAAGTAGAGAGGCGGCTGGGCCAGCACACGCAAGTCAAAGGGCCGCTCTCGCCATGTCTCGACCAGTACGTCCTTGGCGTGGACGATACCCACCACGCGGTCAAGCGTGCCCTCGCACAGCGGGAAGCGCGCATGATGCGATTGGCGGACGACGGCGTGCACCTCGTCCTCGGAGTCGGCCACGTCGAGCCAGACGATTTCGGTGCGCGGCGTCATCAGCGAGCGCAACTGGCTATCGCCAAAGCGAAAGATGCTCTCGACCATGTCGCGCTCGGCGCTCTCGAAGATGCCGCTCTCCGCTCCCTGGGCAATGAGCAAGCGAATCTCGTCTTCGGAGACGGTCTCCTCGGCCGCCTTATCCGGCGCGCCGAGCAAGCGTAGCAGTAGGGCCGTCGCCAGGCTGAGCAGCCGCACGGCGGGCCGCGTCAGACGCGACAGGGTGTGCATCGGCCGGGCCAGGCGGGCGGCGATGTTCTCCGGGCTGCGCAAGGCCAGTCGCTTGGGAACCAACTCGCCCAGGACGACGCTGAAGAAGGTGATGACGGCCACGACAATCACCAGGGCCGTCACCTCGCCATACGGGCCGATGACTGGCAGGGGCGCGAAGAGCCGGCCCAACTCCTCGGTCAGCGTCGCCCCGCCGAAGGCGCCGGCCAGGATACCGATCAAAGTGATGAACACCTGGGCCGTCGAGAGCAGGGCGGTCGGCTCCTCGGCCATGCTGAGGGCAACGACCGCGCCGGCGTCGCCGGCGTCGGCCATCACCCGTAGCCGCTCGCGCCGCGCCGAGACAATTGCCAGTTCGGCCATAGCAAACATGCCGTTCAACAGGAGTAGCAGGAAGAGGACGCCCAGTTCCAGAAAAATGCGCGAGGTCATGGGCCTAGTTTACCCGCGCTGTTCCAACATTCAAGGCTGCCCGCCGGCGATAGATCGACTACAATAGAATACATGGACTTGCTCGAGACCCTGAACCCCGCCCAACGCGCCGCCGTCAGCGCCTCGCCTGGCCCGCTGCTCATCGTCGCCGGCCCCGGCAGCGGCAAGACGCGCGTTCTGACCCACCGCATCGCTTACCTGATCCAGGACATGGACGTGCGCCCCTGGCACATCATGGCCGTGACCTTCACCAACAAGGCGGCGCGCGAGATGGAGCACCGCATCGAGCAGCTGCTCGGCGGCCGGCCGCAGGGCCTCAACATGGGCACGTTCCACGCCATCTGCGCCCGCCTGCTGCGCCGCGAGGTGGACAACCTGACTCATTACCGGCGCGACTTCGTTATCTTCGACACCGCCGACCAGTTACAGGTGGTCAAGGGGGCGCTGGCCGAGTTGCGCCTCGACGACAAGAAATTCCCGCCGCCCAAGATGCTCAATGGTATCAGCAACGCCAAGAACGACCTCATCACCCCCGACCTGTATCAGGCCACCAACTACATCGGCGAAGTCACACGCCGCGTCTACGAGTACTATCAGGCGTCGCTCCAGACCAACAACGCCATGGACTTCGACGACCTGCTGATGCAGACGGTACTCCTCTTCGACGAGCGCCCGGACGTGCTGCAACGCTATCAGGAGCGCTACTACCACATCCTGGTCGACGAGTTTCAGGACACCAACACCACCCAGTATCGCCTGCTGCGCCAGTTGGCCGGCGAGCGCAACAGCCTGTTTGCCGTGGGCGACTCCGATCAGTCGATCTACAAGTGGCGCGGTGCGGACTATCGCAACGTCCAGAACTTCTACCGCGACTACCCGGCGGCGCGGACGATCATGCTGGAGCAGAACTACCGCTCAACGCAGGTCATCCTCGACGTGGCCCTGGGCGTCATCCGCCGCAACAGCGACCACATGCCCAAGAAGCTGTTCACCGAGCGGGCGGGCGGGGCCAAGCTAATCCTGCGCGAGGCGTATAACGAGCAGGACGAGGCGGCCACGGTCGTCAGCACCATCGAAGACCTGATGCTGCATGGTTTCAACGGCAACTCATGCGCCGTGATGTACCGCACCAACGCTCAATCGCGCGCCCTGGAAGAGGCATTTGTGCAGGCCGGGCTACCTTATCGGCTGGTCGGGGCGACGCAGTTCTACCAGCGGCGTGAGGTCAAGGACATCATCGCCTACCTGCGCGTCGTCCACAACCCGCTCGACGCCGTCAGCCTCGGCCGCATCCTCAACGTGCCCACGCGCGGCATCGGCCAGACGACGCAACAGCAGTTCTACCTCTGGGCCGCGGCCCAGGGGCTGCAACCGGCCGAGGCGCTGGTGCGGCTGGCGACCGATCTGGACACGCAACACCCATTCACCGGCCGCGCCTACAGTGCCCTGTTCCAGTTTGGCAGCCTGCTGGCCGCCTGGTACGCCCTGCGCGAGCGGGTCGGCGTGGGTGAGTTGCTCGACGCCATCCTGGAACAGATCAAATACCGCGCGTACCTCGACGACGGCACCGACGAGGGCGTCGACCGCTGGGAGAACGTCATGGAACTCCGCGGCGTGGCCGGTATCGACGATGCCCTGAGCCTGGGCGACTTCCTGCAACAGGTGGCGCTCGTCGCCGAGACCGACAACCTCGACAACGCCGCCCAGGCCACGACGCTACTGACGCTCCACGCCGCCAAGGGGCTGGAGTTTCCTGTGGTGTTCATCACCGGGCTGGAAGAGGGGCTGCTGCCCCACAGTCGCTCGCTCGACAGCGAGGACGAACTGGCCGAAGAGCGCCGCCTGTTCTACGTCGGCCTGACGCGCGCCAAAGACCGCGTCTACCTGTCCCACGCCTTTCGCCGCACGTCGTGGGGCGACACGTCGGTCGCCACGCCGTCGCGCTTCCTGAGCGACATCCCGGAGGACAAGATCGACGGCGGAAGCGCCGGGCAGCGGCGGCGGCAGACGATTGATAAAGTCAGTACGTGGGGGGGCGATTACCAGCGGCCGGCGGCTGACGGTCGACGACAGACGACAGACCACAGACCACAAACCGAGCGGACTCCTGTCCGCCAACCGCCGACTGCCGACCGGCGACCGCCGGGCAGCAGGGGCGGTGGGTGGCCGGTGGATGACGGCGGCCGGAAAGACTTGCCGGAGCCATATGACAACGGAGAAAAGGTCGAGCGCCGGCCGGCGGCGGTCGCTCGATACAAGACCGGCCAGAAGGTGCGCCACGCCAAGTTCGGCGCGGGCACGGTCATCGAGAGCAAAGTGACCGGCGCGGACGAAGAAGTGACCGTGGCCTTCCCCGGCATCGGCATCAAGCGCCTCATGGCCGCCTTGGCCAACCTGGAGATCACCGGTTAAAAAGAAAGAAGCCCGGCCATCCACAACCACTCTGTGAAGTCCGCGTAATCTGTAATTTCTTGCTCTTATGAACTACCTGATCGACGGCCACAACCTGATCGCCCGCACCCCCGGCCTGTCGTTGAGCGACCCCGACGACGAGGCCAAGCTAACGCAGTTGCTGAAGCGCTGGGCGATGGCCGACGCGCGGCGCAAAGTGACCGTCATCTTCGACGCAGGGCTGCCGGGCGGCGAGGCCAAACACCTGTCCGGCGCCGGCGTGCGGGCGCTTTTTGCCCCGGAGCGCAGCACGGCCGATACCCTGCTCATCCGGCGCATCGAACAGATCACCGACCCGGGACAGTTCACTGTCGTTAGCAGCGACGCGGCCGTGCTGGCCGCGGCCCGGCGGCAGCGCGTGGTCACCCAGCGCTCCGAAGCGTTCGCCGCGGCGATGATGGCCGACCGCCACTTCGGCGACCAGGAAAAGCGCGCCGCCGACCGGCCGGAGCCGGGCATGACGCCTGATGAGCTACAGGAGTGGTTGATGTTGTTCGGCCCCGGGCCAGAGACGAAGGCGCGTCCACGGCCCACCACGCCCCCACCCGTGCCCTCTCCCAAGAAGACCAAGCAGCAACAGGCCGAAGAGGACGACCTGAACGAGTGGCTGCGGCTATTTGGATATAAGAAAGAGTAAGAGGAACACGGAGAGGCACAGAGATAGGACACGGAGAGGCACGGAGGAAGAAATGATTCCTCCGTGCCTCTCCGTATTCCTCCGCGCTTTCCCGTGAGCCGCTCATAAATGTTGATAGTGGGTGTCGGACAGGGCGCGCAGGCGTTCGGCGGCCTGTTCGGCGGTCAGGTCGCGCTGCGGCTCGCCCAATAGCTCATAGCCGACCATGAACTTGCGGATCGTGGCCGAGCGCAGCAGCGGCGGCAGGAAGTGGGCATGCAGTTGCCAGTGAGCGGCCGGCTCCGAGCCAAAAGGCGCGCCGTGCCAGCCCATAGAATACGGGAACGGGGCGCTGAAGAGGTTGTCGTAGCGTGTCAGCAGGCGCTTCAGGATGGCGGCCAGCGAGCGGCGTTCGCCGCCGGTCAAATCGGGCAGGCGCGACACGTGGCGGCGGGGCAACAACAGCGTCTCGAACGGCCAGATGGCCCAGAACGGCACCACGATTAGCCAGTCATCGTTCTCGAGGACGACGCGCTCGCCTCGTTCCGCTTCCAGCCGGGCGTAGTCGACCAGCAACGGCCGCCCTTCCCGCTGCCAGTAGGCTTGCTGCCGTTCGTCCTCCTTGCGTGGCTCGTTGGGCAGCGCGTCGATGCCCCACACCTGGCCATGAGGGTGGGGGTTGGAACTGCCCATCATCTCGCCCTTGTTCTCGAAGAGCTGCACCCAGCGGTAGCGGCGGCCCAGGTCGAGGGTTTGTTCCACCCACATCTCGACTACCTTCAGGATACCCACATCATCCATCTCGGCCAGCGTCAGGTCGTGGCGCGACGAAAAGCATAGCACGCGCGCCGTGCCGGGCACGGCTACGGCCCGCAAGAGCTGTTCCGGGCCATGCTGCGGCGCGTCGGGCGCAGGCGGCACGTCAGGCAGGACGGCGGCGAAGTCGTTGGTGAAAACGAAGGTGTCGGCGTACGCCGGGTTGCGCGCGCCGCCGGCCCGTTCGTTGCCGGGGCAGAGGTAGCAGCGCGGGTCGTGGGCCGGGCGGTGGTCGGGCGGCAACGTCTCGACCGCGCCCAGCCAGGGACGCTGCAAGCGATGGGGCGACACCTGTACCCACTCCCCGGTGAGGGAATTGAGGCGACGATGGGGGTGGCGCGTCGGTTCAAAGGTGGTCATAGGCGTGCATCTTACCCGGCTTGCCGCGCGGCGCAAAGTGGTCTTGTTTTGAGCAAACAGTGGACAGCAGATGATCTGTCGGATGGTCGGGGGATGACCTATGATGTCGGCATTGAGCGACACCATCATGAGTTTTGGAGGGTTTCAATGAGCGAGAGTACTGTCCGTTGGGTCATGCGCGCCGACGCGGTCTTTAACCTGCTGGCCGGCCTGCTGCTGCAACTGAATCTGACCGGTGTGCTGACTGCCCTGGGGTGGCCCGCGCCTGCGCCGGAGACGCGCGTTTATGCCCTGGTGCTTGGTTCGGCGCTGATCGGCCTGTCGCTGACGATCTGGGTGGCGTCCAACCGGCCGTCGCGGGCGCGCGAGGCGCTGACCATCAGCATCATCACTCACCTGCTGGCGGGGCTGTCGATCCTGTATGAGATCTTCATCGTCGGCATCCCCCTGCCGTCGCCCTGGCTACTGCCGGCGGCCGTGGGTGTCCAGGTGCTGTTCGTCCTGGGCCAGGCCTACTACCTCCTGACCGCCCGCCCCGCCAACGCTTATCAGTGAAAGCCTAAACATTAGAACCACAGATTTCACAGATTTCACTAACGGGTAATCTGTGGTTCCATCCTCTTAAGCTTCCAGGTTACCTATCTCTCGCAGCCAGAGGCGGCCGGTGACTTCCTCGATGCCCGAACGCAGATGGCGGCGATAGGTGCTGAAGGGCAGGTCGAGCACCTCGGCCGCCTGTTCCTGCGTCGCCGCCGGTTGCAGGTAAGTGTGGTACAGCGCGCGGTGGAACTTGACAAGCTTGGGCGACTCTTGCAGGCTTTCGGTCGCCTCGCGCAGCAACTTGCGCAGGGCGGCGATGCGCGCCGCCAGCGTCACTTCCGGCCCCGCCTGGCTGAGCACCAGCCGCGAGCGCAGCAGCGGGTTGGCGGCCAACGCGGCCGTGTCGGTGAAGTCACGCAAGGCGTCGCGCACGGCAGTGGCGAAGCCGGCGTCGCTCAGGACGATGAGCGGTTCGGCCGCCGGGCGCGCCGCAGGACGGCCGCCCATGCCTAACTCGCGCTCGGCCAGTAGCTCCAGCCACGCCGGCGGCGGCGTCACCCGCCAGTCGTGGCCGTAGACCCCGTAGCGCCGCCCGCCGACGGTGAAGTCGGCCTCCGGCACGCGGCTCAGGTCGCCATACTGAAAGGCCATGTCCCAGAAGTCGGGATCGGCGCAGGGCAGGAAGGTGTAGGCCAGGCCGGGCGTCGTCAGATAGTACTGGACGATGTTGAAGACGAGGCGATTCTCTTCCGGCGAGACGCCCTGATAGCCGTCGCGGGTCATCCAGAAGCGGAAGTGGGCCGCCGTCTCGCCGCCGCGCAACGGCTTGCGCTGGAGCGCTTGCCAGGCAGCGTCGATGGCCGGGTCGAGGGCGCGGTCGGCAGCGGTCGTCGCGTCCAGCGTGACGCGGATGACGAAGCCGACCGGCACGCCGCCTGCCCCGCGCAAGACGCTGACTCCTTCGGGCTGGCGGCCGATCCAGTGCGCGGCCAGGGCGGCCGACTCCGCGCCTTCGTGCTGCTCGACGATGGCCGGCAGCTCCTCGACGTCGGCCGGCCGCAGACCGTCGGTGAACAGCGCGCCCGACTCCTGCCACTGGAAGTAGGGTCGCACCGAGGGATTCTCGCGGTGGAGGTAGATGTAATCGGCCAGCAGCCGGCGCTGCTCCTGACCCGTGCCTCGCTGGACGCGGGGCATGTAGTAGGCGCGGGCGCGGCGGTGTAGTTCGGCGTAGAGGTCGGGGTTGCGCCACTTCAGGTCGGCGGCCAATGCCTCGCGCGCCAGGTCATGGGGGAACACGCCGCGAGGCTCAGACTCGATGAAGGACAGCCCGCGCAGCCACTCAAACAGGTCGTGGGCGTCAGGCTGATCGAGCAGCGTCGCCAGCAGCGACTCGGTCGTCAGCCGCACCAGGGCGCACGCTTCCAGCGCCGCGCGGTGGGCCGGGCTGGGAACCTGCTGCACGAACTCCTCCAGCAGCACCCGGACGATGTCGGGCGCGGCCTCCGGCCGGAACGCCACGTCCGCCCCCTGGTCGAAGTAATCTGCCACCAGCGACAGGGCCAGCGCGTGGCCGTGGGTGAAGTCGAGGACGCGGTCAATCTGGTCAGTGGGCACGCGGCGGCGCTCCAGGAAGGCGCGGCTCTCGACGGGGCCAAGATTGCGCAGGGGCAGGACGCGCATCATGGTCTGCCAGCCGGTGTCGGCGCGCCAGGGCGCGGCCGGCGGGCGACGGCCGGCCAGAATGGCCAGGACGTTGCCGGGCAAGGCGGGCAGGAACTCGTCGCGCAGCCAGCCGTCGATGGGCGTCAGCAGCTCGTAGGTATCGACGAAGAGCACCAGCCGTTCGCGCCGCCCGGCCAGATGGACCAGCGGTTCCTCCTCCGGCGGCAGGCGCAGGGCCTGGCAGAGCGCGAACAGAAAACCACCCGGCGAGGGATCGAGGTTGCGACCGTCTAGCCAGACGCTCTGCACGCCCAGTTCGCGGGCGATGTAGCCGTATTCGCGCAGCAGGCTCGTCTTGCCGATGCCGCCCGGGCCGAAAACGTGGAGGACGAAGAAGGGCAACTCCGGCTCCGACAACACCGCCCGCAGCCGGTCACGCTCGCCGACACGACCCACGAATTGCGCGCGCCGCGCCTGTTCCAGTCGTTCTTGCAGGGACAGTCCAGCCACCGTCCACTCCTTGGTTCGCCCCCAAAAAGCCGTCGCCACCATGAATTGTCGTCCTGTGGCCATTAATTGTCAATGGCGCTTTGAGACGGGCCACTGCCAAGTCTTCGTTTGACTTCGCAATGACCCTCGCGTATTGAACAGCGATTGGACAGCGTTTGGTCTGGATAGGCCCCGGCGCGTCGCTTATGATAGCGCTAATCAACAAGTGGAGAGGAACGTATGACCCTTGCCGCACCCTTGACCGAAGCGAAGCCCGGCCGCCGCATCCGCCTCGGCGGCGTTGTCGCCCTGGCCCAGAGCGCGTGGATGGGCTTCCCGCTGGCCGCTGACGTGCTGGAGCCGATTCGCACCGCCCCGGCGGCCCTTCGCCGCTGGACCCAGGTCATCCGGCCGCGTCGCCCGGCCGGTGGGCTGCGCGGTCTGTTCAACCGCGAGTTCGGCATCGCCGAGGCCAGCTTCATCCTGATGGCCTCGTTCTTCACCTCGGCCGCGCTGGGAGCCGTGCGTCAGGTGCTCTTCAACGCCCAGTTCGGCGTCAGCGCCGAGGCCAACGCTTACTACGCCGCCTTCCGCCTGCCCGACACACTCTTCAGCCTCGTTGCCGGCGGCGCGCTGTCCAGCGCCATGATCCCCGTGCTGCTCAACGCGCGGCAGAATGACGGCGAGACGGCCGCCTGGCGACTGGTCAGCCTGGTGCTGACGGCGCTGCTGACGTTCATGGCCCTGATCATCGTCATCGTCGGCCTGTTCACGCCCTTCTTCGTGGAGAACCTGCTGGCCCCCGGCTTCGACGCTGAGACCAGCCGGCTGACCGTCACCCTGACGCGCATCATGCTCGTCCAGCCGCTGGTGCTGGCCGTGGGCAGCGTGGCCACGGCCGTCCTCAACAGCCGCAACCGCTTCTTGCCCACGGCGCTGTCGGTTGTCAGCCACAATGTGGCCCTCATCGCCGGCATCCTCGCCAGCGGGGCCATCGACGGCCTGGGCATCCTCGGCCCGACACTGGGCGTCATCGGTGGGGCGCTGCTCCAGGTCATCATCCTCTCGCCCGGCCTGCGCGAGCGCGGCAGCGGCGGGCTGTCGCTGGCCTTCAACCCGCGTGATTCGCGCCTGCGCGAGGTCGTGCGCCTGCTGATTCCCAACGGTCTGTCCGTCGGCGTCAACTACTCCGGCTTCATCGTCGATACATCCTTCGCCACCCGCGCGCCGCAGGTGGCCGGGCTGGCCGCGCTCTACAACGCGTTTCTGCTGGTCGGCCTGCCCATCGCTCTCCTGGGCCAGGCGGTCGGCCAGGCGGCCTTCCCGCGCCTGACCGCCCATGCCGAGGCCGGCGACTGGCGGCAACTGCGCCGGACGCAAGCGACGTCATTGGCGGTAGCCGTGGGCCTGGCGCTGGGCGCGGTGGTCGGGCTGTTGCTGCTCGGCCGTTGGGTCATCCGCCTCCTATTCGAGCGTGGCGCGTTCGACGCCGCCGCGGGCGACCTGACCTACCGCGTCCTGGTCATCTACGCCGTCGCCCTGCCCGCTTACATCGCCACCGAGGTCATCACCCGCGGCCTGATCGCCCTGCGCGACACGCGCACACCGCTGTTGACCAATACCGGGCAACTCATCGGCCGCATCGCCGTCATCACCGTGCTCCTGCCGTCGCTGGGGGTGCTGGCCATCCCGGCAGCCTTCGCCCTGACCAGCACGCTGGAGACGCTTGCCCTTGGCGCGGTGTTGTGGCGCAAACTCTCCCGGCCGCGGCCCACCGGCCCGGCCGATGCCCTACCCGGCGAGGTGGCCCCATGAAACAAATGTTGAACTTCGACCCGGACCACATCGCCCGCCTGGAAACCGACTCCTGGCAGGCGTATTACGACCGCGACTGGTTGCGCATGGCGCGTATACTGGTGAGGCTCCACCGCGAGCAGTTCGGCCTGTCGCGGTGGGGCGCGCTGGTGTCTACCGTGCGCTCCAGCCGTGCGGCAATGGCCTTCGCGCCGTTGGAGGGCAATGACCTGGCCGCCGCCCGCCGCCATCTGGTGGCCTATTACGCCGACGTGCGTCGCGCGCTGGGCTGCGCCGCTGACGCCGAAACCCTGGCGGAGCGCGAACTCGACTACTGGGTCGTCCATCGTCAACTCGCCCGGCAACGCCAAGCCGACCCGACGCTGTCCGACCCCGATGCGTTGGACGATATTGAGCCGATGGTCACAGCCTTCGCCCGGCTCCACGCGGCGCTGTTCGACAGCACACCGGAGGCCATGCGCGTCTCGGCCGAGTATCGCGCCCTGGCCGCCAAAGCCGTCGACCGCATCAGCGGCGGCTACTCCGGCGACATTCCCGGCGACTGGGCGCGCACCGAAGCGTATTTACGGCAGACCTATCGCGCCATCGCCGCCGTCCCGGTTCGACATTCAGGGCTCCCTGTTGGTAGTGCAGCGCTTTAGCGCGCTCTTCGGTCCGTTCATCAGGCCCCGTTTGACAGAAGAACCGCGCTGAAGCGCCAGACTAAGAACCACTGCGCGGCACATGGAGAGAGACACATGATCGATCAATTCATGCCCCCCTCGTTCGACGCCAGGCAGACCGGTGACGTGTCGCTGGAAGCGGCCGAGACCTACGTCCAGGCCGCGCAACGTCGCCTGGCCAGCGACCGGCCGGCCGGGCTGGCGGCGCTCAACGATCTCTTTCGCTGCGGCAGCCTGCCGCGCCCGGCTCTGGACGGCCGCTTTCGCGGCGAAGTCGTGGCCCTCGACCTGGCCCCCGGCCTAAATCCGCTGCTGGCACGCCTATTGCGCCAGATGGAGCCGTGGCAGGGCAAGGCACTCTATGCTGCGGCCCAGCGCGGCGAGAACATCTTCCGCACCTCGGCCACGCGGCCCGGCCGGCTCTTCTTCCCGTTCTATGGCGGCTACAAGCGCGAGGGTAAACTCACCCGCGCCTTCTCTTTCCGCACGTGGGAGGGGCCAGGGCTACGCGACACCGACCGGCAGGTCCTCAAGCTCGACTACGACCTTCCCACCAACCCGCGTCTGGCCGTCTCGGTGCGCCGCATCCTCGATGAACTGGTGCAGGTGGCCGACGACTACTACCTGGGCAAGGCCTACGTCCACTGGTACTGGGGTAGCTGGTCGCTGGTAGCTTACTTCGCCCTGCGACCCGAGTAGCGCCGCCTGAGCAGCGATTGGCCTGAGAATGGCCAATGCCTGGGCTGTCAAAGGGCAGCGGCGGCGGCTATCCTGATACCAATCCATAGCAGCGAGGTAAGGCACATGGCCGATTACAAGTTCGTCGATCACTGGGTCATTCGAGCGCCCATGGAAAGTGTCTTTGCTCACATCTCCGACGCGCGCACCTATTCGCGCTGGTGGCGCGACTATGACCGGGTAACGATCCTTAACGACGTTCCCTTCCCCTATGTCGGCGGCCGGGCCGAGTTCATCGTCCGTTCACCCTTCGGCTATCGCCTGCGGCTGGACGTGACCGTCATCGCCGCAGACCCGCCGCGCTCCATCACGACCCAGACGCGCGGCGAACTCGAAGGTGTGGGCCTTTGGGAACTGCGCGAGGCCGACGGGGCGACGCACGTCACCTTCACCTGGACCGTGCGCTCCGTTCACCCGCTGCTCAACCGGCTGGAGCGCGTCGCCAAACCCCTCTTCGCCCTCAGCCACGCCATCATCTCCCGCCGCGGCGCACGCGGGCTGCGGCGGCTGCTGGAGACGACCGCCGACC
>CXWK01001756.1_pt1 | contig 15105 bp, 27 predicted proteins | sample 590851 | NCBI WGS metagenome assembly CXWK01 (sample SAMEA3498364, study PRJEB10139) | wastewater metagenome | biome: wastewater treatment plant; material: activated sludge | place: Denmark | collected 2014-08-01 | reverse complement strand
CGTTTCCAGATGAGCCAGGCCGGACTCATCGATGTATCGCTGTACCTGTTCGCGGATGTTCGGCCGGCCGGCCCCTGGCCGATAGCCGCCCCACGCTTTTACCATGAGGCCGCGCTTGCGCCGCGCGGCTTTGGCGACGTTGATGCGGGCTGTCTCTTTCGTGCAGCCGAACTGCGCCATGAGGCCGCGGATGACCTCATTTTGATTGAGCAGTTCGCGGTCGTCGTCGTCAAGGCGGAGATGCTCCATCGCATAGGCCTGGAGTTGTTCGTGGCGGGCTTTGGTGTTCTTTGGCATCATTTCACCGTCTCCAGGTCAGCGAGATAGTACGCATGGCGCAAAACGTCGCCAACCTTTACGTCTAATAAATCGTCAATTTCGGTATGCCACTCCGCGGTATGCACCTCATCGGTTTCAATCATCAATATTCCGGCGTAGTCAGACGTGTATCCGACTACCACCATTTCCACGCCGTATTTGTCTTTGACTTTGCTACCGATTTCAAACATTTCACACCTCACCTAAGCCGGATTCTCATCTCTTATATTGGTCGTAATCGTCCACCACCTTGCTCAAGCGTAACGAACCGGCCACCATGTCCTCAAACCATTTCACGCCCTGATCGTCGGTGAAATTTCCCCGCGCGACGGGGAGCGTGGCATTGGTGTGTGGCTGTAAATTCCCGTACCATTCTTTGTAGGAAGTCCCGGCCCGACTCCACCAGGAGTCGAATTCCTCTCCAACGTTGGGGGTCGTTTCCGCCATGATATTACGTGCCGGTTCCCCTTTCACACTAATCATCTTTTTTACTTCCGGCCTGCTCATGAATTGGTGCATTTCTATATCCTCAATCTCTAGCTTATACTTATAAGTATAAATCAAATTAACTTGATTGTCAATAGGTAAAACATCCAATTTCCCAAACTCGTTCCTCAAGCCGGACGCCCCGGCCGTGGGGGATGGGCCACTCCTGGGGCGGCGGGGATATATCGTCTCTTTCATCCTGGACAATCATAATAGCATTATCGTCCAGCCATGCGATTTTGCGCCAGTGGGTCGCCCAGGCTTCGTTTCCGTTCGCACTAATGTCCTTGTAGTCACCGTTGCCCAGGTGAGTATCCCACGCCCCGCCGTAATGCCGTGTTCGGCCACCGGCTTCCCAATCGTCGGTTTCTGTGGAAAGGGCTTCCCAGTACCAGATTTCAGCTTCTTCTTTGTGGCCGGTTATTAGGTAGTAATCCTCTTTGACCGGGTTGGTTGTGATTGGTTGGGGCGCGAGTTCGGCTAGTTGCGCCTGGAGTGCGGCGTTCTCGGCGGCTAGGGCGTCGGCGCGGGCGCATTCGGCGCGATACAACCTCTGTAGCTCGTCTAATATTTCAGGTTCACTTAGATGTGAAATATCCATCATTCACCTTCCCCGACTCGCTCATGCGGCGCTCGTTACCTCTACCCCCACCCCCACCGTCGCCGGGCGCTGACGACGGTGGGATTGGTCCAAATAGACTACTGTGTAGTAGGAGCCTGCTTCGCGGCGATTCACGCCCTACGCCGCGCCTTTACGGCCGGGGTTCCAGCCCGGCCGTGAACGGTTGAATTATCCCCGGTCGCCGGTATCCCAAAGTCCGCCGATGTTGACCTCACCCCGTTCTACGGGGTAGGGATGGTCGGCCTCCTTATCCGCGACGATGGCATATTCTTTGCCATCGAAACGGGTGATGCGGACACTGGCTTTCGACCGTTCCGTCCGGTAAATGCCGCACCGGGCGACGCGCTGTACCAGCGTGACGGTGCGGTTTTCTTTCGTCGTGACGCCGCGCGATTGCCACACCCACGCCGTCGCGGCGGCGATGGCTGCCGCGTCCGTGTGACGAGCGCGGCTGTGTTTCAGAACGGCTTGCTTCTGAGCCGTCTCTGTTTGGATCTGATACAAAGTATCATCAATCCAGGCCACGCGGCCGTCATCCGATACGGCTACGTTTTGCATTCTTGCGCGGTAATTGCCAATTACCAGTATTTTCGTGGTTTTCTTGCTCATTTGTTTCCCGCCTCAATCCGCTGCTGGCGGGCAACGGCCAACTTGATCCACACGCCGTAGTCGGCGATCTCATCATCGCTGTAGCCGCGCTGTCGACCGATAGCCTCGTACTCAGCTAGCCACACGTCATACGTGTGGTGTTCACAGCCGATTGAAATGAATCCACCGGCGGCTACGGCGTGTTGCCGGCCGAAATACCCCACCGTGAAATTTCCTGTGGCCCCGCTCAGGTTGGCCCCGCTCAGGTCGGCCTCGCTCAGGTCGGCCCCGCTCAGGTCGGCCCGGCTCAGGTCGGCCCCGCTCCGGCAGGCAGGAAACGATCCACGACGAGAGTACCCACTTCGCGCCGTGGTAGCGCAGGGCGGGGCGGGTGGGGGCGTCAGCAGCGGGGGTCATTCGTCACCTCCAAATAGGGCCAGGGTTAGGACGGCGATGGTTAGGTGGGAGAGGGCGGTGGGGGTCATGGTGTTTTCCTAATACCACTTATAAGGGTTACATTCTCCAACCTGAAGATAGATATTGCCTGTGCCGCCGTTACTTGTCGGCCCGGCTCTCATATCCATTTTTACTTGAATTCTCAAGTTGGAATTGACAATGATGTCCTGACCTTTTATCTGTAAGGCTTTATCGTCAACCTCGCTATAGGTCAGAGGTAGCGGTATTAAGAATCGCTTCAGCATGTCCAGAACTACCGCAACGGCTATTTTCCCCTTGCTACTGGTACTACTCATATCAGCCCCCGCATACTTGCGGTGAATATCCAGAGGTATCAATATCTGGCTTACCCCTTCGATCTGGCTAATAGGAACGGGATAACCGACGGCTGTCGGGATGCCGTTGGTTTTAACTTCTTTCATGCCGTCGTGGCTGTAGGTGATTCCGTTCGCGTTTTGGGCTGTCACCTTCGCCTCGATAATTTTTCGACCGCTTGCCGTTGGGAAGGATATAACGTGCTGAGTTGACCATCCCACATGAATTCGCCAGTCACTTTGTTCGTTTTGCACCCCATAATGAACCATGCTCGTATTGGCCGGTTTACGGGTTTGCTCCTCAATTGACTGGAACATATTTAACTGATTTGGGTTTATGTCTGGTTTCCCCACGTTTCCCATCCTTCCGCGCTTGAACGCGCGAATAGCTCAATACGCTGACCATGCTGATAGAGAGAATCGACGATCTGCCGAAACTCATCCGGCTTTTCGCTGTGCTTGTCGGAGCGTTCAATAGACTGGACGCTATCGTAGAGGGTTGGATTGTCGGGGGTACAACTACCCCGCGTGCAGATAAGTAATAGCTCATGGCGGACACTGTTATAGTGCCCGAAGTTGTGCTTGACCTTATCCCAAATAAATGATGTCTTATACTGAAACCCCCAGGCGCGAATTACCGCAAAACATTCCTCTAGCAGGGGGGATGTCACCCACATGAATAAAACGGCGTTATCTTCCGCCATGCCGCGGATGTCGGGGCCGAGGGCGCATAGCTCGTCTATTGACATAGAGGGGTAATGCCGGTGTACGTGGCCGTAATTGTCTGTTGGCCCGATGACACCGCTGTTACCATAGCTCCACGGGGGATCGGCGTAGAAGATGCGATACTTACCGTTAGGTAGTGGCGGGGCATCCTGCATTTGCTCGATGACGGTGGATCGCGCTATTTCGCGCTCGAATCGCAGTACACCAGCCGTAGTCAGTTCGGCCCGCTCGTCTTTCGTAGCGGCTATGTAATGCTCGAATTTATCTTCGGGCAGGGCGGCTATTTTTTGCCAGCGGGTAGCAGTCTGATAGGGCGTATCGGTTTCTTCCAGGACGGCGCGATAGTCACCGTAACTTTTACCAACGCTGGTAAAAGTTAGATCGCTCCTTGCCCCTTGCGACTTCTCCAACCCCGCCAACATCTCCCCCGCTTTCCGTTCGGCCCGTATCTTAATTTCGGCGGCGCTGTTTTGCGCTTCCAGGCCCAGACGGGCGGCACGGGCATATACGGCCGCGGCCTGGGCAAGATCATGCACGTGCTTGACTTCTTCCAGCGTTCCCGCTTCGGCCAGCATCCTGACCGCGCCTTCTAGCTTAATTAGAGCGTTGCTCATCTTCCCTCATCCCGCCCGCCGGCTATCAGCCGATAATCGGGCACGTTCATAATTCCACCTGCATCGCATTGGCGTATTCGGCCGTTGCCCCTCTCCAGAATAAATCGACTTGCCCGGTTTCGCCGTCGCGGTGTTTAGCAACGATGACCTTGGCCGGGCCTTGCGGGGCGCTATCGTCGTAGTAGCCTTCCCGATAAAGGAACATCACCCCATAGGCGTTTTCCTCAATCTGGCCGCTCTCGCGCAGGTCGGCCCCGCTCAGGTCGGCCCGGCTCAGGTCGGCCCCGCTCAGGTTGGCCCCGCTCAGGTTGGCCCCGCTCAGGTTGGCCCCGCTCAAGTCGATTGCCGGTAGCCACTGGGTCGGCAACCCGGCGGCGATACCGGCGGCAATCAGTAATTCACGTGTTTCTGTCCAGTTCACTTTGCCCTCCTTTGGCCGGTTGGCGCGCCTGCGCCGTGGTAGCGCAGGGCGGGGCGGGTGGGGGCGTCAGCAGCGGGGGTCATTCGTCACCTCCAAATAGGGCCAGGGTTAGGATGGCGATGGTTAGGTAGGATAGGTGTGTGTGGGTCATTGGTCGCATAATGGAATTATAACGAACTAAAAATATTAGTCAAGTATTTAGCTTGACTAATTTGTGTTAATCCTGTAATATTGGCGTATGGACGTTTCAGAGGTTTCCCCCCTGATGGAGTGTCAAGAAATGAAAAAGAAATATCTAACGATTAAGGAATTGGCAAATGCAATTGGCGTTGCCCCGGCGACGGTGACAAAGTGGATCAGGGATGGTAAGGTGATAGCCTACCAGGTGGGGCCGTATGAGCTATCACCTTATCGCATCCCGGCCAGCGAAGCCGAGCGCGTCATCCGTGAATACGGCCCGCCCGTAGAATCTAAACCTACCCCCGCATAAGGAGGCCGCCATGCAGACTATAGCACAGTTGAAGTTGCGCCCGGCGTGGGTAGGTTACAACACCCAGAAAGTTCCCCTCGACCCGCACACCGGGCGCGCAGCAGCGACGAATAACCCCGACACGTGGGGGACGGCCGCGCAGGCCTGGGCCGCCAAGAAGCGTCACAGATGGGCGGGGATCGGCTATGTATTCACCATCGGCGCGGGGGTGGTTGGCGTCGATCTTGATGACTGTTTTACAGATGACGGCCACCTGAATGACACGGCGCGTCAGATTGTCCAGATGTTAAACTCCTATACCGAGCGGTCGCCATCCGGGAATGGCCTTCACATTCTGGCTTGCGGCGCGATTCCCCATAGCGTTAAACCTCCCGGCGGCGGCTTTGAGATGTATAACGAACTCCGCTATTTCACCGTCACCGGCCGGCAGTTCGGCGCGGCGGCCGTCGAGCAGGGATTCGTATCCGGTGACATTGAAGACCGGAACGACGAACTAAATGCCCTGTTCGTTGTCTTTGGCGGCGACACGGAACCGACCGCGCCGCAACCTCGACCGGCTATTGAGCGCGGCAACCTGACGACAAGCGAAGCCGAGGTAGCGCGGGCGCTGGCCGTCATTCCCCCAAACGGCGACTATAATACGGATTGGCTACCTATCCTTATGGCGGTGCATGACGCCTTTCCCGATGAACGCGGCATATCTCTAATTGAATCCTGGTCACCGGGCTATACAGGAGAGGTCGCCCGTAAATGGCGGAGCTTCGAAACGACCGAGCGGGCGGGCCGGATCACCATCGCGTCGCTATTTCACCGGGCTAAACAATACGGATATGAGCCGATACGCCGAATAGCCACGTCTAGTGCTAGACGTGGCTCAGATATAACCGATGCGCTGGCACAACGGAGGCGCGTCAATGAACACGGCTTATGATGAACCGCCCACCGTGCAACGATGGGTCTTCCGCACATTGGTCGAGGCGCGTGTACCGCGCGCACCTACGGAATACATCGTTGATAAATATCTGGCAACCCATACGCTAAACGTTCTGTATGGAGCGCCGGGGTCTCTTAAATCGATGATAGCCCTCAGTCTGGGCTTGTGCGTCGCCGGTGGTTTGCCGTGGCTGCGTGGCCTGTTCGGTGGTGATCAGGGAGCGACCGTCATTCAATCACCTGTCATCTGGATCGACCTTGACAACGGCCAGCGCCGGACGGATGAGCGCGTAGATGCCATGTCTAAAGCGATGCACTTACCGGACGATGCGCCGTTCTACTACCTATCAATGCCTACGCCCTCGCTACGGGCCACTGATGTAGAAAGTATGGGTTTGTTACATGACGAGATTACACGCCTGTCGGCGCGGATGGTTGTCATTGATAACCTGGGACTCGTCACCGGCACAGTGGAAGAGAATAGTGCGGAAATGGCTCAAGTAATGAAAAATTTCCGATGGTTAGCCGAAGAGACCGGCGCGGCCTTTCTTATCCTGCACCATCAGCGCAAGGGCGGGGCTAACGGATCGCGGCCGGGTGACGCTCTTCGAGGTCATAGTAGTATCGAGGCGGCCATTGACCTCGCGCTTCATGCAGTGCGTGAGGCGAACTCGAATCAGGTAGGATTACGTAGCACAAAAACGCGCGGCGTAGACGTGCCTAATGCCGTCATGGAATTCAGCTATGAGCACGTGCCCGGCACGAATGACCTGAGCAATGCTTACTTTACATCGGTCGCCGTTCGCCAGAATAACCTGCTACTAAAACAATCGCTACTATCTTTTGCCGAGGGCAACTCCCCCCACGGCATACCCAAAAATCGCCTACGCGAATTGGTCTATGATGACCTGGCCGGCGAATTTTCCCACGGCAAGATACGCGCCGAGATGGATCACCTCATCGAAGTCACCGGCGAATTGGGCATTACCGAAGGTCGCCAGGGGGCAAAACTAGTCATTCTAAGCGGCGGTAATGGGGTAAATAACAATGACTAAAACGGCGCTTAGACCTGTACAAAAAGCTGTACAGGGGGTGTTTTTGCGAGACCTGTATATACAGGTCATACAGCTTTGTACAGCTTGCATCGCTATATATAGAAGAGAGACCTGTACAAGCCTCATTCAGCTTACCGTTCAGCGTATAAGGTGTATGGCTGTATACACCCTTAGAAAGGTGTATCAGCCGTATACGTCTAGGTTTGGAGGAGTAAAAATGGGTTACAAAGACAAAGAAACCGAACGGGCTTACCAGCGGGAATACAAGAGAAAAGCACGAGCGGAGGGTAGATATAACTATCCGGTAGAACCTACTGAAGCCCGCAAGGTATACCGTCGGGAATACCAACGTCAAGCGAGGGCAGCCGGAAAATACAACTACCCCCGCAAGAGAAACATACACGCGGGATATATCTACGTGATACTGGAAGAAGAGACGGGCCGTCATAAAATCGGTGTTGTCTTGCGAAACATGGCCGCTCGGCTTGCGGCTATGCAATCGGATAATTCATCGCCCCTTAGACTAATTGGTACAGGATACGTAGATGATGTATATGGCCGGGAAAAGGATTTTCATACGACATATGCGAGCAAGAGAGTTCGCGGGGAATGGTTTCAACTGACTCCCGAAGACGTGGCCGCGATCCTGGAAGGAATAGCACCTCATGGCAATTGATTACCGAGAATACATTCAGTCAAAAGAGTGGAAAGCGAAGGCGAAAGCCGCCAAACATCGAGCCGGTTATCGGTGTGAGCAATGTGGCGTGTTAAAGCCGGAGCACCTGCTACACGCTCACCACTTGACCTACGAGCGACTTGGCAATGAACGCAAGAGCGATCTAAAAGTCTTGTGCAATGAGTGTCATGCCGAGGAGCATGGTATTCGCCGTCCAGGCGTGCCAACGTTCAAAGAGATCATGGCGATGTTGATGCGAAGCTGAGCCGACGGGCGCGCTCTCCCCCGGCGCGGCAGCTAACTGAGTGGGGTAGGGCGATCTAACGACAAGGCCGCCTAATCAGCGGCCTTGTTTGCTTCTCCTACTCGGAAACACCCTCCACCTCGAACAAGTCCCCCAGCCTCATGTCGGCTATTTCAGCGTCCGACATACCCAATCCCAACGATAGCATCGTGTATAGCACGGGGCCGGAAAAGTTGTCCACCTCTTCGGCCTCGGCGTACTTGACGACGGTGGGATAGGAAACGCGTCCCGACTGACTTAGCTGATGGCGATTGACTTGCATCTGGCCGAAGACGCCTCTTTTCAGTCGAAGCCGTCCGGTTGCCATCTGTCTCTCTAATGTCATCTCCATGAGTTACATTATACGGGTTTGTCTGGTCTTGTCAATAGTTGTTTCTAAACAATCGCTTGACAACTTAGTAACAAGCGTTTATACTAGGGTGTATAGAAATGACCGAATGCAAACGAAAGTAAGGACACCCGACATGCAAGCCCAGATGACCTACACCGCCCCGCCCCCGCTGCCGATGACCGCCGCCGAATGGGCCGCGCGCATCGTCGTGCGCCATCCCGCACTGGCTCAGCCCGTCCAAAAGGCGCTGGCCCTGGTCGAGGAAGGCCACGTTCACGCCCACGACCGCCGGGCCGAAGTCGTCGGCAGTGACGGCAAAAATACGTACCACCTGCGCTACATCGAAGCGACCGGCGCATGGCTTTGCACCTGCCCGGCCTTCCTCTACCGGCCGCACATGATCGGCCAGACCGCCTACTGCAAACACACCCTTGCCCGCGCCATCGCCGCCCGCGCCGACAAACACCACCACCTCCGCGTCACCGCCATCCACCGCGAACGCAACCGCCACGCATCGAGCGACGAACCCTGGACAAAAACCCCCGTCGCCTTTTTCACCGACGGCCGCCACGAAACCAGACACGCCATCACCGACGACCAATACGACCAACTCGCCGCCATAGCCACCGACGACGACTACCACGACCACGACTACATCGCCTACAACCAACCCATTCAATGGCACGACGTATTCAGCGAAGACCGAGCCTGACATGATCACCTACAACCCCCAATATACCCACATCGTCCACGCCGCCGAACGCATGGCCCTCAATGGCCTACGCGCCCAACGCACCCTCGCCGACATCCTCGCCGAGGCCCGCCGACGCTGGCGACTCCCCGAACGTCAGGTAGCCGAAACCGTCATCCGCGACATCTACAACACCCATAACGCCCAATAGGAGCACAGCCATGAAAACAACCAGCGTCACCGCACACTACGAACGCAAACTCAACACCGGCGACTACAGCAGCGTAACCCTCGGCGCCTGGGCCACCGTCGAGGTGGAAGAGGGCGACAGCGAGCACGACGCCCTGGCCCACGCCATGAGCCTCTGCCGCGAGCAAGTGCGCGAATCTGCCGCGCCATTCACCAAGCGAGCCGCCATCAACACCAGCGAGCAATTCGCCGGACTCAACGTCAACGGAGCCTAAACGCCATGATCAAGTCACACCAACAACAAATCGACCTACGCCTGCCCCGCATCGGCATCATCCGCAAAGGCGCGCCCAAGCCCCAGAAAGGCCCCGGCCGCGACCTCGACTATTTCCGCCTCGACCGCGCCGATCCCGTCGTCGCCGCCGCCTGGAACGACACCCTCGGCCCCGAACCCAAATCAATCAGCGGCATCCTCCCCTACGCCGACCCCGCCGAAAATCTGTCGATCTGGGACGAACTATGGCAAGGGCCGCGCCTCCTCTGGCGCGGCGACGGCGAACGGCTCCACATCAAACTCGACGGCAACGCCTACGTCCGCTACGCCCCCGGCGAAGGCCCCCCCCAGCCCGCCGCCGCCGGGGAGAAAGTCGGCAAGGGCAAGGTCGCCCGCCTCTCCCGCCTGCGCCTGCTGCTCCCCCAACTCCGCATCGCCGGCATCTTCGAGATCATGTCCTCATCCGCCATCGACGCCGACGAGCTATGGTCAAACCTCATGTGGATACGCTCCACCGTCGCCACCCTACAGGCCGCGCCCGTCACCGTCTTCCGCGCCGCCCGGCAATTCAACGTTCCCCAGGCCGACGGCAAAACGATGGTTGTCACCAAACACATGCTCCACCTCATGCTCGACGGCCGCTACCTCGACGCCCTCCTGCCCACCCAGGGCACACCCGCCCAACTGGCCCCCGTCCAGACCGCCGTCGCCCTGCCGTCCGGCCAGAGCGGACTCCTGTCCGACGACGACGAAGCGCCCGACGAAGGCGAATATGAAGATACCCCGGCCATCGACCCCGTGGCCGCATTTGTAGCCACAGCCGAAACCCTGCCCGGCGTTGAGGCCGTGAACTTCGCCAACGGCCGGCTGACCGCCTGGGTCAACTACGTCACCGCCGACAGCTATGACCCGGCTCATGGCGAATTCCTGACACAGGTGCTCGACCGCTATTGCAGCGCCGTCGCCGACAACGGCCACACCCACACAAAAGCCGACGCTGAAAAAGCCCGCGCTGACTATCAGACCGGCCTGGCCGCATTGAATGACGAGCAAGACGACCTCTTCGGCGCTGAATACGACGCCCGACAGGAGGAAGTGAAAGCGGACTTGGCGACGGCTCAGGGCAAGGCGAATTAGTCCCATTAGACACCCGCCGGGGAGGTGACTAACCCGGCAAGGAGGCTTATTATGACTAATAATTTCAACGACACGCTAGACAGAATCAGACTTTCACTCGAATCAGGCGAGCGCCAATTCGGATATGGCAATGATCATGGCGACCCTCAAGAGGGCGACCGCATATTAGAGTATGCGGCCGCTATTTTCACCCGAACCGCAACCATGAACGCCGTGTTCCAGACCGAGGTGCTGCTAGTCATTGCCAACAGTCTGGAACGAATTGCAAACGCGCTGGAAGATGACGCGGAGCGTGACGGACTGGCTCAATCAGTCGCAATCTGGGGGGCAAAATAGTGAACGAATCAATTACCAACGCCGCGATAGCATTGTTTATCTGTGCCGTCGGCTGCATAGCCGCCGCGTGGTCACTGCGAGGTGACGACCATGAGTAGCATCATCCTGTCCCTGACCGTCCTGCTATGCGGCACGGTCGGATTGCTCGCCCTGCTCGCCCTGCTCTACGGGCTTACTGGTCGCGGCCGACACGCGCGACGTGCCGGATGGCAATGAGGAGTGGCTATGAGCGAGACGACGTTCTATCTGATTGGCATAGCGGTGTTGTGCGCCCTGATATTTTTCAGCGCCGCCAAGACGCTGGGAGAGTTCACCTTCCTCGTGTCCATCACCCTCATCGGCGGCGGGTATGTGGCCGTTCTTGCTCAGGCGTTTTTCGGCATCAGTGCGCTCTGGGCGGCGGTGGTGCTGACCGCGCTCGGCATGATCGTCGGGCGATTGAGCGCCCAGCGCGACATCCCGACGGTCGAATGGAGAGCGCGCGGCTTTCACGCCACGGCAATGGCGTCCGTGTTCACGGCGCTGGCGTTCGTCACGTTCGTCACGTCGCCATTGACGCCCGGCGCGGCCTACCGCTATGTGGCTGTCGCCTACGGCCTGCTGGCCGCATGGAACTGGATAGTAGCGCTGCGCATGGCGGCGCGTGTGATGAACAACTACGACGGACGATCGAAGTAACCTACATCCCGGCGGCCGTCAAACCGCCGGATAGGGCGACGGCAGAGCGTCGTCGCATAGGGCGCATTGTAACAGTTGTGTATTGCGCATGTGCCATCCCCCGGTGATAGCGCCCCGCCGGGGGTAATGGCGAGATAGGAGAATGATATGAAAAACGGAAAGACGATTTTGAGAGAGAATACGAACGGTTTCCCGCCGACCGTCGAGGTCGGCGGCGACGACCGCGCGGTTCATGTCAGTTTCGGCACGATTGTGATTAGCCTGAGCATGGCCGGAGCGTACACCATCGTAGCCACCGCCCGCGCACGCGACCAAAACGACCGCGCATTGCCAATGACCGCGCGGCTCGCAACCGACGCCCGCGCCACGGTTGAATTCAATCTGCCGTTGGAGGCCCCGGCCGCGTAGGTTGGCCCCCTGACCTGAGAGAAAATGACGGCCTCGCACGAACGAGGCCGGGCGGCGAGAACAGACCGCCAAACTATTTTAATTCGGTTTGTAATAAGAGGACAAAAATGAGCATATTCAACCGTAAGCAATCCAGGTACCCTGTCAGCGACGCCCAGGCCAAAGAGCGCATGAGCCGCAACTTAAAAATGCTGGCTTATGCCGTAATTGGCGGCCTGGCCGTCATTACCGGCTTCCACGCCGTCATGATCGTTCTCTCCGAAACGGCCAGCTTCACCTTTCAGGGTCAAACCGGCCTGCTGCTGCTGGTCATGACAATTTTCAGGCTCGGCTTCCCCCTGCTCGTTGAAGCGTCGGCCGTCATTCACACCGTCGGCGCGGTAAACGGCGCGTGGAAAGGCGACCAGAAAACGTGGGGCGGTTTCATTGATGCCGTTTGGCTGCTGTTTGCCGCCGCCAACATGATCACCTTTTTCGCCATAGAGCGCGGTGCGCCTCTGGATGGCTGGCAGATCAATTGGCTGCAATATGGCCTTCCCCTGTCCGGCATCATTGCCGGTGTGCTCGTCACGAAGATGATCCTCAGCGACCCGGCCCACAAGCGGGCCGAGGAGGAATCCGCGGCCGAAGAAGAGCGCGTCGGCACGGAGCACCTTGCCCGGTCGCAGGTCGAAAATTCCGACGCCATGTATGCTGTCCAGATTCGCCGCGCGTGGCGTGATTACGTGAAGAAACTTGAGGCGCAGGGCTACGACGATGATGAAATTGATTTCATGCTCGCTAACGTGCCCGAACTGCACTCAATAAACGGCCCTCAGCGCCGAGAGCCGCGCCCCGGCCTGTTTGACCGTGCCAAAGCCAAAGTCGGACTAGGTGACGGCGTAGGTAATTCTACTTATGACGCACCGCGGCAATCCACGCCGCCCGCGGCCGTACAGGCGGGGCAGGGGGAGCGCCAGCCGGCCCACAACGGCACGACCCCAAACGCATAGGGGCCGAAGAACACCCGGTCGCCGTCGCCGAATTGCGGATGGCGGCGCCCGATTCTTCGGCCCCGGCGATCGCGCCTAAATCTGTAGTGGCATCTGTAGTGGCATCAACCCGGCCTGTAGTGGCATCTGTAGTGGCATCCAGAGAGAAACCGCGCACTGCCACTACAAAACGCGCCCCAACGCCTGTAGTGGCATCTGCGAAGGTCCCGGCCCCCCATGCCACTACAGACCGGCCCGGACTCGTCTGGCGCATCGAGATCAACCGCCGGCCGAAAGCCGATGGAAGCTACAGCTACCACTGGCTCTACCGATTTGGCAGCGGCGACAAGCGCCGCTCAGTCTATGGTGGTACCATTGATCAACTAATCGCCTTCAATCCAACAAGGTGGCAAAAATACCTAGAGGTTACCAATGGCAAGCAAAAGCACAAAAAATGAAATGCCCGCCGACATGTGGCTCCACGTCGCCGCCGACGCCCTCGCCCGCTACGTCGCCGCCGGCGGGTCGTTGGCGATAGCAGACGAGAATAACGACGCCGGCGAGCCGGAGTTGAAGATTCTCATCCCCGTAGCGCTGGATGACGTCCGTCTCCCCGCCTCATTCGTCGCCCTGTTCCCCCAGGTGCAACCTGCGTAACGGGTTGATGTCAATTACCTTTCTTTTCCAGGGTACTCTCTAGGCAAGTCAATTGGCAGCCCAACGCGCATAAACTGCCTGGCAAAGGACTGGGATAAGTGTTCTCGATAAGGAGGCAGCAGGCGCAATCGTCCTCTTGGGGAAGATATATCCTTTAGAAACCCCATAGGCATACTAAACACTCGGCGCAAGTCGACAATCTGATAATCGCACTGGAACTGTTCAATTTCGCACATATTGAGGATGTGGATACCAATGACCCGACCAGCAATCAGGTTCTTCCATCCGTCTTTTCCCCTGATGCCTTTATTTCGTTCTTCTGCCAGGCGGTAGTCAAGTCGCGGGCATAGTAAAACGTGATCGGTATCCTCGTATTTAATCAGATCACAGGATTGCGTCATCAACACCAAGTTATGACGCTCGACCTGAGCCTGATGAACGGGGTTCCCAACAGGAGCGGTAAAATCCCAATGGGTAAGGATCGGTATAGGCACATTATCAAAAAAGTCACCTTGTTCAAAAGGGGTAGTCCGGGTAACAACTTCGTACCATTCGTAAATGGGCATGGTTCTGGTTAATCCAACTCATCGAAGGGGTCAATCTCGACCTCATTACTCCACTGAAAGCGCGGCTCTACAAACTCAACCTTAAGGCGTATAGATTCCACGCTTAGAGGCGCCCGTTGGAGCATCAGGTCAATTAGAACATCCTCATCAGTTTCGACTGGACTGGCTAAGCCGGCTCTCCAGGCCTTGACCTGGTAAAACCTATCGCCCTCAGCTTGCGTCTGGAATACCTCGCTACCGCCGTCGGCGTTCGTCACCCGGTAGGCGCGGCCGTCGCCGCGCAGATAGCCGAGCAAGTCAACCACGCCCGTCGGCGGCACTTCCCGGCCGCCGACCACGACCGGCACGTAGACCACATCGCCCGGCGGCTTGGGCGGGGCGGGCGGGTTAACCACGCCGGCCCGCTTGCCGAATACGACGCAGTAGTAATGTCCCCACTGGCTGCCCGGCCGGTAGACGTAACCCGCGCCGGCCTCGTCATAGTGCGGACTCAACAGCATCGCACGGTGGTGGGGAGAGGCCAGCCACCAGTTCACCATCCGGTCGTATTCGCCGGCCGTTACCGTCGGATCGGCGTCAGCAAAGCCCCAACCCACGACCTCTCCAAACCACGCCGGGGCATAGCCCTCGGCCACGACGCGAGCGCGGACGGTTGAGCCGTCGCTGCCTTCGTGGAAGCGGCCGCTGTCGATGAGCCATGGATTCGCGGCCAGGTCGGCGGCGTGCTTGGCCGCCGCCTGACCTAGCCGCCCATTCTCGGCCAGCGGCGCAAGGCCGACCGCCCGCCGCGCCGCGTTGATGCGGTTAATCATAGTCACCTGCCAGAAGCCCGCGAGAGGCCTCTAGAATGGCCCAGGACGCGCG
>CXWK01089160.1_pt1 | contig 15115 bp, 16 predicted proteins | sample 590851 | NCBI WGS metagenome assembly CXWK01 (sample SAMEA3498364, study PRJEB10139) | wastewater metagenome | biome: wastewater treatment plant; material: activated sludge | place: Denmark | collected 2014-08-01 | reverse complement strand
AAAGGATCGCGCCTTTTAACTCTAAAGTTAAATTCGGCTTCATCCATATAGGAATAATTTATTTCTTTATCTCTTTTTGATTGCTCGTCTGCAACTAATGATTGAAGCGTGGGAAGGACTATTTGGCCGACAACTAATAGGTCGACATCCTCCGGACCAGATTCGCCGTTTTGAGCAAATCTGACTGCCATAATGGCGTATTTTATTTTTCCGAGAGACGCTTTATTTTTAATAATGCCTCCTCCCAGGCCTGTTGACTTTACAACCAAACCTAATAGTTCGTGATAAAAACGGTACTCTTTGCGGAATCTGTAAAAGCGTCTATTAGCACGCCACTCTGAGGAAACCATGCCAAATTTTTCCATGCGGGCAAGTTCACGCCTTACTGCATTAATTTCTTCATCAACACGTCTGACCATATCCCGAACGTGCATTAAGTCATCGCGGCTGGTTAAGAACAGTTGTAGTATTTTAACACGGACTTTAGAAACGAAGAGTTCTTCCATACTTAATTTATAACCTAACTTAGAACTATTGTATACCAAAGTTCCTCAATTAAGTAAATACATCAGCTAGAATTCTAAGAGGCTAGTAGGTGACGGAGCTGCCTTCAGGGACAGTTTGAATCCAGATTTGGCCTGGAACAAAGGAGATTTCCTGACCAGCTTCATCCTTGAAGACCTCGCGGGCTAAGCGATTGGCTTTATTCCAAGTGCCTTTGATTACTTTACCATTCATAAAGATTAGAGCCTTGCCGGTTGGAGCTTGAGGGCCTTTGTTGGCATAAAGAAGATGGGCATTGCCTTCATAGCCGTCATTTGCCCGGGATTCTTTCATAAATTGAACCACGACTGTGACGGGTGAGAGTTGTTGTTTAGTATTTAGATCAGTATGATCACTGCCTCCATTTTTTCTTTTATAACAATTGCAGGTTTGATCATAATTCCATTCAACCTGATAGTCTGATTGGGACTCCCAGAAGTTAACAGTCATTTTAGTGGCTGGACTACCGGTGTTGACTGCTTCATCTTTCTTTAAGAATTTCCAAGGTACGAAGTTTTTATCCCATCTAACACCTAGACTATCGGCGACTCCCCAACCTTTTTTCTCACCAATCTCCCAGAGCTTTTTAGTAGTGCTGTACATTGTATGTTCGGTGGCAACAGGTCTACCTAATCTTTGGTAATCTCTCCAGAATGTTGGGTAACCGATACNNGATTTTGTAGTCAATAATTTGGCCTAAGGCATTAGCAGGTCCAGGAGTGTTAGCACCTCCAACGTGGGCGTAGAGCGGATCATATTCTGAAAGCCAATCGAGGAAATAGGTTCTGGCTGAACGAACCGGACCAACCTGAACATCTCCAAAGGAGCACAGATACATTAACATGAATCTTGTTATTCCACCTTCAGCTACAGTTTCATAAACTACGTCGGCAGAAGACAAGCCTGATTGAGGCCTGGATTCCTGATGATTCTCGATCATGACTGCCAGAGGCCGTCTTTTATCCCAAGCTTCTTTGGCAGGTTTAGTATGAAGATTACCGTTTAGAGGACAGACTTCGGTTCTGGGAAGTGAAGGGTCTTCCTGTTCTATTCCAGATGATCCAGGAATAACGGATTTATCACCAGAAGCCATTTTGCTGGAGCCGCCTGATGAATTGGAGAAGATGGTGAAGGACACCCCGGCTGAGACTGTATAGAGAACCACAGCCATTATTACTAAAACTAGAATCTTTTGAGCTTTGGTCAGATTTTCAAAAAAACTTCTCATAAATTAACTTTCAAGCGCATCCTTTAAAACTTTAGATTCCTCTTTCGAGAGCTCTAACTCACTCTTACCTATCTTTATATTCTTCAGATATATCCGAGTGCTATTTCTTGAGTGAAGACTGGTTATCACCACTCCATCCATCTTACCATTAAGTAATGCCAAAGAAAAACTCTGGTCCCCACCGGTATCGTTATAGGGATTATATTTTAAAACAGCCAGTTTAGAATAATTTTCCAGACTGTCTCTTTTAAACCCTACTAATCTATTCTCCAAGATTTGATTGTTTTTTTCAAACCCCGAAATAGCTTCGAGAACTTCTTTAAACTTATTTCTGATGTCCCGACTGTTGTCTTTAGGAAATAAATCTTTTAAGAAATTACGTTGGCTAAAAACTATGAAAGTTAGGATTCCAAGCCATACCAAAATCCCAACTATTGCGGCGACTGCCCACACCGAATACATAAAGTTGTTTTTTAAATATACAGGTTTTAAAAGATTGTTGTCAAATCAATTCGGATAACTTTGGATAAACAGATTGTAATCAAATATATTTACTTTCCCGTCCTTATTTAAATCCGATCTTAAGTTCTTATTAATAAAATCTTGGATAAAAGAATTGAAATCAAAAATATCTACATCACCATCCTTATCTATATCACCTGCTTTGCCGACAGGGGTTGGTGAGGGAACCGGTGAATTTTGCCCGGGGGTCGTAGTGCCTTCAAGATCCATATATCCTCCAATACCTCTTGCGCCAAAGCTAAAGATCCGAATTGTATAGGAGGTATCAGGCTTAAGGTTTGGCAACGTATATTTATACTCTCTAGGATTGTGACTAAAATCATCAAGCTGCATTACCGGGCAACCTTGACAGTTTTTTTCCTGGTATTCTATTTCGGCTGTAGGATTACCGGTATTAACCTTCCAGCTAACTTCTAAGGATGTAGTACTTAAAGCACTAACTTTGCCATCAGTTAAGATAAAAGTCTTTGAGTCTTTGGTATCTGTAGCCCAAATCGCCCGTTCCTTTCTTAGTTTTTGAATGATCTTTCCTAAAGTCGGATCTGTGAGCAGACGTTCAAGTGGATTATCCGAAGGTCCGTTTCTTGTAAGGAGATTATGCATTTCATATGGGTCATCTTTTAAATTATATAGTTCATTATCATACCCATCCAAAGTTATGTCGTCGCCTAAAATATCAAACCCCGGGCAACGTGTTCCATAATATGTTCCTTCAATAGTATGAATTAATTTATACTCCCCGTACCGAATAGCTCTTAACGGATGAACTAAGCAGCCTCCGTCCGGATCGCGGAAAAAGCTCTCAAAATAAACCGATTGACGGTGGATACTGTTCGAATCTTTAAGGGTGGGAACAAAACTTTTACCTTGAATGGTTGAAGGCTGTGGAATGCCGGCAAGCTCTAAGAGGGTTGGCATAATATCAATTGATGAGGCAAGTGTTTCTGTTGTTTTTTTTGAAGTTGTAAGTTTTGGGTAGGAAATGATAAAAGGCACTTTAACTTGTTCTTCAAAGGCAAACGGACCTTTAGAATACATCTGATGTTCACCGTAAAAGAAACCGTTATCTGAAACATAAACTACGACAGTGTCATCTTTAATGCCCTGTTCCTCAAGAACCTGATTAATTCGGCCGACATTATCATCAATATTAGAAATTACTTCGTAAGCATCTTTTAATTTGGCTCTCACCCCATCCGGTCCCATTTCAAGGAATTTCTTATGCATTCTTGTAGCATTAATTAGAGGAGATTTTGTCGTAATGTCATTATTAATACTGACAGGCAATGGAATTTGGTCAAGATTGTATCTATTACTACCTTTAGGTGGAATTAAAGGAGAGTGCGGTGCCGGATGGGCCAGCCAGAGAAAAAATGGTTTTTTAGTAGATCTATACTCCTGAGCTTTTGATTTTATGTAACTCACCGATTCAGTCGTCAGATAATCAGTAATGTATTCTGTATGGTTTTCTACAACTCCATTTCTTAATAGCTGATAATTGTACCAATCAGGAACAGTTCCGTTATCGGGTAAGGCAATTAACCGTTGATCAAACCCTCTTTGGTAGAGTTGAGGATCTGCCGGATCACCTAAATGACACTTTCCAATCATGGCAGTGTTATACCCGTTAGCTTTTAGGATCTCTGGTAGAGTTATTTGATCAGGAGGTAGGATAAACCCAAGCTGAGTTACACCATGGCTATGGGGTAATTTACCGGTCCAAATACTGGCTCTGGACTGACTACAAATCCCCAATGGAACATACATATTCTTAAAATTGACTCCTTTGTCTCCAAGAGAATCGATGTTTGGAGTTTTAATAATGTTATTTCCATTTATACCGAGAGTATTTACCGGTTGGTCATCGGTGATTATGAAGACAATATTAGGTTTTAAAGTTAAAGCCGAAAACAAATTCTGCTCTTGGATCTGCTGATTTGCTTTTTTTGTACTTGAGTCATAAGTTGCCGGATTGGGCAGCACAGCTGTAGCAAAATAATCATCATTTTCTTCTAAAGAACCTGGCGGAATTGAACCGGGAAGAGAAGATGTAGGTTCTTTAGCGAAAGGAAAAATATTAGTTTTTTGCTGAACTAAGAAAACGCCTCCTGCTATCGCCAGAATCAGAAAAAGTATTAAAAGAATATGGGCAAAGCCTTTTTGATCCAACCTCATTCAAATTAAGTAAATCAGTTTGATTAAACCAAGTCAACTTGTGACCAATACAGAGCTTGACAAGCAGACTTTGTGCGTGATAGGCTCGAAGACACACATGGCTTCTGTCACCCTAGAACAAAAAAAGCTTGAACAGTTAAAACAACAACTCTTCGGAAAAGATGATTCGACATATAAACTTAGCCCAACACAGAACCCAAAGCTTTCAACTTCAAAGAATCCGGCAGCAACTCTTGATTCTATTAATTTAAAGTCGGACTTGTTGAAGATATCTGTTTTATCCTTTTTAGCACTCGGAATTCAATTCTCCTTATTCTTTGCAAACCGAAACGGCTTAATTAAATTATTTTAATTAGTCAGCTTGAGATTTTCGTCTAAAGCAGATTTTATATTTGCCTTACGCCGATAACAAAAAATCCTTTTGAGAGGGGGTGATCTTTTAAAATGCAAATGTATTGTGTTAAATGTCGCACTAAAAGAGAAGCTAAGAATGTTCAGCAGGTCACCATGAAGAATGGTAAGCCCGCTTCTAAAGGTGAGTGTCCAACTTGTGGTACAGGAATGTACAGAATTGGTGCCGCTTCCTAGTAGTCTTTTAGACGATTAGTACTGAAAAATCCCTTCCTAACGGAGGGGATTTTTTTAAGAAAAACTTTCTATGCTACTATTAAGAGGTGACGCTTCTCCTGGCAATTGTTGTTTTAATTGTTCAATTTGTGAGTTTTGTTTTGTATATCCCACACATTACTCTATCAAATGATTTATCTAGTCAAAAAGAGATATCCCGTTTAATCGCATGGGGCTTGATTTATATTTCACCGCTTGTGGGATCTATTATTATTTATCTTGTAAAGAAGAAGTTACGCGATGCATTAACATTTCTAGTAGCCATTATTGTTCTTGATGGAATAGCAATTCTTTTACCTGTAGCATTTCATTGGTTATATTGGTTGATTTATTGACAGAATTTAAATTTGTTTAGGGCGGTATTGGAGGGCTTCGGCGATGTGGTTGCCCGTTATTTGTTCGGATTCTGCGAGATCGGCGATTGTTCGGGCGAGCTTTAAGATTCGGTAATAGGAACGGGCGGAGAGGTTTAAGTTCGTGATGGCCATTTTGAGTAGATCAATCCCCTCTTTATCGGGCTTGCAAAATTGCTTAATTAGAGCGTTAGTCATTTCGGAATTAGTTAGAATCCCATTTTGTTTGAATCTTTCGTTTTGAATTTTCCGGGCTTTAACAACACGGCTGCGGATGGTTTTAGAATCCTCAGAGATAACATCATTGGTTAGTTTTTCAACATCTATGTTGGGGACATCGAGGTGGATATCGACGCGATCTAAAAGCGGACCGGAAAGTTTTTTGGTGTAATTGGAGATTTGGCCTGGAAGACAGATGCATGATTTGCCGCTAGTATTCAAATAGTATCCGCAGGGACAGGGGTTACAGGCGGCGAGCAGAATAAATTGAGCTGGATAGGAATGAGTGCCGTTTGCTCGCGAGATAGTGACTTTTCTATCTTCGAGTGGTTGGCGGAGAGCTTCTAGAACCTGACGGGGGAATTCAGGGAGTTCATCAAGAAAAAGAACGCCGCGATGAGCTAAAGAAATTTCACCTGGTTTAATATTATTTCCACCACCGATTAAGCCGACATAAGAGGCGGTGTGATGGGGTGAACGAAAGGGGCGAACTACAACTACTGGATTGTCATCAGAAAGATTACCTGTAATTGAATAGATCTGCGTTAGTTCGATTGATTCATCTTCAGAAAGTGGAGGCAGGATTGAGGGAAATGAACGGGCAAGCATGGTTTTACCAGAACCTGGAGGGCCTTTCATTAGAACATTGTGGGCACCTGAAGCGGAGATTTCTAAAGCACGTTTTGATTGCTCCTGACCTTTGATTTGAGCAAAATCATATTCATGATTAATATTTTCTTCGAGTGTGGAGAAGTCAACTTTGGGGATGGGGGTTATTTCAATTTCTTTTAAGAGAAAACGGACAGCTTCAGTCAGACTTTTTAGAGCGAACACATCGACTCCCGAGATGATGGCTGCTTCTGAACCATTATCCGAAGGCACTAAAACTTTTTGAAGCTTTTTTTTGCTGGCCAGGATTGTTAAAGGTAGGACACCGTGGGTGCGTCTGAGAGTACCGTCAAGAGATAGTTCTCCGAGAATCATTAAATCATCGAGATTGATATCGATTTGACCTGAGGCTGTTAGGATGCCTAAAGCAATTGGTAAATCAAAATGAGGGCCTTCTTTAGGAAGATCGGCCGGGGCTAAATTTATAGTGACTCGCTTCATTGGGAAATCAAAACCGGAATTTCTAATTGCTGTCCTGACGCGGTCTTTGGCTTCATCAATAGCTTTATCCGGAAGTCCAACTATGGAAAAGGACGGAAGGCCGTGAGAAGAAATATCAATTTCAACAGAAACTAATTGAGGAGAGAATCCAACATTAACGCCCGAAAGGGCTTTAACGAGCATTAATTTATGTATACCAGATTTTGGTTTTTTGGGAAATGTTTGGTAAAATATACAGGCCTAGGAAGATGGGTGATTACCGTCGCAAGACGGAGGAAAGTCCAGACAGCAGAGAGCAGGGTGTCCGGTGTAAGCCGGAGGTCGCAAGACCCAGTTAGAGCAACAGTGACGAACCGAGTAGCGACGGATGAAACGATCAAGCTTTTGGATACCGCAAGGTGGCAATCCTCCCCGCTGCAATCCTAGAACCGACTTGGCTGCTCGCCATATCGTCGAAATAAGGAGCACAGACAAGCGAAAGCATGTCATCAGATAAATTATCATCGAGAAACAGAATCTGGCTTACGATTTTCCTAGGCACAAAATTAGAGACGAGAGACGAGAGACGAGAGACGAGAGACGAGTAATATTTTAGCCGTTAATTATATTATCTTCAGTTTGTTCTATTTCCTCAGTAGTGATTAAATCCTCAGTGATTATTTGGATGACCACTGTAATAGGTACTGCCAAAAGAGCCCCAGAGATACCAAGAAGCCGACCGCCGATAGCGACGGCGAGAATAACGACTAATGGATTTAGACCAACGGCCTTCTTCATGACCTGAGGGACTATTAAATGATTCTCTAGCTGTTGCAGTACAAAATAAAATATGGCTACCATGCCGGCAGTAAAGGGAGATATTAGAAAAGCGATTAGTATTGCCGGAATTGCTGAGATAATCGGTCCGATAACAGGAATTACTTCCATTATTCCAGCTAAAATCGCCAGCGGCAAGGCGTATGGAACTCCTAAAGCTGTTAAACCGATGTAGGACGCTGTCCCGATAATTAAGGTTAAAGCTATTTGTCCACGCATCCAAGATCCGAGTTTTTCTTCAATTCTTTTGGTTGTTTTTGTGATCCGCTCTTCTTTTCTAAGGAAAAACTGAGATAGCAGCTTATCCAAATTATCCCGTTCCAAAAGAAGATAGAAAGTTAGAACTGCGATGGAGATGAAAGCAATGAAATTGTTAAAAATTGCCAAGCTGACTTCAAGAGCATTTTTGGAGAAATTTCCAAATTCCTGCTGAAGCACGGAACGGTCTATTAAGCCTGTTTCAGGAATTATGGTGACCAGATACTTTGGAAGATTTGTAGTTAGAGTGGCAGTTTGTTCAGTGAAGGGGGTAACAACGAAGGTAATAAGGGCTGCAACAACGGATATGATAACTACGTAGATAAAAGCAATAGCTAGGGCTTTAGGTATTTTCAATTTTTCCAGGCGAGTGACAATTGGGGACAAGGCTGACATAAAGATAACCGCAACAAAAAGCAGGATAATGACATCGCGAATTAAGAACAAAGCAGCCAAGAGAGCAAGGAAAGCAGTAAGGAAGAAGATTGTTTTATGAGAAATATCGATCTTATAGCTATTCACAGAAGTTAATTGTACCAGTCCAGCACTCGCTTTTCTACCTTCTGAGTAAAATCGTTGTCTGAGATATCAAACCAATTAACATCAGTATCTTTTTTAAACCAGGTTTCCTGACGTTTAGCGTACTGAGAAATTTTAACCGTTAATAAATTGAGAAATTTTTCTACCGATTTAATTTCACCTTTGATAAATTTGGCTAGGTAGCGGTATTCAAGTCCTAATTCTTCCATCCGTTCGTAACTTAATATATTTTTATCTAAAAGATCGCGCGATTCTTCTATCATGCCCTGATTTATTCTGGATATTAAACGGCGGCTAATTCTTTCTCTAAGAATAGTTCTATCTGTTTCTAAGCCAACTTTTAGAAAATCGTATTCCCCTGCCAAACCTGTGAAAGATTCTCCAGATTTTTGAGTTTCAGCTAAAGATAATTCAACAAGTCTAATAAGACGGCGTTTATTATTAATTTCTGAGTTGTTTAAATGGCTTAAGACAGATGGAGAGATTCGTTTTTTAATATCCTGAATGTCGAGATCTTCGAGTTCGGCTCTTAGTCCGGAATCAGCAGTTATTCCATAATTTGAAACTCCCTCCAGGAGCGATCTCAGATATAGTCCGGTGCCGCCGATGATAATTGGTAATTTGCCCCTTTTGGAAACATCTCTTATTCTCTCACTGGCTTCATTAATATAATCGTAAAGGTTATATCTTTTGTCTGGACTAAGTACGTCGTACATCCAGATTCTTATATTATCAATTTGCCAATAACCATCGCCTTTCTCAAGAGACTCGTAGCTGGCCGGTAGTTTTCCGGTACCGATATCCAAGAATTTATAAAGCTGTCTCGAATCTGCAGATATTAATTCGCCGTTAAATTTTTTGGCTAAACTAAGTGCAAGATCTGTCTTGCCGGTTGAGGTTGTACCTAAAATAACTAGTAATTTTGCCTTCATATTAATATGATAAGAGATATCATGCTGCTTGGCGCAATTCTCTCATTAATAATCGCAATTATCTATATTTTGCTTGCAAGTCTTAATCCAACTTTTTATATGCATCTTTATCCGGATGTTTTTGCGTTTCATGATAGGGCGACTTTTTTCTGGAATAATTTAACTCTTAGTGATCTTGGCCATAATGAATATCAGCCCGGAGCTTTAGTGTTTTTCTTTCTAGTGGGTTTGAGCTTTTTTGTTGATCCTTCAATTGAGACTTTTAAATGGGGATTATTTATAGCTAATGTTATTTTGATTGTTTTGACGGCGGGGCTTTTTCATAAAATGGGTAAAACCGGGGGTATTATTTTGCTGTCGGTATTACTTATTTTTTTGGGGCCGATTTTACTTTTTAGATTTGACTTATTAGTTATCTTTTTGCTGACTCTGGTTTTTTATCTTTGGAAAAAAGGACATCGGGAAGTAGCAATGATGGTTTTAGCGTTTAGTGTTTTGGTTAAAGTTTACCCAATAATACTTTTGCCATATTTATTATTCCTAAGTTTTAAAAGGCATCACCTTCGAAGCGTAGTTTATCTTCTTTCTATTTTTATATCAGCGGCTATCAGTTATTTTCTTTTGTACACAATTGTTTTCCAGATAAGTTTTGTTGACAGTTATGTAAGCTATAACTTTCATAATTTAAAATCTGTGGCAACAGAAAGTGTTTGGGCTTCCTTATTTTATTATTGGAACATTATCCAGGGAATTCCTTTACCAAAGATGGAGAGTGCTTACGGAATTAATGCAATTTTAAGAAGTGAGGTTTATCCTTCAATTAACTTTTATAATTATTTTTGGATTTTGCCTGTTGGTTTTTTCAACATATATTATTTCTATAAAACACTTCGACGATCCGACGAGATTGATTATAAATTTGTGGCACTTAATTTGTTGATATTCTTGGTTTTCTATAAAGTTTTTTCGAATCAATATTGGGCCTGGTTTTTATTTTTGCTGCCGCTAATTGAGATTAAAACTTTGCTGTCAAGAAAATGGATTATAAATATTTTCTTAATTATTCTGACAACGATTTTGCATACATATATTTATCCTTTAAATTATAGTGAATGGCTTGAAAGCTTAAATGGAGGTAGAATAAGTATGTTTCTGGTTTGGATTATGATAATCTCGAGTTTTATAATGCCCGTTTTGGTTATAAGAATGTTTTATGACTTATTTAAAAAAGATTCAGCATAATTTNNTTAATGCGGCTTATTTTTGCATCCTTTCCTGGATTTCATGTTGATACTGATACTTTTTTTGCCTGGAGCGTTAGGGCTTTTGATGTAGGGCTGTCGCAATTTTATTCAAAAGATATTTGGACCAACTACACACCGGGGATGATTTATCTTTTATATCTGCTGGGGCTTATAAAAAGTTTATTCTCTATGTCGGATCAATTTTTCTTTTTTGTTTTAAAACTACCATCTATTTTATCTGACTTAGTTTTGTCTTATTTTGTATATAAAGTTTTACGCAAAGCAGTTAGTGAACATTTAGCGCTTTATGGTCTGGCGTTTTGTTTGTTTAATCCGGTACTTATTTTTAATTCGGCAATTTGGGGAGCATTTGATGGATTTATGACATTGTTCTTATTTCTATCTATATACTATTTGGCACAGAAGAAACTTATTTTAGCATCGCTATTTTTTGGGCTATCAGTTTTAGTTAAACCTCAAGCAATTGCGATAGGACCGGTGTTTGTTTTTTGGTTGTGGTTTACTTATTCGAACAAAACTATTGTTAATAATTTATTAAAGTTGTCTCTACCTGGAATTGCGGCAATCTTCCTTTTATCAATGCCTCTTTTCCCATCCGATAGATTGTTTGGATTTTTGAACTTATTTATTCAAATGGCTCAGGACTATAAAGCAAATTCATTATTTGCATATAACTTGTGGGGAGTGTTCGGATTTTGGATTGATGACTCAACTGCGCTCGGACCACTCTCATATAGATCATGGGGAATTTTATTTATGGCGGTATTTTGGATCTACTTTTTTATATTGTTTTATAAGAAGAAAATTTCTGATATTTATACATTGGCGACATTAGGATTTCTGGTTTTTTTCTTTTTGCCAACCAGGGTTCACGAAAGGTATTTATTTTCAGCTATACCATTTTTAATTTTAATTTCCGTATATCTTAAAAATAGAATCTTAATAGTTTGCACAGTACTTTTGAGTTTACTGCATACAATTAATTTGTATTACGTTTATATTTATTACAATGAGTTCTATTTAAAATTACCTAAGACTTTGTATATTCCTGGCTTTTACGAGACGGTTGAAAGTTATGGGAAAGTACTTTCGATATTTTCAACTTTGATTTTTGTAGTGATAATCATTACCATATCCAAACTAGCCCTCAAACATAAACATGCTTCTTAATAAACTAAAGGCCAACAGACTCTTAATAATAATTTTGGTAATTTCGGCGTTTTTTCATTTGTTCCGTTTAGAATATCCGAATGCATACGTTTTTGATGAGGTTTATCACGGTTTTACGGCAAAGGAATATTTGGTTGGAAATAAAGAAGCTTGGGAATGGTGGACTGTCCCTCCGCCAGGGGTAGCTTTTGAATGGACGCATCCGCCTCTCGCTAAAGAAATTATGACGGCTTCGATGTTTATTACGGGTAGAACGGATGCTTGGGACTGGAGGCTTCCTGGAGCAATACTCGGAATTATTAGTGTATTTTTAGTTTATAAATTAGGCCGGAGAATTTTTAATGAGAACACTGGGCTTATTGCAGCATTTCTATTTTCTTTTGACGGGTTGAATTTTGTTCAATCGAGAACTGGTATGAATGATATTTATTTAGTTACTTTTGCTCTGGCGAGTGTTTTATGTTTGCTTAACCGAAAGTTTTTTATATCAGCTATATTTTTAGGTTTGGCATTCTCGAGCAAATGGTCGTCTTTTTATCTGCTGGGACTGAATGGATTACTAATCGGGCATTTTTTCTTAAGAGGTAAAATAAAATTTAAAGAGGCTGTTAGAGCAGTTTCATATTTTGCAGTTCTGGCTCCAATTATTTATTTGATAAGTTATCTGCCTTTTTTCTTTCTAGGTCATACAACCGATCAATTCGTAGAGCTGCAAAAACAAATGTGGTGGTATCACTCAAATCTGGTGGCGACTCATGATTACTCTTCACCAGCTTGGTCATGGCCTTTGAATCTTTATCCAGTTTGGTATTTTGTTGAATATCATAAAGAAGGGGGACTGGTAAGCAATATCTTTGCATCTGGGAATCCAGTTTTGTTTTGGATGGGGATTGGGGCGATGCTGATTACAATTTATGATTTTTTGATGACATATAGAAAAAGCAAAACTACCATAAATCATGATATCCCCCACGGTAAGAAACCGGCTATCATTTTAGATGACAGAGATAGATTTATAGTTATACTTTTGGGATTTTTTGTTTTTTGGCTGCCTTGGATCTTCTCGCCCCGAATTATGTTTCTTTATCATTACAGTCCTTCAATTCCCTTCTTATGTTTATCTTTAGGTTACCAAGTCGAACTTATGGTTAGAAGCAAAAAAAGCCGGCTAATTGGTTTTGTTATTTTAGGACTGGTTCTTACCGGGTTTTTGCTGGTTTATCCAATGTTAACCGGAATCCCATTACCCCGGGATGTGTTTAGTAAGTTTTTTGATTTTAACCTAACTAAGAATCCATTTGCTCCCTAATAATGATCAGGGCTTTCAAAAAATATTTTACTTCGGAAGACTTTTTAATACTTAAAGAAGCAGCGACTCTATTTACTGGCTGGAGAATTATTATTTCGCTAGTTGGGTTTTTTGGACTGAGTTTTTTACCTCAAGTAATAGCTCCGGGCCAAACTGGCTGGGCAGGGGCTGGTGCTGATTACTGGATAAAATGGGCGAATTGGGATGGCGGACATTTCAGAGGAATTGCTGAGAACGGTTATATTCCTTTTCAGGTGGTATTTTTCCCTTTGTATCCAATGCTGATTCGGGGCCTGATGATTATTAATATCCATTCATTATGGGGCGGGTTAATAGTCTCCAGCCTGGCGACAATTGGAGCTTTATTCTACTTGTATAAATTGACGGCTCTTGATTACGAAGAGAAAGTTGCTAAAAAAGTAATCTATATAACTTTAGCTTTTCCAACTGCCTTTTATTTTGGAGCGGTTTACTCTGAAGCATTATTTTTATTTCTAACAGTTGGGGCTTTTTATTATGCCCGGAAAAAAGCCTGGATAATTGCTTTACTATTTGCCAGCTTCTCGGCAGTAACGAGATTAACCGGGCTGGCGGTGATTTTAGCAATTACGATAGAGTACTTTTTGAAAACTAGTAAACCACCGGTTATGAAAGAATTCTGGGGGAACTTTTTAAATAGAATTGGAAGTTATATGGCAGGTATTGGGGTGTTATTTATTATTGCGGAGGAAGTGCTTCTTAATAACAGACTCTACATTTTAGCCGGCTTATCAAGAAGCACAGCCAACTTTTTAATGATGTTTGGTTTATTTTTAATTTCCTTTTTCGTTATAAGATTCATTTTTAGGAATTTTGATTATAGAAAAATAATTTCGGTACCGACATTTTTTATTGGAGTGTCTTTTTTACCATTTATTATTTATTGTACTTTTCTTGGTTTGACTCAAGATAATTTTTTTGCATTTGTTGAACATGAAGAACTTTGGCACCGGCATTTAACAACACCCTGGACTTCACCGATTACATATTTTAAATCGCTGGTTGAGGTGGGTATATTTCAATTAGGCGGAAGGGCGCAAACCCTGATTGAGTTTTTATTCTTTGTCATGTTTAGTGTTTTACTGGTATTTTCTTATTTTAAATTGAGAATATCTTACACGGTATTTTTTGCTATTTGTTTAATACTTCCTCTTTCAACAGGAACATTAACAGCGATTCACAGATATGGATTAATTATTTTTCCTATTTTTATACTTCTGGCTTTAATTAAAAATGAGACTTACTCACAAATCTGGATGTATTTTTCCTTAACAATGCTGGGGTTTTTGACTGTACTGTATATTAATAGTTATTGGGTGAGCTGAGACCTAGCTATTTAACGAAGCGTTTGATTGTTTTACCGGCAACGAAAGATGGAAGTTTCTTAGAAGGAATTTGAATTGCCTGACCAGTTTGAGGGTTACGGCCCCGGCGAGCGGCTCTAGAACGAACTAAAAATGTACCAAAACCAGTAATGATTGTTTTCTCTCCGCGGATTAAATTATCTTTAATTAAATCAAAAACTGAATTAACAGCATCTTGAGCTGCACGTTTTGTTAGATGAGATTTTTTTGCGACCTTTTCGATTAATTGATTTTTTGTCATTTAAGTTAAGCAAATATAACTAATAACTTTAGGTTTGTAAAGTCTTGACAATAATATATCAGTCCAAAACTGAGCAATTATTAAGAACCTGAAGTTAAGAAAGATTCCTGGGAACGGGTTTCCCTAACCGCTGTAATTTTAACAGCGCCTGGAACCATAACTTCTTTTTGAATTTGAATACCAATATCGTGAACTAGTTTTGGCAATTCATCATCGGAAATCCGATCCGGCATAACGATAACTCTAACTTCCCTGCCTGCCTGAACTGCAAAAGCTTTATCAACACCATCAAAGGATTTGGCAATTCTTTCAATATCGTTTAATCTCTTGAAGTAGTCTTGGACGTTTTCGTGTCTAGCGCCTGGGCGACCACCGGAAATTGAGTCGGAAATAGCAACGATTAT
>CXWK01096028.1_pt1 | contig 15119 bp, 22 predicted proteins | sample 590851 | NCBI WGS metagenome assembly CXWK01 (sample SAMEA3498364, study PRJEB10139) | wastewater metagenome | biome: wastewater treatment plant; material: activated sludge | place: Denmark | collected 2014-08-01 | reverse complement strand
CCAAACGCGTGTCCAGGCGCGGATGCGACCACTGCGCAACGTGCGCGCGCCAGGCCCGGTCGGCGGTCCGGTACGGATCGGATCGGGGCGCTCCTCGATCAGCGCGAGGATCTCTCGGATGCGCGCTCCGGCAGCGACATCGGCCATCACATCATCAGACATCGGAGTCTCCGGGCATGGGTTTCGCAGACGCGCGACGCATCGCCATGCAGCACAACGCCACGCACGAAACGACACTCGCGATCAGGACGACGGGGCGCGGCGCGGAGAACGGCGGGCGTTGCGCGACACGCGCGAGCCGTCGCCGCATGCGTCGTCGCTCGCCCGCCGCTGGCTCCGAGGGTTCGTCGTCGTGGTCGCGCGCGGCCTTTCGGCGCAGGATGCAACCCGTGACCCACCCGACCGACGCGCTCCACAGAAGGTCAAGTACCGGGTTCGGCCGGAGGAAATCGATCCCGACGAGATCGCCGAACGCGGCCACCATGAACCCCGCGGAGTACCCCGCGACGATCATGTGTGCGGACAACGGGTTGCGACGAGATGAACGGGGCACGGCGTCCGCGTGAATCGGCGCCGCGCTCTCTCGATAGGGTCCGCCCGAGGAGACCGATGCCGGGGGCGCGCGTACGGGGCTTGGAACGGTGCGGGAGCGCCCCATCGTCCGTCGCCCCCAGGCGAGCACGCGCGGAGCGAGATGCGCCGTCAATGCGGAGAGAAACGCCGCGCCATAGACCAGAAGAGACCAGGTTTCCCAACTCATGCAGCCCTGCTTCCACTCCGAAGAAATGCCGCGCCGCAACGTGTCGGCGGGGCCAGCGCGGACGCCCCCAGCGCCACCCTCGCGAAGTCGAGCACGACGGCCGGCAGCGCCTCGCGGCACCACGCGGCCTGCTCGCGCGCAGCGTCGCCGGCCGCATCCCCAGGCGCCGCCCTCACCGCTGCGAGGTCGTGCAGCGCGAGGGCCAGGATCCACGGCGCGCAGGGCCTCCCTGGCGCCGCGAAGGCCCTGCGCCACGCTGCGCTCCACGGCCCCGACGCGCAGGCGCAGACCTCGTCGAACACCCCGATCGGGATGCGTGTGGCCCGGCCGTGCTCGGTCGCGATTCCTGCGTTGCGCAACCGCTTTCGTATGCCGCCGTTGGAGATATAGCGCGGGCGCGCGTACCCGTCTGGGAACACGCAACGAAGCTGCTGGCGGTAGAGTGCCTCGGCCTGTCGCATGTGAACCACCAGCGGGCGTGCGGGGTTGCGCGCACCGCATTCGTCGATCATTCGCCACAGGGCGGGCGCTCCGATGCCGAGGTGCCGGGCGGCCACGCTGGGGGTTTCGTGCTCGGCGTCGGGCACGATCATGGACCCCCGAAAAGTGGCATCTGCGTGCCCGGGAGCGGCGCGGGCATGGACGCAGGAACGGGCGGCGCGGGCACAGAGACCTGCGCGCCGGTCGCACCGGCATCGTTCGCGGGTGGTGCGTCGTTGGCCGGGACACCCGCCGCGAGCCAGGGGACCAGGCGCGCGGCGATCTGCGCTCGCTCGCGGGGCGTCGCGGTGCCGTCGAGCACGTCGCGCAGCATCGCCGCGAGGCGCCGGGCCTCCGAGGGTGTCGGGGGCGCGCCCGGGGGGCGCGCGACGGCACGCACACGCGGCCCGGGGAGCGCCTCGGGCACGACGGTCCAGAGGTCGCACTCGCGGCCGGTGATGCGGCAGGCGCGCACGCCGACGCGATGGACCACGCCGCGTTGCTCCATCTCTGCGAGGCGGCGCGAGAACCCCGCGTTGGGCCTGCCGGGCGCGAGCGCCGCGTCGAGCTCGTTGCGGGTGAACGACTCGCCGTGCGCCGCGCGCGCGGCGAGAAGCTCGTAGACCTGCAACTGCGCGCCCGCGAGAAGGCCCTCCTCGACGATCTGGCGGTAGGCGTTGCGCCCCGTCTCGCTCATCGGGAACCCCGCAGCATGTGGTGGGACTTGATCCTGGTGCGCCAGACATCGGATGTCTCCGACGCGTCCGCGAGGCGTCGCGCGAAATCCTCCCCGGACTCGTCCAGCGCGCGAGGCATGACGCCTTCCGCGAGAAGCAACGACCCACTCAACCCATCGGGGTCTTCGATGCCTCCGCTCAAAAACTCTTCAAGGCTCAGGGTCCCTCTCCCGAGATACCCAAACGGGTGTTCGCGCTGCGCGCGCTCTACGTCGAGAAGATCGCCCACATCGCCGGCCACGAAGTAGAGCACTACCCCGGTATGGTTGCCCCACAACGTCCCGGGCGGGAACGCAGCGCGGAGGCCACCCCACGTCCAGTCGTTCGCGAGCAGGTCGGCGTGCGTGGGCGTCCAGGGCACGTTCCAACCGTCGGCGTGCTGCATGATGTGCCCGCGCGTCGGGTAGGACGGTTCGCGGTCCAGCGGACCGTCCGCGGGGCCTTCGATCAGCAGCCATGTCCGGGGCTCGCCCCACGACAACCGCGTGACCCGACGGCCTTCGCGCAGTGCCTCGATGGCCCATGCGAAAGAGCCCCGCGGACGGCGCCGTACGAGCTCGGGATCCTCGCTCTTGAACGCCTTGTCGCGAAGCGCGGCGGTCATTGGGGGGACGCCCCAGGCGCGTAGCGGGTGCGGGCGTCGCAGACGTTGGGAACTGGCATGATCGGCCCAACTTGACCACTCGGCACGCGTTGTCAACCCGGTCTGCGCCCGACACCCGCGGGTTCGTCCGCGGGCGGGGGCGCGACGCGACACCAGCGCCACCCGTCGGTCTGCGCGCTGGTGAGGAGCACGCATCCCCCGGCACGAACCCACAACACACTGCGTCCGATCCCGGTCACTTCCACGATGTCATCGCGCACCCCGGGACGTCGGACATGCCACAACCCCAGGTCATCGGGCCAATCGCGCCACGAAGTCACCGCGCGGATCCAATCGCTGCGGCGAGCGCCGCCGCGCGCACCGCAGCAACCTTCAACGTGGCCTCGTGCAACGCCTCGACGGCCGCGCGCATCGTCGGGCGCGGCGGCGTTCCGCGTTCAGACCTTGTCGTGATGGTGGCGCAGAAGCGCCGCGGCGTGTTCGCGGTGTCCTTCACCGTCTCGGTCGCTGCGCCCTCGCACCCGCCCGGCTCGAAGGTCTCGGTCTCGTCGTTGTAGTCCCGCTCGCATCGCGACCGCGGGAGTTCGCCGCAGGTGCGTGCCATCAGTGCGTCTCCGTCGCCGTGGCGGCGCACGCGCCCCGAGGGCACGGCGGGGTGGGGAGTTTCTGGATGTTGACGCGGCAGTCGCCAGCGCCCACCTGCGCGGGCCAACCGCGACGCATGGGATCCGGGCCGTGGTAGTCCTCGACGCGACGGCACACCGCGACCGCCGCCGTCCGCATCACCTCCGAACCCATGCTCCACGCCGCGGCGCGCACTGCATGGAGTTGCGCTTCGGGGTCCTCGCCCTCCGCGGGGTGTCCCGCTGCGACCGCCGCCGCACGCAGCGCGTCCGCAGCACGGGCCATCGGGGCGAGCTCCGCGGCGACGGCCTCGCGTTGCGCGACCAGCGCGGAGTCGTTCCCGCGGAGCGAATGCAGGTCGAGTTCCTGCGCGGCGGCGCGGTGTTCCGTCGTATCGAGCAACGCCGTAATCTTCGCGACCTGCGCGCGGGCGTCGTCGCGCTCGCGCTCCATGTTCGCGACCTGCGCGCACAACTCGGCGCGGGCGGGCACGCCGGGGGCGATGATCTCCAGCACGAAGAGTTCGCGGCCTCCGGCCCCGACCGCGTGGCGAAGCGCGTGCGCGGCGTCGCGTCCGCTGAACGCGGGCCATCCATCGCACCACGCGCCCCACCCGTCCGTGGTCGCGTACGGTCGGACCTCGACGACCTCGACGTGCTCGACGCCCTCGCGATCGAGGTAGCGGACGCGGTACTCCCCAGCAACCCATGCATCACTCACGGCACACCTTGAAGGGTTCGCGCGGCGTCGCCGCCGCGAGGTAGAGGGGGTGTTTCGGGAACCCTTCCCGCGTCACCCCGAGGCATTCGATCTGGACGCCTTCGGGCACCTGCGCGAGCACGTCGCGTGCTGCGTCCTGCGCGAGCGCGTGGGCGCCCCACGCCGCGACGACCACGTCGGCCTGCGCGAAGGCCACGCGCAGGTGCGCGTCGCGTTCGGCACCCCGGATGTCAGCGCCCGCCCGGTGCGCCTCGACGAGCCGCCGCGGGTCCGTGGCCCGCCAGGCGTAGAGGTTCACGACCACGAGCCCGCCCGCGCCCCACCCGCGGGCGAACCCAAGGCAGCGGCGGATGGTCGGGTCGTCGGTGTGCGCGTCCGCGGTGCTGGGGTTCAGCATCACGAACGCCGCGGGCCGCTTCGCGGCGTTCCACGAACGCCAGAGACGGTAGCGGTAGCGCCCGCACGGGGGGATGACCGCGCCGGACTCGACCTGCGGGTTGTCGTGCCCGAGAAAGGTGAGCTGGCGTTCGTTCATGCGCCCCTCGGGTGCGCGGCCAGAACCGCGTCGACCTGCGCGGGGTCAAGGCGCGCAGGAATCCGATGGATGGGGTCTGCGGGCGGCAGGAGGCCCGCCGCGCGGAGCATGCGTCGCAACGTATCCGAGGAGCAACCGTGTCGCCGCGCGGCCGTCGCCACGGTCTCCAAGCGACACCATCGCGCGACGGCTTCGTTCGCTTCGATGGGGTCCACGGCGCACCAGGGGTTGCGCGGGAGGTCCCTGCCGCCAACGTGCATGCTGGTGCGACCGCCGCCGTACCAGTGGCGAACGCGCACGCCCGCGAAGGCGAGGATCTTTCGGAGTTGTCGGACCGCGTACCCCGTGCGTCGCGCGGCGCTGCGGAGCGTCTCGTAACCCTGGGGCACGCCGCGCGGCAGACCGAGCGTGCCGACCGCGTGCTGCCAGATGGCCTGCCACGTCCGATCGGGGAAGCGTTGCATCAACACCTCGGGCGAGACCTCCCCCCATGCGCGTTGAAGGCACAAGTCCTCCTGGACAGTCCAGTGGCGGCGCGTGACCGCAGGACGGCGCCTGGCGGGTGCAGCGACATCGCGCGCGCTCACACGTCTTCTCCTTCGGGCGGAGGGAACGACCCGCTCTGCATGTAGCGGCGCAACTCGTCCTCGGTGACGGTGCCGCGCGCCGCTGCGGCGTCGACGTACCCCCGCTGCGACGCGGACACGGATCGCGCGAGACACCCGCAGCCGTTGCGGCCCTTGGGCCAACGCGGCACGCGCAGGTCGCCCCCGCAGTCGGCGCAGAGGTCCCCGCGGTCCGGGGGGTCAAGGATGGGGAGGTCGCGGCGCGTCTTCACAACGGGTCTCCTTTGCAGAGCAGAAGGGCGCCCCATCGCGTGAACGGGTGTCCCTTGCGGGTTACGCGCCCCTCGCGCGTGAGTTCCTGCACGATCTCGCAGTACGTCATGCCCTCGGCGCGCAGCGCCCGCGCACGCGCAGAGGTCTCGCGCTCGGCCTCTTCGGGTTCCAACGCGACGCCGTCGACGCCCACGCGCCACCCCCAGGGCACCGTGCCCACGCGCTCGCCCCGGCCGCGCTTGACGCCGAGGGCGGCCTTCGTGCGCGCGGCGATCTGCTTGCGCTCCAGGGCGGCCACGCCGTCGAGCATGGTCCGCATGAACTCCCCCACGGGCGTCGCGTCGTTGCCCGCGCCATCGGCGGCGAGCACCCGCGCGCCCAGGCGCCCCACCTCGCGGTCGATCAGGCCCGCGATCGTCTCGTCGCGCGCCAGGCGGTCGCGCTTGGCGACGGCCAGCACGCCCGCGGTGCTCCCGCGCAGCGCCGCGAGGGCCTCCAGAAGCGCCGGGCGCTCGGCGATGTCCTTCGCCCCCGAGACGCCCTGGTCGGTGTGCCAGGACGCGACGGTGATCCCTTCGCGTGCGGCCCACGCAAGGATCTGCGCCCGCTGCGCCTCGGGGCCGAGGTGCTGCTCCTCGGTCGAGACGCGCAGGTACGCCACCGCGCACCGGGGGTCGCGCGGGGGGAGCTCGGGACGGCGACGACCTCCGCGCATCACGGCACCCCGTAGAGCGCGGCGTAGACCGCGCGGCCGAGGGCCTCACCGAGCGGCGGGGGTACCGCGTTGCCGATCTGCCGGTGCAGGCTCTTGCGCGTGTTTCCGACGAACTCGAAGTCGTCGGGGAACGACTGGAGGCGCGCACACTGGCGCGGCGAGAGGCGCACCGCGCCGTCCTGGTGGTGGTGGTGGTGGTGGTGGCCTGCGGCGGGGAGGCGGGGGTCGCAGGAGATGGACGTACCCGGTCGGTCGGCGAGGCCCGCATCTTCAAGCGCCGCGAAGAACTCGCGACGCACCCTCGCGTTGGCGAGCGGTTCGGCGCCGCCCGTGTCGGCGCCGCCCGCGGAAATCGTGGGCGCAGGCTCGTCCAGGCGCGAGTGCTTCAACGTCGCGAGACCTTGCGAAAGAGCGTACCCGGCTCCGCGCCCGCGCGCCTTGCCGCCCCGGGCGCCCCGGGCGCCGTCGCTCCCCTCGCTCGCGAGAATGGTGTTCGCGGGGCGGTCCAACGGCGAGAGGAAATCGGTCGCCTTGCTGGCGGTGATGGTGTTCGCGGGCAGGTCCGCGTCCACAAACCGCTGGCCGTTCCACCCCGAGGCGCCCTCCATGCGCCCCGTGCGGTAGTCGCCCGCAGGGAGCGAGAGCGCGTCGCGCACCGTGCGCCACCGCGGCAACCCGAAGAGGTTGTTGGGGGCGCCGTGCGTGGGCGCAGGGAACCGGAACCGCGCGAGCGCGGCCTTGTCGCGAAACCCCACGATGAAGAGGCGCTTGCGGTTCTGCGGGACACCGTAGTCGGCCGCGTTGAGCAGCGCGTAGGTGCAGTGAAAGCCCGCCGCCCGGATCTCCGCGAGGATGGGATGCACGGCCCCGCGCGACACCATCCCGCGCACGTTCTCGATCAGGACCGCGCGCGCCCCGGCCTCCTCCGCGATGCGCAGGAGTTCCCGAAAGAGCCCGCCGCGGTCGTCGTCCAGGCAGCGCCCGAGACCGGCCATCGAGAAAGGCTGGCAGGGCACACCCCCTGCGACGAAGTCCGCGCCGTGCGGGGCGGGCAGGCCGACGACGTCCGCCTCAAGGCACGGCCCCACCTGGCGGTGCGTCGCCGCCGCGTCGGGGTCGAACTCGATGCCCGTCCCAGACCACCCCGCGCGGGTCAGCCCGAGCGCGAGGCCCCCTGCGCCGGCGCAGACCTCGATGTAGCGTCCGTGCGTGCCTTCGGGCGCCGGGGACATCGTGACGGCGGCGTTCACCGCACGTCCTCGACGGCATCGGGAGGTGCAACGGCGGGTGCCTCGGCGGCGCGACGAAGGGCGTGAATCTCTCGGCGGCGCCTGTACCCATCCCCGGACTGGCCTACCCCCGTGAGCATGACCGCGACGGCTTCGGCCGTGCCGCACTGGCGCTGGCAGCGCGTGGTGACGGCCTGGTCGCGGTGCCGTGCGCAGAACGGCGCGAGCAGGGGGTCCGTCGAGGCAATGACGCGCGCCGCACTGGCGCGGCACTCCGGCATCGCGCACGCACCCGCCGCGGGGTGGGGCACCGAAAGGCGCTGCGCAACCCTGCGGCCCATTGCGCAGTCGGCGCATTCTGCGAAGTAGCGCGCGCGGCGCTTGCAGACCCGTTCCCGGGAGGAGCTCCCCGTCTTGGCGCCGAACCGTCGCAGGGCGGGGTCGCTGCTCGATGCGCCCTGGCGTGCGATGCAGGTCCCCGCCGTGATGTCCGCGCGCAACACGTCGCAGTGGAAGCGGTCGTCGCGCTGCGTGAGGGCGTCGACCGGGAGCACGGGGAGGAGCGCGCTCATCGGACACCGCCCGTGTCGAAGAGCCCGAGTTGTCGCGCGTCGCCAGTCGGCGCAGCGACCGCGCGCGCTGGCACGCGCACAGGGACCCCGAGGTCGGGCGTGACGTGCTCGCACCGCTGGCGCGCGATCTCCGCGAAGCGCGGCTCCCGCTCGACGAGGATGACGCGGCGCCCCTCCGCGAGCGCAGCAACGCCCGTCGTCCCGCTCCCGCCGAACGGGTCGAGCACGACGTCGCCGGGGCGCGTCACGAGGCGCACGAGCCATCGCATGAGGGCGACGCTCTTGACGGTCGGATGCGTGTTGGACTGCGGCGACTCAACCCGCGGCGTCTGCTGCGGGCCTTGCCCCATGCCCGAATAGCGCGACACCGCGGCAGCCTCGACGCTCACCCCGGCGTTGCGCTCCGCGCGCGAGGGCTTCGCGACGTACTGGAACACCGCGGGGTCGGCGGGGAACTGCGGGAAGAAGCGCGCGGCGGTGCCGGTGTCGTCGGACGTGCCAGCGCCGCCGCCGTACCCGAGGCCGCGCCGCTCCTTCGCGGAGAACCACCCCGGGGGGCGCTCCCCGCTCTGCGCGTCGAGTTCGCGCACGGGGCAGCCTTCAACGCACTCCCACGTCTCGACGAGCTCGGTGCCGTCGGGGTCAGCGTAGCCGTGCCCGCATGGGACTCCGTTGCCGCTTTCCGTGCCGACGTCGCCGAAGCCACCCGGCCGCGTACCGCCGCCCTGCCGAGCATCGCCACGCACCCGCCTCTCCCCGACGCAGCGGCACCCCGGCGCGTGCGAGAAGACGGCGTTGGGAGGGTATCTGCCCGCGGCGTGGCACTCGCTCAAATACTTGCCGCTCTCTCCGTAGACGGTTCCTGCGCCGTACTCCGCTTGCGCCGTACCCTTCGCGCCGCTGAACACCGGCTGTCGTGTTCCCGACACCCTACAGGCGTCGATGTTGAGCGCCGTGCTGCGGCCCGTGCGCGCGAGCCACCACGTCTCTGCGGCGGGCTTGAGCTGCGAGGTCCCCTTCGGCCATCCGGTGTTGCCGGTGATGAACACCTTGCCGTTGCGGCGCGCGACGAACGCCCCCGTAGGGACGCGGACGCACCAGACAACACCGTCGTGGCGAGCGGGCTCTACACGGACCAGATCGGGAGCGGCGAACCGTGACGCTCGTACCGCTTGTGATCCGAGTTGTTCGCGAACAGCATCAGGTTCGCCAGGCGGTTGTCCCGCGGGTCGTGGTTGACGTGATGCACGCTCTCCGCTGTCGTGAGCATGCGACCGATGGCCTGCGCCACCATCAACCTGTGTTCCAGAATCCAGCCGTCCCGTCGCCCCATCGCAGAGAACTCCGGCGGACAGCGCACGTACACGCCGCGCTGATAGTTCCCCTTGGAACTCACCAGCATGACGCCACCCTTCCACGCCGGATTGCCCGGCCCGGTCATCTTCGTGAGGTGCGATGCCCTCGACGCGTCCGTCCAGCCCGCTTTGCCCTTGGGGGCCACCGCGCGCATGTGCTCGGTGATCTCCGGGTTCGCCGCGCGCCACTTCCCGTAGCATTCCCCCGAACAGAACCGGCACGAGGCGAGCCGCTTGTTGCCCTTCGGCGTGAACTCCGACCCGCACGTCTCGCAGACCGGGCGCGCCATCTTCGGCCTCGCCCGCAGCAACGTCGCCCGGCACTCCGACCCGCACGCCTTCGATAGCGCCTCGCGGGCGTTGCGGCACAGGAATGGCCGCGAGCATGCCTTGCACGTCTTCGACAACGGGAACTTCCGCGGTGCCGCCCTCTGCAACCTCATCGGCCGACAGGAACACGATGCGCCCGTCTCGGTAGACGGGGCAGCGGTGACCTCGGGTGACGAGTTGGTCGGTTCGCTCTCCTGCGAGTCGGTACAGGTGTTGGTGGTGGTCATAGACAACAAGCTCCGAAATGGGCTGCCATGCCAGCGAATCGCGCTCTGCATCATAGCACAGCGCAAGGTTCCCTGCCGTTGCCTTGTCGTATGAAACCCACTCTCCGTTGACGAGAATCTCGGTGTCGGGAGTGAGACACCCGAACAGGTGTGTCACCGTCGACTCTACCGACCACCCCGCGTCCTCGACGGCGCAGCCCGTCCAGTGCGACGTGCGCGGCAGCGACCACACAAGCGAGCGTCCGCCGCCGCGCGTCGCGGCGCGTGCGCGCCCGAGCACCTCCGCGAGCCACGCAACCCACTGCGCGCGCCCGCCCTTGTGGTGATCCCACGCCGCGCCCATGAAGGACACGCCTGCCGGTGGGTCCGTCACCACCGCGTCCACGCACGCCGCAGGGAGCGCCGCGAGGACCGCAAGGGCGTCGCCCTCGACGACGCACCACCGAGCCCGCCCCGCTAGCACGTCGGCCGGTGTCGCGTCGCGGCTCACGCGGCCCTCCGCAGCACAGCGGATAGGCATGGGCGGGTCGCGGCGACGTCTAGACTTGGCATCGGTCGGGCAGGTTGCACATCCGGGCCAGAACGGTCAACCGGGCGGCGGTCGATTTGTCTATCAACCGCCCGTCTGCTCAAACTCCAGCCCGCGAAACCGTCGTGTATTCAGCGTCTGCAACGTATTCGTCGAATACAATGTTGACAGCGGGTGGGGGCGATGCGCAGAATCCGCCACGGCACGAACGGCCACAACGGCACGGTCGGCCCAATCCCAGGAGTTCACGATGTCCTTCACCTCTTCCCCCGCCGCCCCCATGGTCGGCGTGATCGCGCTCGCCGCGTGTGTCGCGGCGGGTGCGATCTGCACCCAGGCGCTCACGGCCGACACCGTGCGCGACAACGCGACCTCGGACGCCCGCGCCTACGCCCGCGCCCTGCACCCCGCCTGGACGCGGCCCGCGGTACTCTGCCAAGGCACCGACAGCGACGGCGACGGCTACGTCACCTGCACCGTCGGTGACGGCGCGGGGGCGACGGAGGCCATCGAGTGCCGCGCCTCCGTCGTCCTGGACTACCAGCGCGGGTGCAGGCCGATGCGCGCCGTGCTGCGCCCGTCGCAGGGGCAGTGATGGCCCCGGACACCGACGAGCAGCTCGCGCGCCTCGCCGAAGCGGCCGAGGCCGTGAAGCGCGCGAAGGAGTTGTGCGCGGCGGTGGGGATCTATGTGGACGTTCGCTGGGCGAGCGGGGACGCCCTGGACCTCGTCGCCGAGGCGATCAAGGAGGCCGCAGCGTCGGCCGAACGGCGTCGACCCGTGGTGTCGATCGGGGACACCGTGCAGGTCTCCAACGGGCGCGGGGGGTGGGGTCCAGGACGCCTCGACGCTGCGGCGGTCAAATGGATCACCGTGAGTGGCGTGCGCTACGCCCGCGCAGGCGGGGGTCAGGAGAAATATTCGTCCTACCACATTCACCCCGACGACCTACACCGGATCAACCGCGACCTTCCGTCGAAGCGGGGTGGGCGATGAGCGGCGAGGTGAAGGCGGTGTCGCTCTCCCCCGGCCAGCGCCCGGATCTTTCCGGCGTGCTGCGCACCATCGGCGCGTGCTCCCGCCCCGGCGAGGCCGTGCCGTGGGCGGCGCCCTACGGCGCGGACTGGGAGCGCGCACTCGCCGAGTGCCCGAATCGCCGCTGGTTGACGTGGCTCGCGGGCGCGTTGATGCGCCGCGGGCACCTGCGCCGCGAGGTGATCGTACTGACCGCGTGTGCTTGCGCCCGTACGGCGCTGCGCTACGTCCCCGAGGGTGAGGAGCGCCCCTTGCGCGCGATCGAGACCGCGGAGCGGTGGGCGCGCGGCGAGGCGACGGTCGACGAGGTGCGCGATGCACGACGCGGGGCGTGGGCCGCCTACGCCGCCGCCGACGCCGCCGCCGCCGCCGACGCCGCCGCCGACGCCGNNACGCCTACGCCGACGCCTACGCCGCCGCCTACGTCGCCGCCTACGCCGACGCCGCCGCCTACGCCGACGCCGACGCCGCCGCCGACGCCGCCCGCAAGACCGCGGAGATGGACCTCCTTGCGATCACGCGGTGCGAGCTGGGTGCGGCGCTGATCGAGGGGCTCACGGCCTACGCGAAAAGCCAGACAGGAACGCCATGACGTATGACGCGGTCGAGAAACCCGAGGTCATGTCCTCGCGCGAGGCGCTCACGCTGCTGGGCGATGAACGCGCGCGGCAGGCGCACCCGTTCCTGGTGGAGCGCGCGCTCGCTGCGGTCGTTGCGCACGAAGCCCGCGCGGCGCGTTGGCACGGCGCTGCGGAACTCGCGCGGTCCGACGCGGACGCCGCGGAGGGCCGCAGGGCTCTGGAGCGGTCGGACCGGGAGGAGGCGCACGCCCTTGCGTTGGCGGCGGAGCGCGCGCGCGTCGCCGAGGCCGAGGCACAGGTGGCCGATGCCGAAACGCGCGCCCGCGTGGCGGAGCGCGAGGCGCTGCGCGCAGAACCGTTCCGCCGCGAGTGCGAGGCGCTGCGCGCGCGCGTCGCCGAACTGGAAGCGCAGTTGGACCTGGCGGCGCGTGGCGAAGGACCCGACGCCGACGCGCGGGTGGCGCACTGGCAAGGCGAGGCCAAGGCGCTGCACGCGGCCAACCTTGATGCCCAGCGGAAGTTCATCGGACGCAACGCCGAGGTCGATGCCCGCAAGGCGCGCCTCGTGGGGTTGATGCGCCTCCTCGCGGGGGCGCCCGCGAGCGAGGCGGTGTGCCTGAGTCTCCGTCTGGGGAAGTACACGCAGATCACCGCCGTTGTCGCGGGCGGCGACGCGGGGGTCCAGCGGACCTCGGTGACGGGGTACGAAGCGGGTTGTGCGGACGCGGGCGCGCCCCTCGCAGACTGCCTGGACGCGGCAATCGTCGAGGCTCGCAAACTCCTGCGAAGCCGCGCCGGCACCGCGCAGGCGGTGCTGGAGAGCGAGGCCGTGCGCGAGATGCTCGGCGAAGAGGTGGGGTCGCGATGATGCCGACGGCCAGCGCAGAACTGCCCTATCGTCCCGGCTTCGAGGCGGGGTCGAGGGACCTCATCCTCCCTGCGCTACGGGAGGTGCTGGTCGCGGTGTGCGGAGGGGTCAACGACTGCCTCGCGCACTACTGCGACGGGACGTGGTCTCACCACGACTCCTTCGTGACGATCGACGATCACGAAGCGGGCGTTCACACGGTACTGCGCAAGGGGAGCGCGGCGCGGCGGTCGTCGGGGTCTCACGTCGGGGTCTACGCGTGGCCGATGCGCTACGGTGACGTGGACCACGCCGAAGTGTGGCGCAGGCTCGGTGCGGCGGGGCTCCTGCCGCCCGAGGACATGCCGCGCGTGTTCGGCCTCACAGGGGATCTTCGTCCGGCGCGCCGTGCCGACGCCATCCTTTTCGCGTCGCTCGGCACCGCGGCCATCGCGCATGTCGAGAGGATGGTGCGCTGCGTGGGCTACGCGCGCGCCCGGTGGACTGTCGAGCGCCCCGAGGCGCGGTGGACGGGGGCCGACACTAAGATCGAAGCGCGCCTCGCGCGGGACCTGGCCGCGTTGGGCATCGCGTTCGCTGGCAACAGCGGCGAAGCGTGCCTCGCCATCCCGCCCGCGGATTGCCCCCCTCGACGCGGCCCTCGCAGCGAACCGCGACTGCACAACAGGCGGTGCCCGGACCCGCGGCACTGGCGCAACCGCTTCGGGCCGTCCTACGTCCCGGCGCGGTTCTCCGCAGGTCCGTGCGACGCCGATGGGCGCCCCTGCGGGCGCGAGGAGGCGGCGACGTGAGCGCGCGCGCTCAGAACCCGTTTCTTTTCGCGATGGAGTGCCTCACGCGCATGTCGGTGCTGCGCGAGACGCAGCGGGCGCTCGGCGCGCAGGCCGCAGAGGTCGCGGAGGCCCTGGACCGCGTGCAACCGTTCCTCACCCGTGAGGAGCAGGCGGCGCTCGCGTCGTCCTTCGCGGCCGAGAGCGCTCTCGACGCCCGGGGCACCACGGCGCTGCGCGGTGCGCCGACGCCGCGCCGCCGCGCAGAGGCAACCCCGGCGTCGCCCCAGGCACCCGCAGAACGCCCCGGCGCGCCGTTGCCGCCGTTGGTCGCAGAGATCCTCGACGCGCACGACCCGTCGATCCCACCGCGCCCGGCCACCGGGCCGTTGAACTGCTGGACCTGCGGCGGCGGAGTGGTCGGGCCGCGCGAAACCTACTGTCTGCGCTGTCGTGCGCAGGGCCTCGCGGAGATCCCGCGGGGCGTGGAGCCATGCCATGAGTGAGACCCCCTACCTCGCAGGCGCCATGACGTTCCTGCGCCCGTGGGCCGAAGCGATCGTGCGGCCGGTGCCCGAAGGCGCGACCGCACCCTGCGCCAAGCGCATCGAGAACCGATCTTGGGCGCCGCCCTTCGCGCTCTACGACCGCTGGGTCGCGCTGCACACGGGCAAGGGCACCGACGCGCAAGGGTTTGCGTGGATGCGCGAGACCTACCGCTACCCCTGGACGATGGCCGACGCGGCGCCCGCGGGGCAGATCATCGGGCTCATGCGGGTGTCGGGGGTGATCGAGAGAACCCTCAGCGGCGTGTGGGCGCGACCGTTCCTGGGACGGGCGGCCGAGATCACCGCGCCGCCCCCATGGTGGTTCGGCTCGGTGCGCGACGGCAAGGCCAACTACGGGTGGGTGATCGAGGACGTGATCGCCTTCGAGCAGGACCCCGTACCCGTCGCACGCGGGATGCTCGGGATCTGGCGCTTCGACGCGGAGGCGTTCGCGGGTGTGCGGGCGCGCGTCGAGGCGCTGCGGCCCGGTACGGAGGTCCACCGTGCCCTCTGATCCGGCGATGGACGCGCACCTTGCGGAGATCGCGCGCGGAGCGCAGCGACGCGCGGCGTTTCGGGGCCGTCTCGCCGATCGCCTCGCGGCCCACGGCATCCTGTTGCACAGCGTCGAGTTCGGGCGCGTCGGTTCCGTGGGCGTGTGGCTCCCCTGCGTGTCCACGCGCGAAGGCGAACTCTGCACCCTGTCGCTGCCCGTCGGCGAACTCGCAGGCGAGGAGACCACGGCCGACGCAGTGCTCGACCGCGTGGTGATGATGACGCGCGCGGCGCTCGACGACCAGCTCGGCGTTCCGGCCGACGACGTCAGGTACCTCACGGTGATCCCCGAGGTGGAGACGCAGCGCGCCGAGATCCTCGCGTTCCGCACGCTCCTGGCGGCGTCGCTCGCGCCGGCGCAGATCGAGGTGGTGTCCGCCGCCCCACAGCGAACGCCCAACGGCGTGCGGTGGTTCGTGCGGGTGCGCGGCCGTGGTTTGCCCGAGGTGGTCCTTCGCCTCGCGATGGTTCTGCCGTGGTGCGCCGCCCCGGGCCTTGCCGACGTG